>Ga0163108_10003475_pt1 | contig 11192 bp, 11 predicted proteins | sample Fk1155metaG_FD_109644 | JGI IMG/M metagenome (GOLD analysis project Ga0163108, IMG submission 109644) | Marine microbial communities from the Central Pacific Ocean - Fk160115 155m metaG | ecosystem: Environmental > Aquatic > Marine > Oceanic > Photic zone | place: The Central Pacific Ocean...
AGCGCTAGTTTCTCTTATGTTTGATAATTTGGTATATCGATCAATCATTTGAGTAGTTTTATGACCACTCTGTGCCATTATTTCATGAGTAGGTACACCATTCATTCTTGCTTGTGTAATTGATCCAATGCGAAGACTATGTCCAGAAATTTATTGGAGGCATCTATACCTGCTACAGTTGCTCTTTTTTTTAAAATCAGAACAAAACTGCTGTCATTTAAACTAACTTTTTGATTTTTATAATTCATTGTATATTTTTCTATCGTATTAGATTTATTTATTTTTATGGCTATATTCTTTTGGCAGAAAATATTCCGGATCTTTTGATTGTTTAATTATAGCAGGTATCATTTCTGCGACAGCATCAAAAAAACTTTTATTAGGTTCTGGAAGTTGATCTTTTATTAATTTATGTAGTTTAGGTAGATTATAAAATGGGATTTGAGGAAAAATATGATGTTCTATATGATATTGCATATTTAAATAACACAACCATCCTAGAAATGGATTTGTATAGAATGTTCTAGTATTTTCTCTATGATCCCAAGTATTAGCTTTTAATCCACCGTGTTGTGTCATAACCAAATATTGAAGAAAAAAACTTCCATAAATATTTGGAGTAAAAATAAACATGCAAGGAAGGAAACTTTCAATGTAAAAAGCCCAACCTAATATAAATATTTTTGTACTCATCAAAAATCTACTATTCCAAATCATCTTCTTTCTATGTTTTTGTGGAACGCAATCTATTGCTAAAGGTGTCATAATACCTAAAGAATGAAGGAATACTTTTTTAAATTCACTCCATAGCAAATTAAATTTAAAGCATTCTAGAAAAAATAAAGAAAAAAGTTTCGCAGGTCTTGTTACTTGAATTTCATAATCTATGTTTTGATGAATAGTTCTTGAATGATGATGATGATGACTCCATCTCCAAGAAACTGATTCTAAGTAATGTAAAAAACTAGAAATTTCATAAAATATATTATTTAATTTTTTTGATTTAAAAAATGTTCTATGTCCATATTCATGCCATCTGGCATTAGTAAAAGAATAAAAAGTTCCATATAATAAGAATGTTGGTATTGCGTACCAAGTGCTCCAAGATAAATAAGCAAGATATCCTAAGATAATTAAGATTGAAAAATAAATAAAAGTATTAATTAATGCATGAAAATCATTTTTTTTGTGCAATTCTTTTAACTTATCCTTATCAATACTAGGTCTCCACCACTTACTTCCTACAACATTATCTTGAAACTCAATATTATTGTATTTATATTTACCCATTACCTTCTTTTTGCTGATAGCTAAATATTGATTTGTAACCCCTAGACCAATCGGGAGGAAGTAAACACGGTCTTGGATCATGATTAGCCCATTTAGATTTTTTTCCACAAACAATTTTTTGATCATATTTAGAATATAGTGGATTTTGTGTGTATGGAATTGAATCAGCTGAAGAAAAAACATTCAATAAAAGGGGTCTGCCAATTACTGAATTATTTGGTTTAGATCCATGAACTGTTCTACAATTATGAATAGTCAAGGATCCAGCAGGTCCATCAAGATAAATTGCACTATTAATATTTATTTTTTTTTCATCTTTTTTAGAAAGACAACCTGTCCATTTACCTTCCTCATATTGATCATAAAGAGGCCCATTATGGCTTTTTGAAATTACTCCTAGAGGTCCTTGATCAAGATTACAATCATACAAATAAGTTCCAACTGTACAAGGTGAATAATTAGTATGAGGCCAAAATTGAATATCTTGATGCCATTTAACTTCTTCCCCACCTTTTGACCATTTAAAGTTCAATTTTGAGTGATGAAATTTAACGTCAGGACCAAGTAAATCTGAAATAATTAAAGGCAAAAATTCAGACGCAAATTTCCAATAGTTTTCATTATGATCATTAGGACTTGATAGTCTTCTTAGTCTTGGATTTTCAGCAGTATGACCTTTATCTAAATCAAAAATCTCATTAGACTCAGTTAATTTTCTACTTTCATCTATTTTTTGATCTGTAGTTTTTCTTAAAATTTCAAGCCATTTTTGTTCTACTATGGATTCTAGCAATAAATATCCATTCTCAAAATAAAACTCTCTTTGTTTTTGATTGAGTATTTTTGGTTCTATATTTAATATATCTTCTGTTTTCATTATCAAAATTTTTTTGGTAATATATCAGTGATATATGTATACAGCAAATTAATTATGAAAAATAAATACAAATTAAAAGACTCAGAAAAAGCATATTTAAAGCTTGAAGAAATGATTGTGACTTTAAAAATTAAGCCAGGAGATTTAATTTCTGAAAACTTTATATCTAAATTAATTAATTTAGGTAGAACTCCTGTAAGAGAAGCTTTATACGAACTAAGCAATAATGGTTTAGTAAACATTTTACCAAGAAGAGGAATTGTAGTTTCAAAAATTGATATAAGTGATCAATTATTAGTACTAGAGGTTCGCAAAGTTTTAGAAAGATTAATGTCAAATAATGCAGCAAAAAGATCATCAATTCAAGAAAAGAAAAAATATGCTGAGTTGTCAAAAAATATACTTATTGCAGGAAAAAGTAACGATATCACAGATTTCTTAAAAATCGATAGAGAATTTAATCAATTACTGGCCATCTCATGTAGGAATCAATATATTTTAAAAACTATGGCTAGATTGAGCCCTCTTTCAAGAAGATTTTTTTTCAGCTATATGGATTTTTTTGATCTAAAACTAACAGCTAAATTACATTCTGATATTATGATTTCAATTGCTAATTCTAACCAAAAAACTGCTGAAAAACATTCAGATAAATTAATTGATTATTGTTTCAAAGTTACTTTAAGTACTTTGATGTAAAATATTACTAATATATCAAACAATTGAAAAAAACTATTTAATTTCAATTAGTTATTTAATAATTATAAAAAATAAAAAAATAAATGGTTAAATATTTAATTATATGATTAGATAAATATTTAATTGGGAGGTAAACGTAATGATAAAGAAAAAAACTGTAGATCAAATTAGATCTAGAAGAAAATTTCTACAAGGAGGTTTAGCATTAGGCGCTATGACTCCATTAGTACTTGCTAATCAAGCACATGCTCACGGCTCAAGACTTACAGATAATAAAGATCAAGAGTTTGTTATTGTGTCAATTGTTGCAACGCATCCATTTTGGAATGATTTAAAAAATGGAGCTCAGGATGCTGCTGATGATTTAGGGGTTAAATTCACTTATGTTGGTCCAGCTGGATTTGATATTGAGGGTCAAGTTCAGGCTATGGAGCAGATTATTATAAAAAGTCCTGCAGGTATAGGACATGTTCATTCAACTGATGCAGCTTATCCATCAATTCAAAAAGCTTTAGATGCAGGGATACCAGTTATGGCTGTAACTAGTACAGGAGCTAATACTCCATGTCTTGGATACATAGGTAGTAATGAACAAAATGTTGGAAAAGTGATGGCTAAAGGAGTTATAAGTCTTTTAGGTGATAGTGGAAAAATTGCAGTTTCAACTGTTCCAGCTCAAGATAATCTAAATGATAGAATTGCAGGTTTAAAAGCTGGTCTTGAGGGAACAAGTATTGAAATTGTTGCTACCGGTGACAATAAAGGTGATGACTCTGAAACAGCAGCAACTACTTCAGCAATATTACTTGCTAATCCAGATTTGGATGCAGTAGTTTGTATAAATGCTACTGGATCTGGTGTTGCAGCTGCCTTAAAAGAAACTGGTAAAGTAGGTAAAGTAAAAGCAGTTGTTGCTGATACACTAGCTCCAATACTTGACGCTGTTGAAGATGGTACAGTTGATTTAACTGTAGCTCAAAAAATCTACATGCAGGGTTATTTATTAATGCAAATGTTATATGCAAGAGCTAATCCAACACCTACTATACAAGGATTTTTAGACGGGGGATTAAATCCTTTACCAACAAATTGTGATACAGGTTGTGATCTTGTAGATAAAGGTTCGGCAAAATTATTTAGATCTTAATGAGTGATGTTAATCACGATAAACCGGCACTCTATAGTGCCGGTTCTTTAATAGAAATAAAACTAAAAAATATTTCAAAAAAATTTCCCGGTGTTCAAGCTTTAGATAAAGTTGATTTTTTTGTTAAATCTAACCAAGTTCATGCGTTAGTAGGTGAAAATGGAGCAGGGAAAAGCACATTAGTAAAAATAATTGCAGGAATTGAAATTCATGATGATGGAACGCTCACAATAAATGATAAAGATATTGTGTTTAGTTCACCTCGTGAAGCTCAAAATCATGGAGTATCAATTGTTCATCAAGAAGCAGATTTATTCCCAGCTCTTACAGTGGCAGAAAATGTATTTGCAAATAATTTACCTACAAAAGGTTTTTTAAAAACTGTTGATTTTCGAAAAATACAAAATGAAACAAATGAGTTATTAGTTAAATTTGGTCATCCTGAAATCAAATCAACTGATGTTGTAAATTCTCTTTCTGTAGGTCAAAGACAAATAGTTGAAATTATTAAAGCACTATCATTAAATTCTAATATAATTATTTTTGATGAACCAACTGCAGTATTAACACCTAGTGAAACTGATATTTTATTTTCAATTATTAATGACTTAAAGAAAAATAATATTGCTATAATTTACATCTCTCATCGACTTGAGGAAATAAAAAAAATTGCTGATTATGTTTCGATATTAAAAGATGGTAAATTAATGGCAACAAAAAAAATTAATAATATAAATACAGATGAAATGATTAAATTTATGGTTGGTCGCGATCTTAAAGATATTTTTGAAGAATCTAAAAATAAAATAGGTGAAGAAAAAATTCTTGAAGTAAAAAATTTAAATAATCCTAAATTTTTTGATAATATTTCTTTTGATATAAAAAAGGGTGAAATAGTTGGTTTCTCTGGTTTGATAGGTGCTGGAAGAACTGAGTTAGCTTTAACATTATTTGGTTTTTATAAAGCTACAGGTGGGACTGTAATTTTAAATGGCAAAAATATCACTATAAATAATCCTTCCGAAGCAATTATAGAAGGTATAGTTTATGTTAGTGAAGAAAGAAGGGAAAAAGGATTATTTACAGATATGTCGATTAAGAATAATCTTATCTCTCCTAATCTAAATCATGTTACTAATAAGGGTATTTTACAAAATGATAAAATTAATAATTTGACAAGCAAAAGCATTAATCAACTTAATATTAAAACTAATGATGCTGAAAACTTAGTTCTAAAATTAAGTGGAGGTAATCAACAAAAAATTGCATTAGGAAAATGGTTACCAAAAAATCCAAAATTATTGATTATTGATGAACCAACTAGAGGTGTTGATGTTGGGGCAAAACAAGAAGTTTATAAGATATTAAGACAATTAGCAAAAGATGGTACCTCAATTATGCTAATATCATCTGAATTACCAGAGATTATAGGATTATGTGATAGAGCAATTGTTATGCATAATGGTAAAATTAATGGTCAATTAGAAAAAAAAGATTTTTCTGAAGAATTAATTCTAAAATATGCCTCTGGATATGCTAATTTAAATTCATTAAATATAAACACAAAGAATAATTTGTCACATGAATGATAAATTAAAAAAATTAATTAGAATTAGAGAAATTCCTTTACTCTTTTTTTTATTTGCTGTTGCCATTTTAGGATCTTTTATTTCCCCTTATTTTTTATTAAGTGCAAATTTTAGTGCTATATTTTTAGGTTTATCTTTGGATGCAATAATAGTTATAGCTATGTGCATGTTGTTAATCAGTGGGGGATTTGATTTATCTGTTGGTGCAAATTTAGCTTTCTCAGGTATGATTTGCGCAATTGCAATGGCAAACTTTGGTTTACCTTGGCCTGTTGCATGTATAGCAGCAATTTTATCTGGTACATTGGTAGGAGTTGTCAATGGATTAATGGTAACAAGATTTTATGTTAACCCTTTAATTGCTACTTTAGGAATGATGACAATAGTTAGAAGTTTAGTTTTAATAGTTTCTGGAGATAGATCTATGAGTTCATTTCCAAAAGCGTTTCAATGGATAGGTCAAGGTAAAATATTTGATATACCTAATCCTATATGGATATTTATAATATTAGTAATTCTAGCAGAAATAGTTTTAAGAACAATGAAAATTGGAAGATTACCTTTTTTTGTTGGTAGTAATGCTCAGGCAGCAGAGTTATCTGGTTTAAGAGTAAAAAAAATACAATTTATTTTATATGCTATTTGTGGCTGTGCAGCAGGAATTGCTGGAGTGGTTTCAGCTGCAAGATTAAATGCCGCTTTTCCTTTAGCAGGTAATGGTGCTGAATTAAGGATTATAGCAGCTGCTGTAATTGGAGGATGTAGTTTATCAGGTGGACAAGGTTCTATAGTTGGAGCTTTATTAGGAGTAATTTTAATGGCTATGATTAATAATTTATTAATTTTAACAGGTGTTCCTATATATTGGCAGGGTTTTGTTGCAGGTTCTGTATTAATTGGAGCTGTTGGATTTGATGAATATTCTAAAAGAAAAAGAGGGGATATAAGATCATGAATGAACTAATTACAAATGCAGCTGTATTAAGAGATTCTAAAAAACCGTTAAGTTTTGAGGAACTTACTATTGAAGCACCTAAAGCAGGGGAGGTAAGAATATCGATAAGATCTTGTGGAGTTTGTCATACTGACTATTCTTTAGCTAAAGGTATTTTAGATCATCAACCAGTTCCATCAGTATTAGGACATGAGGGTTCAGGAATTGTAACAGATATAGGTCCTGGTGTTTCTAATGTACAAGTTGGAGATCATGTTGTTATGGCACCCATCGCTCCTTGTGGTCAGTGTGGAAGATGTTTAAATAATGAAGGAGCTTATTGTGAAAGGGAAGAAATTAGAGGTTGGGGTGTTCTACCAGATGGCAGAACTCCCTTAAAAGATAAAAATGGAAATGATATAGCTGTAGCCTTAAACTCGGCTTTCTTTTCTGATTATGCAGTAGTTCCATCAACTGCTGTAGCAAAAATACCTGAAAACGTTTCATTTGAAATAGCATCTCTACTTGGATGTGCTGTAGTTAGTGGCTATGGTGCAGTTGTAAATACTGCTGACTTACAGGTAGGTTCGTCAATTCTTGTTGTAGGACTTGGCGGAGTTGGATTAAGCTCAGTTATGTCTGCTAAAATTAGAGGAGCTTATCCTATAATTGGAGTAGATCCAAGTTCAGAGAGAAGAAATTTAGGAAAAGAGGTTGGTTGCGATGAAGTATTAACTGTAGAAGAATTTAATGGAATAGATTTACAAAACTTTAATGGTGGTTTCGATACTATTATTGAAGCTTCTGGTGCAAAACCAGCTATTGAAAAATGTATGAGTTTATTAAGAAGACATGGAATTTGTGTCTATGTGGGTGCTGCTGAATCAACATATGAACTTAAAATTCCTCATTTAGAACTTGTAGCAACTGGAAAAAGACTTTCTGGATGTTTAACTGGAGAAGTTAGACCTGCGGTTGATTTAGCTAATTTAGCAAAATTATACTCAGCTGGGAGATTGCCATTGGATATCTTTATTTCTAATAGAAGACCTTTAAATGAACTTGAATTAGCTTTTGATGATTTAGAAAAAAATATTGGTTTAAGAACTTTAATTACATGGCCAGAACATTAAATTATTATATAAGGAGAAAGATATGAAAGATATTTTAGCAACTGGTTTACTTTTTCCAGAAGGTCCTGCAATATTGTCAAATGGCACAGTCCTTTGTTCTGAACAAGGTGCAAGCCAAGTTACAATAGCTGAGGGAGATGGTGGAAAAGCTTATGCAAAAACTGGTGGATCTCCAAACGCAGCAGTTGTAGGTAAAGATGATATTGTATATGTCACACAAAATGGTGGTGCAGTTGGTGAATGGAGAGCTGCAGAAAATATATCACCTAGTATACAAAGAATTGATACTGATAAAACGATTACAGAAGTATGCACCTCTTCTAATGATGGAGATCTAAAAGCACCTAACGATTTAGTTTTTTCTAAAGATGGTAATTTATGGTTTACTGATTCAGGTCAAGCTTTTGATTTTAATAATATGACTGAACACTCAAGATTAATTCGATTATCAACAGAAGGTAAAGCTGAAACTATTTTAGATACTGGACCTGTTTACAATAATGGAATTACAGAAGACAATTTAGGTAATATTTGGTGGGCAGAAACAGTTCCTTTAGCAATGTGTAAATTAATTAATGGCAAAAGAGAAAAAATGTGTGTTTTACCAGAAAATCATTTTCCTGATGGTTTTGTTGCAGCAGAAGATGGTAGAATTTTTATTGCAACAACTTATGGTCACAATATTACAATTATTAAACCCGATGGAAAAATAGATGGATTTATAGAATTAGATGATCATGCAATACCTACTAATTGTATTTTTGATGGAACCGATCTTATAATTTCTGATTTTGGAACAGGTTGGGAAAAAAATGAAAAAAGTGGAAGAATATGGAGAGTTTCAACTGATGCAAAAGGTCATTCTAGAAATTTAGGCATAATAAACAAATAATATAAAATTATGAAAGTAACTTCTATTAAAACTATAAGACCTTTTTCTTTTCCAAATCTTTTGTATGTACAAGTTCATACTGATGAAGGAATAACTGGTTTAGGTGAAACTTTTTTAGGAGTGGGTCCTGTTGAAGCACACTTTCACGAAATAATTGCTCCCTATTTATTAGGAAAAGATCCAACTAAAATTTCTATTCATCATGAATTATTAAGAGGTTTTTTAGGAATAGGGGGAAGTGGTACTGAAAACAGAGGTAGGTCTGCTTTAGATATTGCTCTATGGGATATTTTAGGTAAGTCTTCTGGAAAACCTATATTAAAATTATTAGGTGGAGGTGTTAGAGATAAAATACAAGTCTATAATACTTGTGCTGGACCTAATTATGCAAAAAATATACCAATTGCTGGAAGAGCATCTGTTAAGAATTGGCAACTACCTGATAGTAAAAATGAACCTTATGAAGATTTACAATTATATATGACTGATGCAGGAAAACTTGCTAAAGATCTTCTTAAAAATGGTATTAAAGGAATGAAAATGTGGCCTTTCGACGAACATTTAGATCGAAGTGGTGGACATTGGATAACTAATAAAGAATTAGAACAAGGTTTAAAACCTTTTAGATTAGTTAGAGAAGCTGTTGGCAATGAAATTAATTTAATGGCTGATCTACATACTAATTGGGATGTTCCTAATGCTATTAAAATTGCTAATGCATTGAAAGAATATAATGTTAATTGGGTTGAAGATCCAGTTAGACCAAATGTAGAAGCACTAACACATTTTAGAAATGAAGTAAAAGTTCCGCTAGCAACTGGTGAAACAATGGGATCAGCAAGTAATTATTTACCTTTTTTACAAAAAGGACTTATAGATTATATGATGTTTGATCCTGTTTGGATTGGTGGAATTACTGAGTCATTAAGAGCCGGTGCAATTGCAGATGCTCATCAAATTCCAGTTAGTATACACGATTGTAATGGTCCAGTTAACTTAACTGTAGGCGCTAATTTATCTTTAGCTATGACGAATTCTTGTACTTATGAAACTGCAAGAGGTTTTTATTATGGGTGGTATCATGAATTATTAGAAGAATTACCACTAATTAAAAATGGTTATATTACACCATTAAAAGGTGATGGATTAGGTGTAAAATTAAAAAGTAAATGGCTTGAAGAAAAAAACAGTAGCATTGTAGAAAGTAAATTATAATGAATCAAGTTGTAATAGTAACGGGTTCAGCCCAAGGTATGGGTTTAGGTATTGCTAAAAATTTTCTAGCAAAAGGATATAAAGTAACACTTGGAGATAGAAAAATAGATATCTTAAAAAAAGAATATGAAAATTTGTTAAAAAATCATAGTGAAGATTCAATACTGTGTCACGAATTAGACGTAACAAATACTAAAGTATGTGAATCTATTTCTCAAACTACTTTTAAAAAATGGAATAGAATTGATATTTTGGTTAATTGTGCTGGAATAGCTTCTGGAACAGATCTTGTAGAAAATATGTCAGATGAAGTGTGGGAAAAAGCAATTGATGTTAATTTAAATGGAACTTTTAAAATGTGTAGATCAGTTATTCAATATATGAAGAAAAATAATTTTGGTAGAATAATAAATCTTGCTTCTATGGCTGGGAAAGAAGGTAATCCAAGAGCTTCACATTACTCTTCATCTAAAGCAGGCGTTATAGGTTTTACAAAAAGTTTAGGAAAAGAATTAGCAGAAGATAATATAACAGTAAATTGTATTGCTCCTGCTGTTATAGATACCCCAATGATAAAAGATGTTGGACAAGAGCAATTAAAATATATGATAGATAAAATACCAATGAAAAGAATGGGAACTGTAGAAGATATTGTTCATTTAATTAATTATATTGCAGATAAAAATACAACTTTTTCTACTGCTGCTGTTTTTGATTTATCAGGTGGTAGAGCTACTTATTAGTATTTCTTTAGTTTGAATGACTTTATATTTAGATAATGAAATAGAAAAACGTTTAGTTGAAAAAAATTTTATTACTTCTAAAAATTACAAAATAGAAAAGTTATCTGGAGGTGTTTCTTCAGACATTTGGAAAATTACCAATCAAAATCATATTTTTTGCTTAAAAAAAGCTAAAAAAAAACTTGATGTTAAAGAAGATTGGTTTGTACCTATTGAAAGAAATATTTATGAATATAAATGGTATAACGAAGTAAACAAGTTAGTACCAAATATTGCTCCTCAGGTTATTTATTCAGATTCAAAAAATTTCTTTTTTATAATGGAATATTTTGACGAAATGAAATTTCCTTTATGGAAAAAAGAATTATTAAAATCAAAAGTTAATATAAAATTTTCTCAATCAGTTGCTCAAAACTTATCTTTTATTCATCTTAATTCTTTTAATAATAATAATTTAAAAAGTAAATTTGATACAATTAAATTATTTGAAGATTTAAGAATAGATCCTTACATAAGATTTACAGCTACTATACACGATGACATTAAAAATAAGTTATTAGATATAGCTAATAATCTAAATAATAAAAAAATTACATTGGTTCATGGAGATATTAGTCCTAAAAATATTTTAATAAATAATGACAAACCAATATTTCTTGATGCAGAATGTGCA
>Ga0163108_10003479_pt1 | contig 11187 bp, 5 predicted proteins | sample Fk1155metaG_FD_109644 | JGI IMG/M metagenome (GOLD analysis project Ga0163108, IMG submission 109644) | Marine microbial communities from the Central Pacific Ocean - Fk160115 155m metaG | ecosystem: Environmental > Aquatic > Marine > Oceanic > Photic zone | place: The Central Pacific Ocean...
CAAAAAAGCAGTAGTCAAAAAAGCAGTAGTCAAAAAAGCAGTAGCCAAAAAGACTGCCAAGCCGGCTGCGAAAAAGGCATCTGCTATATCCAAGGGAACCAAAAAAGCTGCAAAGAAACCAACGCCGAAGGAAACCAAGGCCAACAAAAAGGAAACGCCACCGCCTGCCAAGGAAGCCACAGGAAACTTAGAAGTTGAGGGATTGGTGGACGTTCCGCATGAAGAGCCAGATTTCACCAAGGACGAGGAATTCAACCTGACGGAGAAAGTCAAGGAACTGGTGAAATTGGCCCAAGATCAGGGTCACCTGACCATTTCTGACATCAACGAGGCGTTGCCGAAGGAGTTGGTGACACCTGAGAAACTGGATGAAATCCTCGCCAAGCTCAAGAGTCTCGAGGTGGAGATAGTCGAGCAACTCGATTCGGCACCCCGCCAAAAACCGACTGAGTCAGCCAGCGACGCCGAGAAAAGCCGTTTGGATATTCTCGACGACCCGGTTCGTATGTATCTCAAGCAGATGGGACAGGTGCCGCTGTTAACCCGTGAGCAGGAGGTGGAAATCTCCAAGCGAATCGAGGCCGCCGAGATGGAGGTCAAGCGCATCCTATACAGCTTGGGCTTTACCGCCAAGGAACATATCGCGCTCGCTGAAAAGTTGACCGCTGATCCACCCAAGGAGCGTTTCGACCGTGTCACAGTGGACAAGGTCATCGAAACCCGTGAGAAACACCTCAAGGCACTGCATCGTCTTATCAAGAAGGTTCGTGAGGAAGACACTGAAGTGGACAAAAAATACCTCGCTTGGCGTCGGGCCTCCAAGACCAAGGCGAAGAAAGCTGGCGAGGCGTTCGAGAAGTTAAACGAGAAATTGCAGAAAAACTTCCCGAAATTCCTCTTCAAACAGAAGGTCATTGAGGAAATGGGCCTGGTTGCTGACAACATCCACGACAAGATGCAGCAGAACCTCCGAGCGATTGAGCAATTGCAGCAGGCTCCCAAGTCGTCGCAAACCGACATGATGCTCAAGGGCGAGGAAGGCAAGCTGACCGCCCTTGAGGCATTCGTCCGCAAGCCAGCTGAGGACTACCTTACGACCTACGAGGAACTCCAACACTTCGCTCGTAAGGCGCATCAAGCCAAGAGTGAAATGATCGAGGCCAACCTGCGCCTCGTCATTTCCATTGCCAAGAAATACACCAACCGCGGACTCTCCTTCCTCGACCTTATTCAGGAGGGCAACGTGGGCTTGATGAAGGCCGTTGAGAAGTTCGAGTACCGCCGGGGCTACAAGTTCTCCACCTACGCCACGTGGTGGATCCGGCAGGCGATTACCCGCTCGATTGCCGACCAGGCGCGGACGATCCGCATTCCGGTGCACATGATCGAGACGATCAACAAGCTAATGCGCGTGCAGAAGCAACTCGTGCAGCGATTCGGCCGAGAAGCCACTCCGGAGGAAATTGCCGATGAGATGGAACTGACCGTCGACCGCGTTCGCCAGATCATGAAGATGGCCCAGCAACCCATTTCGCTGCAGGCACCCGTCGGTGATAGCGAGGACACCAGCTTTGGTGATTTCATCGAGGACAAGAGTGCCGAGAACCCGACCGACATGGCCAGCTACAGTCTGCTCAAGGATCGGTTGGGCGATGTGCTGACTTCGCTCACCGAGCGCGAGCGCAAAGTGCTCGAGTTGCGATTTGGCTTGGCCGACGGCTACTCCCGAACCCTCGAGGAGGTAGGCAAACAGTTCAAGGTTACCCGCGAGCGTATCCGGCAGATTGAGGCCAAGGCCCTGCGGAAAATGCGCCACCCGACACGCATCCGGCAATTGTCCGGATTCCTCGAGCGGGAGGAGTTGATCACCTGACTCGCTAATCTCAAAAAAGCCATTCCACCGGGAGGGCCTTTTTGTTTCCACTTGGCCAAGCGCACGTGGAGTCTACACGCGACATCCCCCGAATCGAAGAGCTGTTTGACCTTGGCCAAACGGAGCACGCGAGCCTGTTCGACTCGCTTGGCCAGCCTTGGCTGGTGCTCTCGCGTCTCGCCGATTACTTGTGCGACACGCTCAAGCCGCAGCAACTTGGCCAAGCGCACGCCCAAGCGGTGATTGAGGGCGACGTGTTCATTGGCGAAGGCACAGTGATCGAGGCCGGCACGATGATCAGCGGCCCGGTTTGGGTCGGTCGCAATTGCCGCATTGGTCACGGCTCAACGCTGCGCGGCAACATTATCGTCGGCGATGACTGCGTAGTTGGCCATGCATCCGAGTTAAAAAACTCGCTGCTCTTCAACGGCTGCGACGTGCCGCACTTCAACTACGTCGGCGACTCGGTGCTGGGCCACCGCGTTCATCTTGGCGCTGGCGTGGTACTCTCCAATTACCGACTGATCCGGGGCAACGTTAACGTCCGCACCGCCTCCGGTCCGGTGGACACTGGCTTGGCCAAGTTCGGCGCATTGGTCGGCGACCGGACGGAGATCGGCTGCAACACGGCGCTCAATCCCGGCGCGATCATCGGCCGGGACTGCGTGCTCTACCCCAACATCAACTTCACTGGCGTGTTGCCGGCCAAGCGCTTGGTCAAAAACAAAACCGAGTTGGCGGTGATTGAAAAACGGGAGACCGCCGAGTGATCAGTTTCATGGGTGAGGAACAGGGCGTCGGGCCGGACTTGATCACCGCGACCGAGACGTTTTTTTCCAAAACCGGTCTGTTGTCGAAAGCAAAAAATTTCGAGTTTCGCCCCGAACAACAGCAGATGGCCGTGGCCGTGGCCAAGGCGCTCAAAGGCGGCGAACACCTCATCGTTGAAGCCGGTACCGGCGTCGGCAAAAGTCTTGCCTACCTCATTCCGGCAATTTTTCATGCTGTCAGCCAAAGCAAAAAAGCGGTCATCTCGACGCACACGATCAACCTGCAGGAGCAGCTCACCGAGAAGGATCTGCCGATGCTCAGAGAAGTGTTGCCGGTCGAGTTTTCGTTCACGATGCTCAAGGGCCGCGGCAATTACCTGTGCACCCGGCGGTTGCAACGCGCGCGGCAGCAGGCGGCGACGTTGCTGACATCCTCCGAGATGGAGGAACTCAAGCGCATCACCGAGTGGGCGAAGGAGACGACCAATGGCAGCCTGTCGGACTTCGACATCACGCCCGATCCAAAGGTGTGGGATTTGGTCAACTCCGAGCGGGGCCTTTGCTCGGCAAAGCTTTGCGGCCACGGCTCCGACATCGGCAAGATGGGCCAGACCTGTTTCTTTCAGCGCGCCCGCAGTCGAATCCTCTCCGCTGATGTGCTGGTGCTGAATCACTCCCTGTTTTTCAGTTTGCTCGATGACGATGGCTGCGATGACGATGAACCGAGCAAGGACGAGGGAGTGCTGTTCAAAAACGATTTTGTGATTCTCGATGAGGCGCACAACATCGGTCCGGTGGCGTCGAGGCACATGGGCTTGAGCGTCTCGAGCGGCCAGGTGCGGTTCAACTTGCAGAGGCTTTGGAATCCCAAGACCGGCAAGGGGCTGTTGGGATTGCTGCGCGAGGCCAAGGCGACGCGATCGGTCGAGGACGCCTCGGTAGCGATGGAGCAGTTCTTCGGCGAACTCGAGGTGGTATGCGACGAGTTGAACGAGCAGCAAGCCAAGACCAGCAAGTTCGGCGGAAACAAAAACCGCCTGTGGAAAGAGTTGCGCGTGCGTCTGCCCGGCTTTGTTGAAGACACGCTGACGCTGCCGCTGCAGCGTGTGCGCGAATCACTGGTGCAGGCGCGCGAGGGCACGGAAGACGCCGAAACCGGACAGGAGTTGGCCGAGTTCAACCGGCGTGTCGGTGAGCTTCGTGACGGCGTGAGGCTGTTCCTCTCGCAGGAGTCGGGCGATCACGTTTACTGGGTGGAGAAGTCCGGTAAGGCCGGGACCCTTCTGTCGCTGAATGCTGCGCCGGTGGATGTTGCGGTGCATCTGCGGCGGCGGCTCTTCTGTTGCAGCTCTCCGGTGGTGCTGACCAGCGCCACGCTAGCCTTGAGCGATTCCACTTCGACTAAGGTCAAGGGCGGGCTCGACTATTTCGCCAGCCAAGTGGGCGCGGAGAAGGTCAATGCACTGCAGGTCGGTTCGCCGTTCGACTATGAGCAGCAGATGAAACTGTTTATTGCCGGCAAGATGCCTGACCCACGCGAGCCGGAGTTTCGCGATGCTTTGGCCGGACAGCTTCGTCACTTCATCGGCTTGAGCGAAGGTCGCGCGTTTGTGCTGTTCACCAACTTCAAGCTGATGCGCGAGGTGGCGGAGGAACTCGAGGGCTTCTTCGCAGATCGCGGCTTGGACTGCTGGGTGCAGGGCGCCGGAGTGCCACGCTCGACGATGCTCGAGCGGTTCAAGCGTGATGAGCACTCGGTGCTGTTTGGTACGGACAGCTTTTGGCAGGGCGTCGATGTGCCGGGCGACGCGCTGCGCAATGTCATCATCACGCGGTTGCCGTTCGCCGTGCCGGACCATCCGTTGGTCGAGGCGAAAATCGAGGCGATCGAGGCCTGCAACGGCAACCCGTTCATGGAGTTTTCGCTGCCGGTGGCGGTGCTGAAATTTCGGCAGGGCGTCGGCCGGCTCATCCGCACCAAGAGCGACGAGGGCATCGTCGTGGTGCTCGACAGCCGAGTGCTGACCAAGCGCTACGGCCAAATCTTCATCGACTCCCTCCCCAAGTGCCCAACCGAAATTGTGTGATTTTTTTGGATTGGCTCGTTCGGGAATTGAACAGACCGTGCGCCGTAGGCATCCTAACCGCGATGAGAGCCTGTTGTCTCGGTTTCATTTTCCTGCTGTCATTTGCCGGCAAGCTCAACGCACAGTTTGACGATCCGTTCGGCGGTCAGGCTACTGGCGCCAAGCCGGCGACCACGGTGCGGTTGCTATTGTCCCACAATGAAGCCAAGCCGGGTTCGACAGTGACGGCTGGTCTCGAGTTGACGATGGACAACGGTTGGCACACGTACTGGATCAACCCCGGCGCGGCTGGCTTACCTACCAGTGTAGAGTGGGCGCTGCCTAAGGGCGTGACCGCCGGGCCAATCCAGTGGCCAACGCCGGACAAGTTTACCGCGCTTGGCCCGATCGGCTACGGTTACCACGACAAAACAATTCTGCTCGTACCGCTGACCATCGACGCTGACGCCGCGCTTGGCCAAGCGCCCATCTCCGGCAAGGTTAGTTGGCTCGAGTGCAAGAAGAGCTGCATCCCGCGCGACCAGCAAGTGAGCGCAACACTGACGATCGCCGGGACGGACACGCCCTCGGCGAATGCAGCCAAGCTCGATGCCGCAAAAACAAAACTGCCAAAAGTCGATGCTGACTTGGCTGTCAAGGCTTGGTGGGACGGCGAGGCCAAGGGCGATGAACGGGCGCTGCTGATCGAGTTCGATGCCGGCCAAGCGGAAGCCGATGCCGACTTTTTTTCGATGCCGTTCGAGTCATTTGAGGTGGCGCCGGAGAGCGAGGTGGCAGCGGTCGATGGAGATCGGGTACGAATCAAAAAAACGGTGATGAAGTTTGAGGACGCTTGGCCAAGCGAAGTCTCCGGCTTGGCCGTCCGAAACTTGAAAGACCACGGCAAGACGGAAGCGTTCGGGGTCAAGTTCCCGATCTTGGCTTCCGCATCGGGCGCGGCCGCAACGACCACAACACAAGCCCCGCCGCCCGCCACTGCCGACAAGTCGCTCTGGCGGATGCTGTTGTACGCCTTCATCGGCGGTCTGATTTTGAACGTCATGCCGTGTGTGCTGCCGGTGATCTCGCTGAAGATTCTCGGTTTCGTCAATCAAAGCAAGGAGTCGCCGGCGCGCGTGCAGTTGCTCGGGATGCTTTACGGCGCGGGGGTGGTCGTGTCGTTTTTGGTGCTGGCCGGCGTGGTGATCGGCGTGAAAAGCGCTGGCGAACTGGCAAGCTGGGGTATGCAAATGTCCAATCCGCAGTTCGTTGTTTTGCTGACGGTTCTCATCATGTTGGTGGCTTTGAATTTGTTTGGCCTGTTCGAGGTGACGCTGGGCTCGGTCGGTGCTGCTGCCGGCTCGGTGGCGACCCGGGAGGGGGTCGGCGGTGCGTTTTTCAACGGCGTGCTGGCTACGGTGTTGGCGACGCCTTGCACGGCGCCGTTCCTCGCGCCGGCGCTTGGCTTTGCCTTCACGCAAACCGCTGTCGTGATTGTGCTGATGTTTGTCACCGTGGCGCTTGGCCTCGCGTTTCCGTACGTGGTGCTTAGTTGGAATCCTCGACTGCTGCGTTTCCTGCCCAAGCCGGGGCCGTGGATGGAGAAGTTCAAGGTGGCGATGGGTTTTCCGATGTTGGCCACGGGCGTTTGGCTGTTCACCGTGAGTATCGAATATTACGGTGGCCGGGTTTTGTGGTTCGGTATTTTCCTGATCGTGATCGCCATGGCGGCCTGGGTGTTTGGTGAATTTTTCCAGCGCGGTACCGGAAGGCGTGGTCTGGCCTTGGGCATCGCTGGGGCGTTGGCGTTGGGCGGAGTCGTGTTTGGCCTCGAGGGGCAGATGCAATGGCGCACCCCGACCGACCCGTTATCGGCCAAGGCCGGCGTTGTGCAGGATTTCCCCGGCGGGATCCGCTGGCACCGCTGGTCACCGGAAGCTGTGGCCAAGGCGCGCGAGGCGGACCAACCGGTGCTGGTGGATTTCACGGCCAAGTGGTGCATCACCTGTATCGCCAACAAAAAAACGAGCATCGATATTGAGTCGGTACGTACGGTACTGGCCGACAAAAACATCAAGGCATTTCGGGCCGACTACACGCGCCGGCCGGATTACATCACCGAGGAGTTGCAACGCTGGGGCAGGGCGGGTGTGCCACTCGTGCTCGTTTTCCCGGCAGACAAAACCAGCGAACCTGAAATGCTCCCCGAGTTGCTCACTGCTGATATCGTCCTCGCTGCTCTGAACAAAGCCGCCGGCTGAGCCTCTCAACCAAGGGCTACTCGTCCAGGATGCCGAGGTCTTGGAGGAACGGCTTGAGAGAGCGGGGGCGGCCGAGGAATTTTTCGATCGATTCGCTGACGTCGCGCGAGTCGCCCACTTCGTAAATCTCCCGCCGCAGGCGCTGCCCCGCTGCACTGTCGAAGTAGCGGTTGGGTGCGTTCTCAAAAACCGTGGCCATGTCGGCGGAGATCGAGTCGGCCCAGGCGTAACCGTAGTAGCCAGCGTCGTAGCCCATGAGGTGGCCGAAGTAACCGACGAATGACGTGTTCTCCTGCGGTTTGAGATAGACCGCCTCAGTGATTTGGTTGGACAGTGCAACTGGTTCGACGATCCGGGCCTCCTCCACCGTCAGCGAGTGAAGGCTCAGGTCGACGAGTCCGTACGAAAGTTGGCCGCGATAGTGCCGAGCGATGGTGGCTTTCTTTGCCTCCTTCAGTTTCGCCAGCACGGTTTCCGGGATTTTTCTAGTCGGGTCCCGGTAGTCGGCGGCGAACGAGTCGAGCACGGTTTTGTCCCAAATCCAGTTCTCGAGCATCTGCGACGGCGCCTCGACGAAATCGCGTGGCACACTCGTGCCGGCGAAACGGGTGAACTGGGTCTGTGTGAGGATGCCGTGCAGCGCGTGGCCGAATTCGTGGAACAATGTCTCAACGTTGTCGTGCGAGAGCAGCGATGGTTTGTCCTTTCCGGGCGTGGGAAAGTTGCAGATCAGCGCGACGGTGGGCCGCTGGTAGGTACCGTCCGGCAGTCGTTTGCCGGAGATCAGCGGGAACATCGCGAAGTGGTTGTACTTGCCTTCGCGTGGGAACATGTCGAGATACAACGCGCCAAGCGGATTGCCGGTGGCAGCGTCGTAAACGAGGTGCAGCGTCACCTGCTCGTTCCATTTGTACGGTGCGACGGCCTCCACGATCTTCAGTCCAAAGATGCGTTCGTACACTCGGAACATCCCGTGCAGTGTCTGTTCGTAAGGGAAAAACACACGAAGCTGCTCGGTGTCCACAGAGTACTTCTCCTTCTTCAGTAGATTCATATAGTAGAAGGCATCCCACATTTTTAGGGAAGCGTTCGCATTGCCGGTTTCACGGCGCTTCAGCGTGTTGAACTGCGCAAGCTCGGCCTGCCACTTTGGCTCGAGACCGCGCTTGAGATTCATCAGAAATTCGCGCGCCGTGGTGCCGGCACCGGCCATCTTGACTTCGCACTTGTAGTCGGCCCACGTCTTGTAGCCGAGCTTGGCGGCGATCGTGGCGCGAAGCTGCAGGACCGTCTTTAGCAGAGGGATGTTTTTCTCGCGGGCAAGCCGTTTTCGTTCGCCGGAGAAGCGTTTGCGCGTGGCCTCCGGATTGGCGCTGCGCATGACGTTGAGGTAGTGAAACGTCACGTTGGTCTGTAGCGTGTACTCGTCGTCGCCGGTCTTGACCTGCTCGAGAAAACTTTCCGGCAAACCCTCGAGCTGTGCGGCCGTAAATTTCAGCTCCTTTTTGGCGTTGGTGATGTTGGTGCGAAACTCAGTGGTCGCGGCGGAGAGCTGCTTGCGAAGCCGCTCGACCTCGTCGCGCTCAGCCTTGGCCAGGTGCAAACCGGCTCGGCGATAGTCGCGCAGCGTCTGCTCGAGCAGACGCTTGGCTTCGCCGTTCAGCTTGGGTGCCGAGTCGGCGTATGCATTGACCACGCGATAAACGTCCTCGCGATAGTCCAGGCCGACGGCCCACTCATCGAACTGCTTGATCGCCTCGGTGGCCTTGGCCCGGTGCTCGGCGTTTTCACTGGTTTCCTTGATCATGTACGTGCGATTGGCCACCAGCGACAGGTCAAACGCCAGATCGTCGAGCGCGCCGATCGTGTTGTCGAAGGTCGCCTCGCTTGGCTTAATTTTACCGATGGCATCGAGTCGGGCGTCGGCTGCTGCTATCGCTGCGTTGACGGCATCGAGCGAGGCCTGCGGCGTGGTCTCAAACGGCGGCAGCGCGACTCGCGTGCGGTTGCTCTTGGCCAAGCGGGCGAAGTCGGCCCAATCGCCGGAGAACCCGGCCTTGGGCGTGAGATTTGTCTTCGGGGAGGAACAGGCGGCAAGAACGCCGGTGACAACAATCAGTGCAATGCGAAAAGACATGGGCGACAAGCTACCGTTGGCCGGCGGTGCGGCTCAAGCAGATTCACGGAATGACAATGTCGGCCACTGACGCTTGGCCAAGCGGCGCGCTGGCGATGCGGCGTGCCTTGATGGCGACATACGGCGGGATGTATTGGCTGCGGTGCCGGAATGTTCCTGGCTCAGCGGCGGGATCGCCATGCTTTGGTTCAGTGAGATCCTCGATCACGAAACCGGCTTGGCAGAGGCCGCCGACAATTTCCTCCCAGCGATGCACGAACTCGAGCGCGCCTTTTTCACGATGTTCGAAGTTACCGTGCACCGGCGGCAACGGCCCCTTGGCGTAATAGTTCTCGGTGACAGCGTAGCCGCTGGGGAAGGGCGTTGGCGCAGCTTGGAGGTTGGCCGGCTGTTTGTGCTGACTGAGGTACTGCCCGCCGACGCGCAGCACGCGGGCGATCTCGTCGTAAACCTTGGCGAGGCTCGGCACGTAGCAGGTGCTGACCGGTTGAGTGACGAGATCGAACGACGCGTTGGTGAGCATCGGGAGGTCGTCCATCGACGCAGTGATGGTTTGCAATTTGAGGCCGCGCTCGCGGGCGACGCTCCGGTCCTGCTCGAGCATCTTCGAACTGATGTCGACCACGGTAACCTTGGCCCCGGCGGCGGCGTAGAGAGGTGCCTGCAATCCGCCGCCGCCAGCAAGACAGAGAACGTGTTTGCCGTCGAGCCCACCGTCGATCCAGCCCCGGCCGTTGATGGCTTTCAGCGGGTTTTTGAATTCGTCGTCGCGGGCGGTGCGCGTGTGCAGGAGGCCCTGCTGAACGCGCTCGTCCCAGACACGGCGGTTGTGGTCCTGGGCAATTTCCACGCGGGTGTTTTAGCCTTGGCCAGGCGTTGAGCCAAGCCCGCTAAGGCGCAACGAAGTGATTTGCGTTTCCCATCGGTTGCATTTCTGTTACACACCGCGGCCATGTCTTTTAGTTCACTGGGGCTTTCCAACACCGTTCTCAAGGGGATTCGTGCGATGGGTTACGAGGATCCGACGCCGATTCAGCTTCGGGCTATCCCGCTGTTTCTCGAGGACCGCGACCTGATTGGCAGCGCCCAAACCGGCACCGGCAAGACGGCGGCGTTCGGCCTGCCTATCCTCACAAAACTCGACAAGCCTGCGGACAAGCCGCGCGCGTTGATTGTTGAGCCGACACGTGAACTCGCTTCGCAGGTCGAGACGGCGTTCCGGGATTTCTCGCGATACTCTGACCTGCGGACGACCGTGCTTTACGGTGGCGTGAAATACGGCAAGCAAACCGACGAGTTGCAAAAGGGAACCGACATCATCGTCGCCACGCCGGGGCGGTTGCTCGACCATTTGTCCCAGAAAAATCTGACACTCAAAAACATCGAGTACCTTGTGCTCGACGAGGCCGATCGGATGCTCGATATGGGCTTCATGCCGGACGTCAAGAAAATCATCCAGAAATGCCCGGAGAAACGACACACGTCGCTCTTCTCGGCGACCATCCCACCGATCATTGAGACGATCATCCAGTGGGCAATGAAAGATCCGGAAACGGTCGAGATCGGAATGCGCCGTTCTGTGGCTGATACCGTCTCACACTCGGTTTACCCGGTGGCGTTCGACCAGAAAAACGATCTCGTGCTGTCGCTGCTCCAGAAGGTGGACTACGACTCAGTTATTGTTTTCTGCCGAACCAAGGTGGGCGCCGACAAAGTGGGAAGTCTGCTGAAACGCCAAAATCATTCAGTGGCGATCCTCCACTCGAACCGAACCCAGGCCGAGCGGGAACGGTCTCTCAATGGTTTCCGGGACGGGAAATTCGAGGTGCTCGTTGCCACCGACATTGCCTCGCGCGGACTGGACATTGCCAACGTCAGCCACGTCGTCAACTACGACGTGCCGCAGCACCCTGAGGACTACGTGCACCGCATCGGGCGAACCGGGCGCGCTGCCGCCACTGGCGATGCCTTCACCATCATGGTGGCCGAGGATCGTCAGCATATGGAGGCGGTCGAGCGGTTCATCGGCAAGAAAATCAACCGGGAAAAAATGGATGACTTCGACTACAAGTACACATCG
>Ga0163108_10003486_pt1 | contig 11180 bp, 11 predicted proteins | sample Fk1155metaG_FD_109644 | JGI IMG/M metagenome (GOLD analysis project Ga0163108, IMG submission 109644) | Marine microbial communities from the Central Pacific Ocean - Fk160115 155m metaG | ecosystem: Environmental > Aquatic > Marine > Oceanic > Photic zone | place: The Central Pacific Ocean...
ATTCATAAGACCGCAAAGGGCATTGGCCGTGCCAACGTTGTTATGGACACCCACCATTTGCATTTTGCCGCTCACCAAATAATAACCATGAGCCATCGCCATGGCGGTGTTCTCATGTGGAACGTTGATGAATTTTGGCGCTCTACCCCCGGTCTCCGATACTTTTACGAGCGCTTCGGCAACAGGGGCCCAATCGGTCCCGGCGTTAACGAACGCATAATCAATGCCGCGGTCGGCCAATGTGGCCAAAAAAATATCGGCTACCGTCGCACTGTTTAATTTCAATTTTTTTTTTGCCATAGGGAGACCGCTCTCTTAAGGGTGCTGCCAAGGCCGATTTACACGGCCGCAATGATCATAATTTCCACGCGGACATCCTGGTGCGCTAAATTGGTTTCGCAGGTCGCGCGAGCCGGGGGATTTTTTGGATCGATCCAGGCCTCCCACACGCCATTCATGTCGTCAAATTCCCTAGCGTCAGCCAGCCATATCTGAGTGGATAGAATTTTTGATTTATCGCTACCCGCTTTCGCTAGAAGATTTTCAATTTTTTTCAATATTTGTTCAGTCTGGCCGACAATCCCCGTCGACCAGTCTTCTGCCACCTGGCCGGACAAATAGACGATGCCGTTGTGAACCACGATTTGGCTCATCCTTGCGTTTAAATCCATTCTGGTAATACTCATAATTATCTCATTTCTCGCAATTCAGAAAATATTGTCCGTCATTAAATCAATTGGGACTCTGGAGCAGTTTTCCTAACAGAGGATCTGGCTCACCTTGGTTTAATATTAAGCAGCTTGGCGTTGGTGGATCAAGCGCCGGTTTTTGATAGTAAGTTTTTTGATCGTTTTTCTCCTTTCAATGATAACGGTATGATGCCCGAAGTAGGTGTCGGCGGGTGGCACGGTTATCAGGATCATCGATTTTTTTCCCGAGCCAGAAGATAAAGAAGAATTAGCGCGTATGTTTGATGCCTCCTTTGGTCAGTTGTTTAGCGACGCCCATCAAGAGGGTAATCCCCATCAGCATCCCGGCGTGCACCAAACTGACACCGTCGATTATGCTTTAGTAATTTCCGGTGAGATTTGTGCGATCATGGATAAAGTAGAAACCGTGCTAAAAGCCGGCGATGTGCTGATTCAACGTGACACCAACCATGCCTGGGCCAACCGATCTGGTCAGCCCTGCCGGATGGCTTTCGTGCTCATCGATGGAAAATCCGCTTAGTCCTAGCCAATCCAGGACATACCAATCAGCCAGTGCGATTTAAAGTTGGTATGCATATTTTACTCCTAATTTAGATAGTTTTAATTTGAGTGGTTAGATACCGGCGACGGTAATATGATTGTCCCACCTCCGTGAAAGTGAATACGACGTATTCAAACTTGTTGAGTTTTCCGTTATTACGTCATGCAAAATCACGCCGCCGCCGCCGCTTGTGATGATGAATATTCCTGTTGAACCAAAGGCCGCAATCCCACAGCAATCAAAGACCTTTACGCGTCCTAGATAGTTGCGATTTCTGGTATCCCAGAAAGTAACCATGTTGCCTCTCGGCGCCGATACAGCCGCAATAACGCCACTTTGATCTATGGCCGATGATCCCATGTAACCCCGCAACCGGCGTGTAACTCTGGAGGGGGTAGGTGCAATTTTCAAATAAGGCTGGTCCTGCTGATGAAAAGCGACCAGCGGCATCAGGTGCTCTTTGGGCCCTTGATCCTGCAGCGCAATACAAATTGCACCTGAGCGATCCTCTGAAATGTGCCGAACGCTGAGCTTCCGGTAGCGTGACTTGTCGAATCGATGTTTTTTAATCAGTCGCCCATTACTGCCGTCTAGATAGACCAACGATGATATCATGGTAGGAATATTGAGCTTTCGTCGACCCGTGTCCGGATGGGTTAACAATCCACCGTTGGCAACTGCCAGAGTTTTTCCGCCGCTTAGCGGGATGATTTCATGGGGACCAATCCCGTAGCTAGGGTATTCGCCCAGGCGCCGATAATTGTTTTCAGCATCCCAGACACCTACGACACCCCGGCCCGCGTCAAAATCATTTTCAGTGGTGTACAGCTTTTTTCCATCGGTGGAATAAGATCCGTGGCCGAAGAAATGTCGACCAGTAGGTGCTGTCAATTGTTGAACGACACTGCCGCTAATGAGATCGGTTACAATAGCAAAGTTTCCCGGTCGACGAGCAATCACGACTGCCTGATCGCGTCTAACAGCGACACCATGCCCACGCCCAGGTAACGGTATCTCATAATGGCAGGTTCCGTCAGGATTCAGGGCAGCAAAATTGAATTTGCCGTCGGTATTCGCGTTGCAGGAAAGAAAAATATTTTGAGTTTTCTGTCTTGCGGTCAAGGTGGCGGACTGGACACCATTCGGGAGTATTCCACTGGCCGCTGCTGCACCAAGATATTTAAGAGATTGGCGTCGCGATAACTTCATCCTTAGTCTCCATCCAATGAGTTAAATGCGAGTTGAACACCAATGGCTTCAGCCAGTTTTTGTGTGCACATTTTTCTAAGTTTGCGCGTTTCACCGAGCAATGCATCCACTTTTGGACGTGTCACGGGATCGCCCACGGCATCATAAAGCGGTTGGACAATCCGGCTTGCCGTGGCAATAGACTGTTTAAAGGCCGTTGAAATCTCGGTGCCGATGGCCGACTTACTAGCCGGAATCAAAGCGCGCAGACCAAGCGCGTCTCTTTCTCCTTCAAACATGGCTTGGGTGCCATTCAAGTTGGCGATGATATTGGCTAGCGAGTTTCCCGACCGCCAGGATTCTGACCGTTTAGGTCGGGCGGCCAGCAATGACTTGCCGAGCGGCCTTTCAAGTTTCAGAGCAACGATGCTCTGGAGGCTGGTGCACATGCCACGCAGAAATTCGGTCGTTACTTCTTTATGGTTCTTAAAAAAGGCATCCTCTCCGCCAGCCGCCACGATTTTAGTTCGGTAGGGTTTCCATTCGGCAGCGATCCCGGCGCTCATTGTTTTAATATTGCCGGCAATAGCCGCGATAAATTGGCACCCTTTTTGGAGCATCGTTTTATCACCACTACGGTCCGGTACTAAATCGAAAAGCAAACGTTCAGCAGCTGGTAAACCCTGGACAGCGACGCTTGCAGAGCGGAATTTTTCGGGAGCGAATTCACGGTTGTTGTTCCTTTTCAGCAAGGCGAGAATCTGTTTGCTGCCGCGGCCACCCTTGTCGGGCCAAAAATGAATACGGAAATTGCGCATGAGCAGCTGAACCGGACCCAAATGAACGTGATCGATTTTCATCCAACTTTTCAAGGCTCGGGAAAAGGCGGTACGCACCGGTGCTATCGGGACATCCGATCCTTTTGCGCAATAGGCGTAGACCGATGCTTGAAATTCCGCAGTAGATTTGGCCAAATACTTATAGCTAGGCACAATATGAGTGCGCGCCAAAGAGGCGTTCACTCTTGCATATTCCGCTCCCGTCGGTTGCGCCTCCACGGGCGAAACATAAAAAGAAACGACCAGCCCAACCGCAAGCAATCTCAGGAATCTTTCCGACATCTACAGGGACCCCAAAAAGCGGATCAGATTGCGACGGTCATCCGGTTTCATTTTGATGACATTTTGCTTGGCTGCTTCAGCTTCGCCGTCGTGCCACAAAATGGCTTCCAGCAAGTTGCGGGCGCGGCCATCATGGAGAAAATTGGTGTGTCCGTTGACGGTTTTGGTGAGGCCGATGCCCCACAAGGGGGGCGTCCGCCACTCTCGCCCATCGGCTTTTCCTTCCGGCCGGTTGTCTGCCAGCCCTTTACCCATGTCGTGGAGCAACAAATCGGTATAGGGCCAGATCAATTGACCAGACAGTTCAGGTTTGCCGGGAATGTTCTTTTGCGTAACGTATTTTGGCGTGTGGCAGGAAGTGCAGCCAGTTTCATAGAATATTTTTTTTCCGGCCAATACGGTTGGATCATCTGCATCGCGCCGGTTCGGAACGGCCAGGTTGCTAGCGTAGAAATTGACCAGATTTAACACATTGTCCGGTGCCTCCACATGGCCGTATTTAGGTTCACCACCGTGAACGGCCTTTACGCAAGCCTCTTGACGTTTCGTGCATTCCCCGGCGCCTGCCGGGTGAACTGATGTGGATATGCCGATATCATGGGCAAAGGCATCAGCACTTTGATCCAAAATGGTAGCACTGCCTGCTTTCCATCCAAACCGGCCAAGCATCCGACGGTTTTGAGAGAAACTCCAGACTTCATTAGCTTTCCCGGAAATACCGTCGCCATTGAGATCATCTATATCAATATTTTTTATGAGGTCTTCTTCCGAAATAGCATCCAGTAATCCCAAGCCGATCATAGGGCTAGCCACACGGGGCGACACCATGACTTCTTTATGCAAGGGCCCATAACCGAGATAGGTGAGCCTGTAGATCGGTATCCTCAAGGAAGCGGCGTCGCCTCCCGATAGGCGTATATCCCGCTCTTCATAGCTGACATTTACACGTCCTTCAACTTGATGCCCCTGGACAGCAAACTCCTGAAGCTGCATGCCGTAGGTAGGTTCAGCAATGACATTGGCCCGGCCGTCTGCCAGCCGATGCCGGTCTTCATCGGTTTGGGGCGGTATGCTCAATCGGACCAATAATGAAATGGCGTTGTCTTTCGGCCAGTTTGCTTTTGGCGGATGACCGCGACCATCCTTTAGGTGGCAAAGCTGACAGGAACGGGCGTTGTACAAGGGACCCAACCCGTCCGCCAGTTGCGTTGTCGCCGGAGCGGAAACCCATAGGCGACGAAAAAAGGCGTTGCCGATTTTGAAATCCATCTCCTGTTCAAAGGTCAAGTTTGCTGCATGATGCGAAAAGGCGTCGTTATTGATACGCTTCATGGAAGTCGCCGCTCCACCCTGCAGGGCTTCATACGGTTCTGCACGCGTGAAGTCCTTGGTCGGTGCGGTAACCATGGAGGTGAACACCGTAGAAGCGGCGCCGGCCTCGGCCGATGAGGATAGAAATAATATGATAGCGGAGAAAATTTTCTTCATGGCCAACTAAATCAAATCAAAATTAAGCGAAGCGACTATTGGCCTCCGGCGTTTGCGGTCTTTTTCCAGCTTCACCAGGAGTTCGTCAAAAACGGTGCGGGCCCAATCGCCCAACGGCGCTTTTTTGGCTTCTGCCAAATTTGGTTCCGGCGTATCGACGACGACCAGTGCGAACATGCCGTGCCTCGCGTGTATTTTGCACCGGAATCCATAAACCCCAGGAACGGTTAGTTTTACGTCGTAGGATTCCTGGTTGGCAATATCGACCGTTTCGGCACCCTTTGGCCAAATTCCTTTGACAGATTTAACCGTGTGGTTGCCAGTCGAATTGAGAAAGTTGATTCTATCGCCGGATTCAACCCAGTAGTAATTGGGTACGAACTTATAAAGATCACTGGGCACCAGCGCCCTCAAGTCCATGATCTGTCTGATTTTGTAGACCTCTCCAGACATAGCCGGTTTTATTCCGCTTATCGCCATGGCTGTTACGGCCATGGCGATAATACTGAGCGCTGTACGTCTAACGATATTCATTTTCCCCCTTACTTAAAAATGCAAATTCATGGTCCGACAAACATTCAAATTCAACCGAGCCGATGCGCTCACTGATTGGCGGCAGCTTATAACCTGATACATGCCAGTATTTGAACTATGCTGCCCATCTTGTTTTCTTTGACAAGGCTTTTAGAAGGCCACCGATATCCCGCCGATAACAGCCCAGCCGTCATTGTTGTTGGCGTCGGCCGTGGACTCATCATCCCAGTCTACCCTGGCGATGGTGCCAAGAAGATCAATACCCGGACCCACCGTATAGCTTCCGCCGACCGTCAAACGGTCGCCCGTGTCCTTACCAGGCGTGGCGGTTGCTAAGTCCCTTCCGGCAGCCACATAGGTAACACCTACAGCCCAGGCATCCTTGCTGTAACTGGCACCCACTTCCCAGACGATTTCATCGTTACTGTTGGCCGTACCGGTTTGGCCGGAATCGATATCGGTCATGTCTTTGTAGGCCGCACCCACGGCGAATCCTGATACCTCGAGAACACCGCCAACACGCCACCCTTTTAGGGACGAGGTCGCCGGACCATGGGTTTCCCAATAAGAAGTATCCAGCCCAACGGAAACTGCGCCCAAATTACCTGCATAAGCGATACCGGCGTCATAGGTCTGATTTTCGGTCCCTGCAGTACCGCCCACTGCCGGCTGGGTGTTAATTGCGTTATCCGAAGGTGTATAGGAGGCAGCGACGGTAAGCCCGCTAAAGGTTGGCGACAAGTAGGTGATTTTCATATCGGTAGCGCCACCAATATGCGTGAAAGGATCACCAACACCGATAGCGCTGGGCTTGATAATCCAGTCATCAGCATCGTCAGCGGGAATGGCGCCGACATTGGGTGCTGTGTTGGCAATCATGACGGTGGCATGATCCTGGGTACCAATGGCAATCTTACCGAAATTACCGGATAGCGCTATGAAGGAATCATCAGTAGAGACATGGTCCGCTCCACCGGTATTGGACTGATCCGTTTCGATTTCGACAACCACTTCGACAGTGATTCCGTTGTCCAGTTTGGTGCTGCCGATAAAATGAATCTCCGAATCATTCTTTATATCGAAATTGTCGTAGCTGACCCGGGACGTTGAGTTGGCTGTCGATTCAAAACTATCGTTCTGGGTCGCCCAACCGGCCAGAGAGGTGAAATAACCACCCACTTCTATTTTCATTTTTCCCGATTTGGCGTGGGCTGCGTTTAGCGGCAACCCGAAGAACAAGGCACCGGCTATTCCAGCAGACAATGCGGTGTTCCTCATCAAGTGGGATTTAAAGTTGGTATGCATATTTTACTCCTAATTTAGATAGTTTTAATTTTAATGGTTAGACTTTACAAAAATTCGTCTCAGTCCATGCTTCAATCCACAATCACTTCAACCAAGAACGCCATCTCTACTAATTGATTCCGGTTCTCCGGCGGAATCAGCCGGTTATTTTACTTTTCCCGGCGCGTCCAGACTGTCCGATCCTTCGAACTCGACGCCTTTCAAACCAAGCGCCGGCAAGGTCTTTTCGATTGCTTTGGCCTGAGCCACAAGTGAGTCAACAACATCCTGTATTACTTTGTTGCCTTGGGTGTTGCCCTCGCCGATCATTTGGTCGTAGGACATTACTCTACGGTCAGCCAGGTCTTTCATGGTTTCCATCTTCCGGCGGGTGGTGATCATCGATTTATCGATCCGCTTGGCCGTTGCGGGTGACTTTGCACCTATCAGTTCGCTAAGCCCGGCACCTTTGACGACAGAACCGTCGATGCGCGCATAGCTACCTCGATAAATGGACATCATGCCGATCTGATTGTAATAGTGGGAATTATGCGTGTTGTCGGAAAAGCAATCGTGTTCCTCTTCCGGATCATGAAGCATCAAACCTAACTTGATCCGTTCACCAGCCAATTCGCCGTAAGAAAGACTGCCGAGTCCCTTGACAATGGTGCCGATACCTTTTTTGGCATTTGCCAAAACGGCATTCCGGGCTTCTCCGTTAGGCTTCCAGGCTGCGATGATGTATTTCAGATCGGAAATTAGAAGATCGGTCGCAGCAACCAGATAGGCGGCGCGACGATCGCAGTTGCCATTGGTGCAGTTCTTGGTGTCAAAATCCGTGTGGGGCCGATTTCCGGCCCCTGGTCCATTGCCATTCAAGTCCTGACCCCAAAGGAGAAATTCAATAGCGTGATAGCCCGTTGCCACATTGCTTTCCACTTCATCAATTTCGTGCAGCGTTTTCGACAAAAAGGCCGGTGTTATTTTGCTAGCGTCAACCGCGCGGCCACCTAGTTTTACCTTGCGATTAGCGACAATGTTGGCGGTGAAAAAGGGATTTTCATCTGAAAATTCTCCGTAAGTTGCATCGACGTAGTCGATCATCCCTTCATCCAACGGCCAGGCATTCACCTTTCCCTCCCACTCATCGACGATGGAGTTGCCGAAACGGAATCCTTCGGATTGTTGATACGGAACGCGTGCGGCGATCCAGGCGGCCCGAGCCCTCAACAAGGCGGCTCGAGACGGCTTTGACAAGAGTTCTGCAATGGCATTCCGCATGGTTTCCGCAGTAGCCAACGAATCCTCATACATGGCGTGCGCAATATCGGCGTAAGTCCGCAGTACGGAACTGCTATTGGGACCCGATGAGGCGGCCTGCAGCTTAGTTGGCAAGGCAATGCCAAAGACGGCAATTAACCCAAAAATTATTGTGGTTTTTCCTACCCACAACCTTAAAGTCCTATTGTTCATTAGGTTCGTCCTTCATTTTTTCAGAGAATTATTTAAAATTCAGAGCTCCGGTCGGAACTTCTATTCCCGTTCCAAAACACGTCTCTGACTATTGTCTTTCACTTTTTCTTTCGTTGCATACCTATCGTTAGCGTTATACCGATGTCAGCTGACAAATATGCGAATGAGTTTCAATAGCATTGGAATTAATACTATTAATTATTTTGCGAATGAGTGTCAATAGCATAAATTATTTTTTTACCAATGCTATTGCTCTTGAAGAAATTTTTTCAAATCAAAAAATAAAAATTAGCAAGGTAACGACTTTTAATGGGTCACGAGCAGACCAGGAGAGGGCAAGGACACTTTTTAGTTAAATCTAGGGGCCGCTAATAATAATACTCGCCGATCCCGAAAATGAGCTCATCATTGTTTGTTGTCAGGCTGTAATGAAATTTGACCATCAAAACTATTTTCAAGCTTCAAAAAAATTTAACTTACCCTCAAAAAAGTTGTTGATATTTATTTATGGATTTAGTATTGAGATTAATAATTATTATCATCTATATTTAACAACCAACCTAAAAGGGGGGGGTAATCGTATGAATGCTATCCAAAAATCAAATAATATCAATCGATTACAAGATATACAGACCGTCGCCGAACTTCCGTTAGCCGGGCAGATGACGGTATGGGGAGTACGTCTGCTGGCTACAGGTTATCGACTAGATGTCAACATGAGCAGTCAATTGATGAAGAGTTTTTCCAAGGCCGGCGCCAATCGGGCCGGCGCTGCACTCATTCTTTTCATGGACAGTCTGTTCAAACATTTGAGCCGAAATTTTGACTTTAATTGTCAATGTAATCCGGGAATTTCCCAAGATGAGCGTTTGGTCCTGGAAATCTGTTCATTCTGCGAGGCCGATATTGAGGTCGATCAGTCGATTCGCTCGTTCGAGATCGTCGATCCGGCACACAGTGCTATTATTTTCTCGTTGCTCAGAGAGTATACGCACGCCCTGTACGAGGCAGGCCTATCATATCTTTCATCGTCCCGCCAAAATTACAAGCAGGGTTCTGAAGAACTTTCCCACCTGATGCCTGCTTATTATCAATAAAGGAGGGAACCCATGTGTGAGATTTCCGCCCACAAGCCCATCGAATCCTCGTCGCGACGGCTCAAAATCTGGGAGGTGAACGGTGGGTGGCACTGCAGCATCGTCGGGACATGTTTGACGGTTAGAGAACTTCGAGCGTTGGCGAATAAGTTGAAACTTGAGATCACTCCCGGTGTTTCCCGCGACTATCAATTACATGGTTTCTTTTCCAAACAGGGCGAAAATTCTGAATTACCAGCCAAATTAATGAACAAACTGCTTGATAAAAAACACGCTGTCTCGATCCGGAAACTGCGGGCTGCTAAATCGGACAAGGAACTCGATGACTATTGGACCGCTGCTAAAGAGGCGGGAGATATTCCAGGACCCTATTGGGCGATTCTCAGCCATCCTAAGGCGACGACGAATCTGTCCGAGCGCATGTTTGCAGACGTTCACATGCTCTCTCATCTGGTGGGTGCGTCCAACCGAGCCGACATCCGACGACTCAATGAGTTGGAAGAACAAATGATGGTACTGGAGGAAGACCTGTCAAACCAGAAAAAGCATTATCAAAACCGTCTTTGCGCCAAGGAACAAGAAAAAGCCGGATTGCGTGAGAAACTATCCAATATACGTCGCTCTTCGGTCACCTTGCCGAAATCCGTCACCACCGCCAAAAAAGATAAACCGAAAGATATAGGCCTTGCGAACGAAATAGTGCATCTGAGAGCGCAGGCGACGCAAAATGCAACTGTCATCTCAAACCAGAGGGAACAAATCGCTAGCCTTAGTCAATTGGTTCAGACCTTGCGGGAGGAAAACCAATCCTTTGAGTCGGCGCTACCGCGCAAATGCCCGGCAGGAACGGCCAATTTCCCAATTGATCTGGATGGCCGTCGCTTGTTGTATGTTGGTGGGCGCAAACAAACGGTGCACCAGCTCAAGAACCTGGTCGAAGAGTGGAATGGCCAATTGCTTTATCACGACGGCGGTATGGAGAAATCGCTGGGTGAACTGGCGCCGGCAGTGATCAAGGCCGACGCAGTGGTCTTCCCTATGGATTGCGTCAGCCATAGCGCCGTCAACAAGATCAAGCGCTTGTGTCGACAATCCATGAAACCTTATATCCCGCTGCGCAGCACGGGTGTAGCTTCGTTCGTGGCCGGTCTGCAATCCAGCATCGACGGACTTTCGGAAGCTGGCCCGAATTAGTCTAACAGGGTTGGCAGGAATTTTGTCGTAACAAGAATTATGCCTGCTATCAAAGACTAAACAGAACCCAACAGTATCACCTTCGGCGGAAAGTTGTGATAATGACTGTAGCGCTCCTCCGCTACCACCGGCTTTGTCAGATTAAAATCGGTTTTGTCGGTCATGCGCTAAATTTGTAACTTTTTTGGATGAAGAATCATAATCCATTTCATTATTTCAAGACATTAGCGGATGATTATCTGCGTTGCCGTTATGATGTATGTCAGATTTCCTCTCTCTCTTCACAATGTGAAAGATCTTCTTCATGAACGAGGCAGTGATATCTGCCATGAAACGGTCCGATACTGATGGAACAGGTTTGTCCCATTCTTCGCCAAAGAAATTCACAAGAAACGGATCCACCCAATTTCTAATCATTCAAATTGGAAACGGCCCCTGGATGAAGTATTTGTGAAAATTAACGGCGAGGCTCATTATCTTTAGCGGGCGGTTGATCATGAAGGGGAAGTTCTGGAAGATCGCGTCTCAAAGCATCGCAACCGTAAAGCAG
>Ga0163108_10003488_pt1 | contig 11176 bp, 10 predicted proteins | sample Fk1155metaG_FD_109644 | JGI IMG/M metagenome (GOLD analysis project Ga0163108, IMG submission 109644) | Marine microbial communities from the Central Pacific Ocean - Fk160115 155m metaG | ecosystem: Environmental > Aquatic > Marine > Oceanic > Photic zone | place: The Central Pacific Ocean...
AAAAAATAATAATTTTATTTACTGGTATATGTTCAGTTAGTTGTTTCCTGATTTTTTTAAGCTATTACCTTAATTTTGAGTTTGAACTATTGGGTCTTTTTCTCATTTCTTCAATAAGTGGTGCATTATGGAGCGTAGATTTTTCTTTTAGACGAAGAATGTTAGCTGATTCATTGCCAGATTACTTAATTTCTAGCGGTGTTTCAATGGATGTATTGTCTACTCATGCAACTCGATTAATTGGACCCTTCATAGGTGGAGTGTTTTTAGTTTCTTTAATGCCTGAATTAATATTTTTATTTTTAGGAATCCTATATATGTTTTCAACATTTTTAATTTTACCAGAAAAAGATAAAAATATAATTTCAAATAATAATATTCCCTCAATGTTATTATTTTCGGCAGTTCTATCAGAGGTTTCAAAAAAAACAAATCTGATTGCAGTTATCTTGTTAACACCTTTATTTAATATTTTTGGCCTTCCCTTTTTGTCTTTAGTTGGAATATTAATTATTGAAAAATTTTCTACTAATTCTTTTTATTCTGGAATGATAGTGTCTTTGGAGGGGTTGGGCGCACTAATTGGAGGGATTTTAATTTCTGCATTCCCTCCAAAAAGAAAATTATTATTATTTTGTTTAATGCTGTTATGTCTTTTTCTTTTTATTAGTTTGCTATCCATTACTTCAAACCTGTTAATTTTTATTTTACTTTTATTTTTTGCAGGATTTGTTACCTCTTCTTACTCAGCACTTCAAAGCAGTATAATTTACTTAAACGCATCTCCACATATAAAGTCTTCCACTTTTAGTTTGCTAACCATTGCCATAGGAACCGGATCAATAGGAACATTAAATATTTCTTTAATGTCTAATTACTTTAGTACAAAGGATTTAACCTTAATAATGGGTGTTGAAGGGATAGTTTCATTTATTTTAATAGCTTCATATTTAAAGTTAAAGCATAATTTAATTTAAAAATTTTAAAATTTATTTTATATTTTATAATATTACTTAATGAAACAAATGTTGTAATGATATTGGAGTAGAGCTTTGGAATTTCTTATAATTTGGTTTTTAGGCAGTGACATCATTGACAGTGGCCTGAGGTACAACTCTGCAGAAGAATGTTATGCTGAAGCTCAAAATGCTGGAACAGATTTAACATTGCTTAATATTTCTCCTCCTCAATTTACTTGCATTCCTATAGCCAAAGATTCGGAATTTCAAATTTTTAGAAACAACTCAAACTCTCGATTTCCATTTTAGAAATAAAAATAAGGACTTTGTTATGAATAAATTAAAAATTTTTCTATTTGTATTTGTCACGTTAAATATGTTTTCTTCTGCTAAAGCCGAAGAGTGCATTTTAAATGGTGACACCGCGGTGGAAATCAATAGATATAATCAGTGCCTTGCAAATCAAATGAATTACACTAAAGGAATGCAGATGGAAATTAACCACTTACGGAATGAATTAATGATATTAAAAGAGGAGAACCTAACATTAAAACAAAAGCTTAACAGTATCAAATTAACTCTAAAGAATCTTTTTCTTGAATTAGAATTATAGTTTTTACCAGCATTTAAATTTAGCTGAAGCTTTACCCCCTGATGATGAGAATGTTATAAGTTGAGCTCTATTTCCATTTAGGCATTTTTCATTTACTGCATTGACGACCTCATCTGGAGGTAAAATTAAATTATCTTTGATATCTAGAAGCCAATTGGCAATAATTGTTTTTTCATCAATAACCTCAAGGTCAATTTTATCTTCTGCCTCTTCAACTACGGCATCAGTGTTACTTTCTTCAGTTAAGGAGTTATTATCATCAACATTTATATTTGCTTCATTTTCAGCATTAATTTCGGCATTAATTTGTTCCTCAACTGACATTGAGTTTATCTTGAGTGGTGGTCCAACTCGAGCAATTAATTTTGAAATGGGATATGGATTATATAACGGCCCAATACAACTAGACAAGAAAAGTGCAATTATCAATAAATATAGACAATTATAATACTTCATTACAAATTCCTCTGTTAGTTTCTTATATAGAATATATATATATAAATTTCCTTTATATTGAAACAAATAAAATTTATTGCTCAATAATATTTTTCAAAATTAAAAATTTTAATAGTTTTGTCAAGAATGCAACATCATTATATTAGCTATGCTTTTATTATAGTTTTTTGTACTAGATTATTTAATATACAAAAAAAATAATGCATTATCAAAAAAATTACTTTTTTTGATTTACAGGAAAAACTATGGACTTACTCTCAAATATTAAAGTTTTTATCAAAATTACAGAGCTTAACTCACTAGCAGGCGCTGCAAATAAATTAAATATTTCACGCTCTTCTGTAACAAAACAAATAGCATCACTGGAAGATTATCTTGGTGTGAGACTCCTAAATAGAACGACAAGAAGCATTTCTTTAACTGATATTGGTGAATCTTACCTTCATAAAGCAAGGGATATAGTAGAAGCAGTCGATCAAGCACAGGTTTTGGTAAATTCGTCACAAAAGCATCCAAGAGGATTACTGAGGATAGCCTCTCCAACTAGTTTCGGATTAAGGCATATATCTCCGCATCTACCAAAATTTATGAGTAAATTCCCTGAACTTCAAGTGGAACTTATTGCTTATGAAGATCACATCGACATAATAAAGGAATCTATTGATGTAGCTATACGTCTCACTGAACTTGAAGATTCTTCTTTAATTAGGAGAAAAATTTCCCCTGGTAGAAGAACAATAGTTGCAAGTCCAGAGTATATTAACAAAAATGGAAAACCAAACGCACCAGATGATTTACTTCAACACCGTCTTGTAACTTTTAGGGGGAAAAGCATTTATAATGACTGGCACTTTTCAGTTAATGGAATATCTTCAATAATGCATGCAAAAGGTGATCTCAGCATGAGTAGTGGGGAACATATTTTAAGAGCGGTGATAAATGGTGGTGGCATCGCTATGCTTTCTGGTTATATCACAGGGAGGCAAATAAGAGACGGAAAGCTTCAAAACTTATTAACTGAATTTGTTAAAGAGGAAGACCCGATTTATGCTGTTTATCCTTCAAAAAAATACCTTTCCCCAAAAATTAAACATTTTATAAATTATTTAATTGAACTATACAGCCCAAATCCATATTGGTTTTCAGGTGATAATGTCAATAAAGAAGCTAGAAGCAGAAGCTTAATTTAATTTTTCTTTTAAGATTTGGTTAACGATTTTAGGATTTGCTTTACCTCCACTTTCCTTCATTACTTGGCCAACAAAAAATCCAAATAGTTTATCTTTACCATTTTTATATTCAATTACTTTATCTGCATTTTGTTCTATAATTTTTTCTATCATCATTTCAATTTCATTAATATTTGAATTCTGCTTCAAGTTTTTTTTCTCTATTATAACTGAAGCATCTTGGCCTTTTTCAAACATTTCAACAAAAACGTCTTTAGCAATCCTTCCTGAAATGGTTCCATCAGAAATAAAGCCTACCAATTGACCAAGTTGGGATGGGGTGATGGGACTATTTTTAAGCGAAAGATTTTTTTTATTAAGATAACCAAATAACTCAGTTGTAAGCCAATTAGAGACTAACTTGCCATCCTGTCCTTTAGATGCTGCAAAGAAGAAATCTGCTGTTTCTTTTTCTTCGCTTATGACTGATGCATCATAGTTTGATAATCCAAAGTCATCCACCAATTCTTCTCTAATGTCATCAGGAAGCGAAGGCAAGGATTTTTGAATCTCATCTATGAAATCATGCGTTAATTCTAGAGGCATTAGATCTGGATCAGGGAAATATCTATAATCATGTGCATCCTCCTTACTTCTCATTGGTCTTGTTTCTCCCTTAACTGAATCAAATAAACGTGTTTGTTGAATAATTGAATTTCCATTTTCAATTTCTTCAACCTGCCTTCTAGCTTCAACTTGAATAGCTTGCATTACAAATCTTACTGAATTTAAATTTTTAATTTCACACCTAGTACCTAAAGTTTCCCCTTCTTTTCTAACTGATACGTTTACATCACACCTTAAAGAGCCTTGTTCCATGTTACCATCACATGTACCTAAAAACCTTAAAATTGAACGAATCTTTTTTATGTATGCTCCAGCCAATTCCGGAGAAGTAATATCAGGCTTGCTAACAATTTCCATCAAAGCAACCCCGGATCTATTTAAATCTATATAGGATTTACCTGGGTGTTGATCATGTAAAGATTTTCCAGCATCTTGTTCCAGATGTAGTCTTTCTATGCCAATTTTTTTATTTTCACCATCTGGCATGTTAAGTTCAACAACCCCTTCCCCTACAATTGGATCTGAATATTGAGAAATTTGATATCCTTGGGGTAAATCTGCATAAAAATAATTTTTTCTATCAAAAATACTAAAAGTATTAATCTTTGCTTTTAAACCCAAACCAGACTTTACTGCTTGTTCTATGCAATGCTTATTTATAACTGGGAGCATTCCTGGCATAGCCGCATCAACTAAACTTACATTTTCATTTGGCTGGGACCCAAAGTTAGTTGAAGAACCAGAAAAAAGTTTTGAGTTAGAACTAACTTGTGCGTGTATTTCTAAACCTACAACAATTTCGTAATTGCTTTTCTCTCCATGAATTAAAAATTTTTTCATTATTTAAAACCTTAAAACTAATTATACTTAAGAAAAGAAAATTTTGCCTCGTCTTCTAAATTTGCTGCAATTTTAAAAACATTTTCCTCATCAAATGGCTTTCCAATAACCTGCAAGCCCAGTGGAAGTGCTTCTTGAGACATTCCTGAAGGAACACTCATAGCAGGTAAACCAGCTAAACTTGCTGGCACAGTAAAAACGTCATTCATATACATGCTAATTGGATCTTGCTGTGAACCTAACTCAAAAGCTGCTGTAGGAGTAGTGGGGGTTAATAAAACGTCCACTTTTTTAAAGACCTCTGAAAAGTCATTAATAATTAAATTTCTTACTTTTTGAGCTTTTCGATAATAAGCATCATAATATCCTGCTGAAAGAACGTAAGTACCAATTAATATTCTCCTTTGAACTTCTGCTCCGAATCCCTCAGCCCTTGTAGATGAGTAAAGCTCATCAAGATTATCTTTAGGTTTTCTAAAGCCATACCTGACTCCATCATAACGAGCAAGGTTAGAAGAAGCTTCAGCGGGAGCAATTACATAATATGTAGGTAATGCATAATTTGTATGAGGTAAACTTACATCTATTATTTGAGCTCCTCTATCTTGAAGCCACTTTGCTCCATTTTCCCATAACTTAATTATCTCAGATGACATCCCATTAATTTGGTATTCCTTAGGAATGCCAACCTTTACATTTTTTAAAGAATTTACTCTACTTGATTCCAAAAAATCAGGGGTTTCTAAATTAGCTGATGTAGAATCTTTTTGGTCATAACCTGACATTACATTTAACATTAAAGCAGAATCTGAAACCGTCTTTGTAATTGGTCCTGCTTGATCTAAGGAAGAAGCAAAGGCTATAATGCCCCAACGAGAACATCTGCCATAGGTAGGTTTAATCCCTGTAACTCCACAGAATGCAACAGGCTGTCGAATTGATCCTCCCGTATCAGTTCCAGTAGCTGCTAAAGCTGAATTTGAAGCAACCACTGCAGCTGACCCCCCTGAAGAGCCTCCCGGAGTTAATTTTTTGTCCTTACCTTTAGACCATGGGTTAATCACATTTCCAAAATATGAAGTTTCATTTGATGAGCCCATAGCAAATTCGTCACAGCTAACTTTTCCCAGCATAACAGCTCCGGCTTCCCATAAATTTTTTGTGACTGTAGATTCGTAATTAGGAATAAAATTATTTAAGATTTTTGAACTAGCTGTAGTAGAAACTCCTTCAGTGCAAAAAAGGTCTTTTACTGCTATCGGAATTCCATCTAGTAATCTTCCTTGACCTTTATCTATCCTACTTTGAGAATGTTTTGCCATTTCAATTGCTTTTTCAGGAGTAAGGGTATTATAGACATTAAGATTTTTAATTTTGTCTGAAGCTTCTATAAAGGCGTTGGTTACTTCCAAAGCGCTCAAATCATGTTTTTTTAACGCTTCTTTAACCTCTAAAAGTGATAAATTGCAAATTTCATTCATTCTACAACCTTTGGAACCACAAAAAATCCACTCGCTTGTTCAGGCGCATTATTTAAAATTTTTTCTGCATATCCTCCATCATTGACTTTATCTTCTCTTAAGGGAAGGGTTTGCCCAGTAACGTGTGCAATAGGCTCTATACCTTCTGTTTCTACCTCGTTTAATGTGTTTATCCATTCAATTACTGAATCTAACTCTTTTGAAAGTTTTTCTAGTTGCTTATCATCGATTTCAATTCTAGCTAAATTTGATACTTTTGAAACTGTATCTTTATCAATAGGCATGTTATAATACTCTAAATTTTGTTTTAATTAAATCTGTTACCATTAGAAATGACAATCTGCAATCATGTAAACTTTTTTTCTAGAATTATTAATAAAAATAGAATAGTTGGTTTGGATGTTGGTGATAAAAATATAGGAGTTGCAATAAGTGATCAAGGTCTTAAATTTGCAAATCCTCTTTCAATTATAAAAAGAAATAAGCTAAAAATCACTTCACAAAAATTAATTTCAATTATTGAAAATGAAGAAATAGGTGGTTTAGTTTTGGGCTGGCCAATAAACATGAATGGTTCCCAGGGACCTAGATGCGATTCTACAAGAGATTTTGCTCATGCTTTTTTAAGAATTTATGATATCCCAATATGCTTTCATGACGAACGTTTGTCATCCGTCGCAGCAGATAAAGCTCTAATAAATGCAAATCTTTCAAGAAAAAAAAGAAGAGCTAAACAAGATGCAGTAGCAGCAAGTTGGATACTTCAGTCACTGTTAGATATATATAATAACAATAAATTAGAAAGCTTATCATGAATAGCTTTAACTATGGTTTTGATAATATTCACTTAATAGGGATTGAGGGTTTAAAACAGAATTTAATTACAAAATTACTAGAAAGGGCAGTGTTTTTTAACAGTCAAAAAAGAAATAAGAAGAATCAAATTTTAAAAGATTGTTTGGTTATAAATTTATTCTTTGAAAATTCTACCAGAACAAAAGCGTCTTTTGAAATTGCTGCCAAGTCTATGTCTGCAGATATATTAAATATTTCAGTTTCAACTTCATCCATTAAGAAAGGTGAAACCTTGATTGACACGGCTTCTACATTAAACGCTATGCACCCTGATTTTTTAATTTTAAGGCACCCAAATTCAGGGGCAGCAGAAATGCTATCAAAACACGTTCAGTGTAGCATAATAAATGCGGGAGATGGGAGACACGAACATCCAACTCAAGCTTTGCTTGATGCTGCAGTAATTAAGGAAAAAAAAGGTAAGTTAGAAGGATTAAAAATTGCAATATGTGGGGATATTTTAAATAGTAGAGTAGCAAGATCAAATATACATTTGCTAACAGCCATGGGGGCTATAGTAAATGTAATTGCCCCCCCTACATTAATTCCTGTTGGCATAGAAAAAATGGGTGTAAATGTTTTTCACGATTTAAATTTGGGATTAAAATCAATAGACATCATAATGATATTACGTTTGCAAAATGAAAGGATGATTGGCTCTGAAACCCCAAGCAAAAGAGAGTATTATGATTTATTTGGAATAAATGAAGAAAATATTAAATTAGCAAATAAGGATGTATTTATCATGCACCCAGGGCCAATGAATAGAGGTGTTGAAATTGATTCTTTGTTAGCCGATAACAATGAAAGAAGTCTTATTTCAGCTCAAGTAGAGATGGGTGTTTCGGTGAGAATGGCTTGCCTGGAAATGCTAAAATTATCTAGGGATAAGATATTTAAATGAGGAAACTTTTATTTCAAAACATTAGAGTAATAGATTCAAATGCTTCTTCTGATACGTTTAAAGATGTACTGGTTGGAGGAGCAACTATTGTTGGTGTTGACAAACCTTTTTCTATAACAAACTCTAATTTTCAAATTGTAGAGCATCCTAAAAACTCAATTCTTATGCCTGGAATCATTGATTTAAGAACTGAAAGCAAGGACCCTGGTGAAACCCATACAGATAACCTTGAAACACTTTTAAGATCGGCCGCAAAAGGGGGTGTAACCTCTTTAGTATGTCTGCCTAATACTTCTCCAGTCATTGATGAATCATCTATTGTACATAGTTTGGCTAAAAGATCTGAAAGCTTTAACTTATCAAAACTGCTTATATATGGAGCGGCAAGTATAGGATTAGATGATGAAAAAATGTCTGAACTTGGTTTGCTTGCAAAATCTGGTGTAGTTGGTTTTACAAATGCTCATAAACCAATTTACAACCCTTTATTAATGAAAAGAGTGTTGTCTTATTCTCAAATGTTTAATCTACCCGTAATACAACATGCAGATATTCCTGAATTATCTTCAAATACAGAAGCTACAGAAAGTGAAATTTCAACCAGACTTGGATTACGCGGTGTACCTTCAATAACTGAAGCGATGTTAATTGAAAGAGATCTTCGACTAGTTAAATTAACAGGAGGCAAATATCATGTTTCACACATTTCCACAAAAGAAGGGTTAAGTGCAATTGAAAAGGGGAAAAATGATGGTTTGAACGTTTCATGTGACACCTCACCACCCTATATGATTTTGAATGATTTTTCGCTAATTAATTATGATACTAGATTTAAATTATCACCTCCACTAAGAAGTGAAGAAGATAGATTATCAATAGTTGAGGCTTTAAGTAATGGATTGATAGATGCTATAAGTTCTGATCATTCCCCTCAAAATAGAGATACTAAACTTCTTACTTTTGCTCAATCTAAATCGGGCAGTTTAGGACTAGAAACATTACTGTCCTCAACATTATCATTGGTTAATGCGAAAAATATTAGCCTCAAAAGGGCCGTAGAGTTATTAACTTCTGGTCCTTCTTCCATTCTCAACCTAAATGGGAGCAAAATATCAAAAGGCTATTCAGCAGATTTCATTATAATAGATTTGAATAAAAGCTGGATAGCAAAAGGGGAAGAAATGCTTTCACTGTCCTCTAATTCTTGCTTTGAAAAGTTTCCCATGCAAGGCAAAGTTTTGTCTTGCTGGAAAGATGGTAGAAAGATTTATTAATGCTAACAGAAATCATTCATTCTCAAATTTTGATATTATTGATATTATGTTTTTTAATCTCTTACTCTGTCGGTTCTATCCCTTTTGGATTAATATTAACTAGAGTTTGGGGTTATGGAGACATTCGAGATGTTGGTAGTGGAAATATTGGAGCGACCAACGTTTTAAGAACAGGTAATAGAGTTCTAGCATTAATTGTATTAATACTTGATGCTTTAAAAGGTTTTGTGGTTATAAACCTACTTTATTTGTTTATCATTACAAACAACATTGAAGTTATCCTTTTAATCGGTGTATTTGGTTGTGTGATAGGTCATTGCTACCCTTTATGGTTAAAGTTCAAAGGAGGGAAAGGTGTCGCAACATCTTTAGGCGCATTTATTGGGTTTGATTTTTTTATTGGTTTTTTAATTTGTATAATTTGGCTAATAACAACATTTTTTTATAGAAAATCATCTCTTTCATCTTTAATATCTCTTTCTTGCTCACCTTTTATAGTTTTTATTTTCTATGGATACTTGGAATCAATTTTTTCTTTGTTTATTTTCCTTTTCATTTGCTTAAAACATAGAGAAAACATTAAAAGATTAACGAATGGGAATGAACCAAAGTTGTTTTCAAAATAAACTAATTTCTTTTTTATAATCTATTATTTGTTGACTAACTTATTTGAAAATGTCAATTCTCAGCAAATATTATAATTAAATTTTTTTAATCGAAAGTTAAACCAATGAAGTTAGTTCTTGTAGAATCTCCTGCAAAAGCCAAAACAATTAATAAGTATCTAGGTTCAGAATATGATGTCATGGCTACCGTTGGCCATATAAGAAACTTACCAAATAAAAATGGTGTCAATCCTGAAGAAAACTTTTCTATGAATTGGGAATTAATAGATAGAAGCAATAAATTTGTTAGAGACATAAAACAGTCCTTAAAATCAGCTAGCAAATTAATCTTAGCAACTGATCCTGATAGAGAGGGAGAGGCCATCTCATGGCACGTGCTACAAATGTTAAATGATAAAAAAGTAAGTTTGAAAATACCAATAGAAAGAGTTGTTTTTCATGAAATAACAAAATTATCTGTTTTAGGAGCAATGGAAAACCCCCGTAAATTAAACCAAGAATTAGTAAATGCAAGTTTAGCTAGAAATGCATTAGATTATTTAATTGGGTTTAAACTGTCTCCTGTTCTTTGGCAAAAATTGCCTGGTGCAAAGTCAGCTGGAAGGGTCCAATCTGTGGCATTAAAACTAATATGCCAAAGAGAAGCTGAAATTCAATCTTTTGTTTCTCTAGAATATTGGACTGTAGAGAGTTTATTAAAAAATGAATCAAATGAAACCTTTAAAGCCAGACTTATCGGATGGAGAGGTAAAAAGTTAGAAAAGCTTAGCCTTGAAAATGAAAGCATGTCTGAAGAAGCTATAAAGAGTATTGAACGATCTGGTTTACAAGTTTTTAAAAATGAATTGAAAAAGGAATTTAGAAATCCTAAGCCTCCTTTTACTACTTCTTCACTTCAACAAGAAGCAAGTAGAAAGTTAGGTTTCTCTGCAACCAGAACTATGCGAACTGCTCAAAAACTTTATGAAGGATTAAATATAGGTTCAGAAACTACGGGACTAATAACTTACATGAGAACTGATAGTGTGCAACTCTCAAGAGATAGTATTAACGATCTGCGTATAATGATTAAAAGTGAGTATGGTGAAAAGTTTTGTCCTGCAAAAGAACGATACTATAAATCAAAAGTTGCTAATGCTCAAGAAGCTCATGAAGCAATCCGACCAACTTCTGTAAGCAGATTTCCAAAAATGATAAAACCTTATTTAGATGATGATGGATATAAATTATATAATTTAATTTGGAAGAGAACAGTATCATCCCAAATGTCATCAGCAATAATTAATAAAACATTAATAGACATTGAAAGTTCAGACAAAGATGATTTAGAAAATCAAGTGTCTTTAAGAGCAAATGGGTCAACAATTTTATT
>Ga0163108_10003489_pt1 | contig 11176 bp, 10 predicted proteins | sample Fk1155metaG_FD_109644 | JGI IMG/M metagenome (GOLD analysis project Ga0163108, IMG submission 109644) | Marine microbial communities from the Central Pacific Ocean - Fk160115 155m metaG | ecosystem: Environmental > Aquatic > Marine > Oceanic > Photic zone | place: The Central Pacific Ocean...
AATTGAGATGTTTGGTGCTTTGGTTGTCTTCGCTTCTGGTTTCGCTTCTGGTGCAGGAGTCGACTGCTGCGACTCACCGCACCCCACCAGCACCACGGCTGCGATTATTGTGAGTAGGAGGTGCTTCATGTGCAATCTCACTTTGATTCAACAAGAGTTACGGGACAAGGGGAACGCTCTTGGTTTCTTCCGGCCGTTGAGAAGAAGTCCAATCCAAGTGTTTCGAACGAGGTAATGGTAGGACACGAAACAGATGATGGAAACGATCATAATGACCGCAAAAAACTTGAGTGCCCCCGGAGCATCCCAACGGGTTAGAATTGCGGCAAACACAGTACAGAAAGGTCGATGAATGAGGTAAACCCAATAAGAAGAATCCACAAAGTAACTGGTAACCGGATTGGATTTGGCAATAAATTTTTCGGTCAGGCCTATTAAGCTGAAAATAACGAACCAAACACAAGCAGCCTGTATGCCTGTCGCCAAGTTCAAATAAGCAGCTTCCTTGCTGATGAGGTCGGCGGAATTTTCATCTTCACCTAGCAGCTTTTCGTAATGCCAATGGGTTTCAGCAGCCCAAAGCATCGCCAGTAGCAGGCAAACGGCAATAGGTGTGTAAAACCTTACATTGTTTTTTAAGTGTTCGACGACTTCCCTACGGGTATATAGCACCCATCCCGCTAAAAAAAAGACGATGAAATTAAGTAGAATGGTAATGCTCGGGAGAAACTCAAAAGACACCTCGAAATGAAAGGTGGTCCCACTTTTGAGTGTTAAATAGCTTAACATCACGAGACTAGGGACGATCATGATTTTCAATCGGCTTGTGAAGATGAAATCAGTAGTCCGTTTAAAGAAACCGGACAGACCGGTGAAGTGTCTTGAGCAAATGTAGATAACAGGTACGGAAACGAAATAAAAAATTACCAGATAATGTATGAACCATAGGTGCATGGTGTGTGTGGGTTTTCCCCCAAGAAAAGGGAGGTGTTTCCAAGTGAAGTTATCTTGTATTATCGCGAGTAGAGAAGTCAGCCCTGTTTCATCCGACATTACTGCCCTTCCAAGAGACCAACTGAAGTTGTCCATCGGCCAAAGGATGAACCAAAATAAAATCAACGGGATCAGGATGCGTTGTCCCCTGTTTTTGGCCAAGTGGCCGAATCCTCGATTCTTCACAAGGAGGGCTGCAAAAAAACCAGCCAACAACATGAAGGCCGGCATTCGGAAATAATGAATAAGAAAAACTGATCTTTGGGCCACTATTGAATAGCTCCCGATATCCCTGAAGGGGTTCAGGCGGTCCGTGAGTATTAATGCCGCATTGTTTTCGTGAGGGTACGGCATATACATCACTCCAGCATGAATTGCAATTCCAAGTAACATCATGGCCGCGCGCAAAAAATCCAGTCCGTGGTATCTCATTCTAAATCTTTAGCTGAAGAGTTTTGTGTAGGTCAGGTGCACGGCGATAGCGAGGAAGGATAGCCAAAGCATGACCTCCCACACCTTGCCTGTACAGCTGCGATTGTTGTGAGTAGGATTGATTTCATAGTGAGGGAACTGTAAACACGATGAGCACAGTTTTCAAGGCGTTTTAACTGTTGCCGCAAAAAGCCTTCAGTCTTAAAAAATAAGGGTTGATGGCTGAACCGAAATCATACGAGCCGGTTAGCCAGAGAAGGCAATCGGATCGACCTACATGCTTTACTCAGAAGGCGATTTCGCCTAATTCAATCTGGTACTGATTCAGCACAATGAGGTCTTGTGGATTCTATTTTGATATGTTTGAGGCAAACAGTCGGCCTGTACCAACATCAAGCACGATTCATTGGCTGAATACAGAGGCAAACTCGATGGCCTCAAAAAGTGTCAACAAAAGCGTCAACGGCAAATCAGATTTTCAAAAAATCCTGCAAATAAAGAGTGAAACGAACCACGAATTTACATTCGTCGATTAGCTGGTAAAAAAAATGGCGCGAACAGAAATTCCACGCAAAGCAATCTACCGGTTGTCTCTTTATCTGCGGTGCCTGCATCGGTTGGAGAACAACGGCATCCACACTGTCTCCAGCGATGTCTTGGCCAAGGCGGCCGGCGTCAAGTCCACCCAACTGCGGAAAGACCTGACCTACTTCGGGCAGTTTGGCATACGGGGGCTGGGCTATGATGTGGAGCAACTCATCGAGATGATCTCCAAGTTGCTCGGCACGAAGAGCCTGCAGCCGGTAGTGATCGTGGGCATCGGCAACCTTGGGCGTGCGTTGCTTAGCTATCGAGGTTTCGAGCGGGAGGGATTCGAGATGGTTGGGGCGTTTGATGTTCAATCCGGGCGGTATTTGGAGGATGCGCTGCCGCTCGATGTGCAATCGATGGAGGCCTTGCCGATAGTGATCGGGGAGCACCTGGTGAAAATGGCCGTGCTTTGCGTGCCGCCGACTGCTGCGCAGGAGGTGGTGAATCAACTGATCGAGTACGGCGTGGTGGCCGTTCTCAACTTCGCGCCGATCGTGTTGTCGGTGCCGGATGAAGTGACTGTCAACAATGTCAATCTGGCGATGGAACTGGAGAATTTGAGCTATTTCATCAACGAGTAGCACCCACTCGGCCTGGAGCCCCCCTCAGTTCTCATGAGCTGAAATGCCAGTTTCGACAGTTTTTTAGGTCTTTTCGAATTACCGCTTGCCAAGTGGTGTTTTTTTTGTAACATCTCTGCCCTTTTTTATGAAGGCAGATATACATCCGGAGTACGTGGAGTCGTCGATTCGTTGCGCTTGTGGCAACGAGATAAAGACCCGTTCCACCAAACCCACCATGCTGATCGGCATTTGCAACGAGTGCCATCCATTCTACACCGGGCAGCAGAAATTTGTTGATACCGCCGGTCGCGTCGACAAGTTCCAGCAGCGTATGGCTAAGACCAAGGCTGCTCGCGATGCTGCCAAGGCTGCCGCCGATCAAAAGCGCAAAAAGAAGAGCCTGTAGCAAGTTTTCAGCAGTTCGCCCGCGGCAGAGAGACGGCAATCTCCCGAGGGCCTTCTCTGTGTTTGGAGTGTGAATCTTCAGCCCCACATTGAGCAGTTTTGCAAACGCCGGGATGAATTGGAAAGCACCCTTAGCAGTCCCGGTGTGGCAGCTGACAATAAAAAATATCTTGAGTTAACCCGCGAATATTCGCGGATGAAAAAATTATCCGAGCTTGGCGAGCTCTACCTAAAGCAGCTTGAGGATATCGGTGCTAACAAGAAACTGATTCAAACCGAGCCGGCTGAGTCGGAACTGGCCGGATTGGCCAAGGAGGAGTTGCCCGGGCTCGAGGAGGAACAAACCAAGCTTGAACTCGAACTGCAGTACGGCATCATTCCGCCGGATCTGACCGACTCGCGAGACACGATTGTCGAGATTCGCGCCGGCGCTGGTGGTGCCGAGTCCGCTCTGTTCTGCGCCGATTTGCACCGCATGTATGTTCGTTACGCCGAGTCGCAGGGGTGGAAGGTCGAGTCGATGGAGGCCAGCGCGTCCGACCTTGGCGGTTTCAAGGAGATTGTTTTCGGGATCAAGGGGAGGGATGTTTTCAAAAAGCTTAAGTTCGAGAGCGGCGTTCACCGCGTGCAGCGCGTCCCGGCCACCGAGACGCAGGGCCGGGTACACACGAGTACCGTCACCGTCGCCGTACTGCCCGAGGCCGAGGACGTCGATATCGAGATCAAGCAGGATGAGTTGGAGGTCAATGTCTGCCGTGCCTCCGGCCCGGGTGGGCAGGGGGTGAACACGACCGATTCGGCGGTGCAGATCCAGCACAAGCCTAGCGGTATGATCGTTCGTTGCATGGACGGGCGTTCGCAGCAGAAAAACAAGGAACAGGCAATGAAGGTGTTGCGGTCTCGCCTGCTCGAGAAGAAGGTTGCCGAGGAACACGCCAAGTACGCCGCCGAGCGCAAGTCGCAGATCGGCACAGGTGAACGAAACGAGCGCATTCGAACCTACAATTTTTCACAAAGTCGTGTGACGGATCATCGCATTGACCTCACGCTGTACAACCTGTCTACGTTCATCCAAGGGGAGATCGGGGAGGTCGTGTTGGCCCTCCTGGCCAACGACCTCAAGGAGCGTCTTGCCGCGCTCGATTAATCGCTTTTATTTATGCAACCTGAAGGACTGATATTCGACTGTGACGGGACGATCGTCGATACAATGCCGATTCACTACGCCGCTTGGTGTTCGACCACTGCTGAGCACGGGCTTGAGTTTTCTGAGGAGCGTTTTTACGCGCTGGGAGGCGTTTCGCCGTTCGAGGTGCTGCGTAAGCTCTCCGAGGAGCAGGGCGTCAACATCGACTCCGATGCGGTGACATTTCAAAAGGAGGCCAAGTACATGGAACTGATCGGTGACGCCGCAGAAATCCCTGAGGTCATGCAGATTGTCCGGGAGAACCACGGGAACATCCCAATGGCCATCGCCTCCGGTGGTACGCATGAGACTGTTGAGGGCATCCTGCAGCACTGTGGCATACGACACTACTTCGACGCCATCGTTACCAGCCAGGATGTGGAAAACCCCAAGCCGGCACCGGACACTTTTCTTGAAGCTGCGAGACGAATCAATGTTGCACCGGAAAAGTGCCGAGCGTATGAAGACGCGGACATGGGTATCAAGGCAATCGTCGCCGCTGGCATGGAGCCGGTCGATGTCCGCGACATGCTCGCCTCGGCCAACCGCTGCCCCAGCGCCTAGTCAAGCGGCCCAACGGCACAATGAAAGGACTCCCCGGCTTTCGCGATTTTTACCCGGAACCGATTCCCGCCGCGGATTCGTGGAGCCTTGATCTGCGTCGATACATCTTCGACACTTGGCGCGGAACCGCCGAGCGCTACGGCTTCCGCGAATACGACGGCCCGCCAATTGAGGATCTGGAGTTGTACACCAAAAAGAGTGGCAACGAAATTGTTGGCCAACTGTACAACTTCACCGACAAGGGCGATCGCAATGTGTCACTACGCCCCGAGATGACTCCCACCCTCGCACGGATGGCTGCCGCGCACACTCGCAATTACAAAAAACCGATCAAGTGGTTCTCCATTCCGCAGCTCTTCCGCTACGAACGCCAGCAAAAGGGCCGGCTGCGTGAGCACTTCCAGTTAAACGCTGACATCCTCGGTGAGGAACATCTGGCCGCCGACGCCGAGTTAATCGCCCTGCTTATAGACGCCCTGCGTGATCTCAAGCTTACGAGCGACGACTTCGTCGTGCGACTGAGCAGTCGACGCGCTTGGCAGGACTTTTTCGAAAACGGCGGAGGGAAGGAAAAAGACGCCTACGGATTTTACCAAATCGTCGACAAGCTTGACCGCGAAGACCCGGCAGTGTCTGGACAGGAACTAACCAAGCTCGGTTTTTCCTTTGAACAAGTAAACGATTTCATCGAGAGTGGCCATCCGACCGACGAACTCGCCGCCATTATTGGTAATATCGAGGCACGAGGTCTGGGGGATTTTATCAAGGTCGACTATCAGATTATTCGCGGTTTGGCCTACTACAACGGGCCAGTTTATGAGGCGTACGACAAGCGGGGCGAATTCCGCGCCATCGCCGGCGGTGGCCGCTATGACCATCTCGTCAAAGTCGTCTCCGCTGGCAAGAACGATCTGCCCGCGCTTGGTTTCGGCATGGGCGATGTTGTGCTGGCGGAGTTGCTAAAAGAGCGCGGTCTTGTTCCCGCGTTTGGCCAAATGCTTGACGTCTTTGTGCAGATTGGCGACGAATCGCTGCGCAACGCCTCGCTTGGTCTCGTGCAACAACTGCGCCAAGCCGGGCTGGCCACTGAGTATCCACTGACCAAAGCCAAGCCGGATAAGCAACTAAAGCGTGCCATCGAACTGAAGGCCAAATGGCTTGTTACCCTCGATAATGCCACCCGGGCCCGGATCAAAAACCTTGAAACCCGAGTGGATAAGACTGTCTCTCTGTTTGATGTTACCTCAGCTTTGAAAGGCTGATTTCATGTAGAATATAGTTTGGACATTTGTGGGATCTGGAGCAGTGCTTTCCCTGTCAACCATTGTGCCGATGAATGCTAGGGAAATATTGATGGAACTCCATGAGATTGTCCGATCCATTGCGCCGGTCTTTGAGGCTGTGAAGGCGATGGACAAATTCAAGGTGGGTGCATTGATGGTCATCGACGATGGTCAGTTGGCTGGAATCATCACTGAGCGCGATTACACTCGAAAAGTCGTACTCAGGGACCGATCATTGAAGTCCACCAAGGTTTCGCAGACATGACCCGCAAGGTGACTCAGGTCGATCCGGAAGCGAATCTGGAAAAGTGCATGGATATCATGGGCAGGAACAGGATTCGCCATCTACCAGTGGTTGAGAAAGTAAAGTGCTCGGGGTTATTTCCTCCACCGACCTGTTGTTGCTGACGGTTTCGGAGAAGGATCGCATCATCAACCAACTAGAGCGTTATATTGCTCCAGGCTTTTAGGAACTGACAGATTCGGTGTTATTCGCTGCGCTTGGTTTTTTTCTTGGGCGACTTGGATGGCTTTTTTTTCGGCTTGGCTACGGGGAGGTACGGCGTGGTGAACGCATCTTCGAAATCGAAACCGGCCACAAAATCCTTTCGGGTATCATTGTCGGTCTTGGCCAATAGGTTGTTATCGACAAGGTTGAAGACTATCTCTCCGAAATCCTCGGTTCTGCGGATGCCCCACTCGTTGAGCAGCAGTTTGGCCATGGGGCCGTAGGTCTCGAGTGCGAACTGCCGCATGCCGTCGGTTAATTCCTGACCGCTGACATGCTGGGGTTCTTTTGCACCGGACATTTTGGCCATCTTGAGCTGGGTGAAGTCGAGTCCTTCACGAACGAAGTGGTAGGCATCCCTGGCGTATCGCTCATCCTTGGAAAGGATCAGGTCCAGCATTTCGTTGTAGTCAAACTGTTGCATCGGATTCGATCCGCACGGGCGGCGGTTCAGTCTGTTTTAAGGCGCATGATTTCACTCCCCATCCAACAAGCAGGAGCAATGCCACTACGCAGACTGTTTTCTGTTCCTGCTGTGTGAGGTGGTTGCGGGCAAAGTTGGAGGGCGAAAAGCTCACAGCGCGACGATGTTCACCAATTTGCCGGGAATGACGATCATTTTTTTTACGTTTTTACCATCGGTGTGACGGCGGACGTTCTCGCTCTCGAGGGAGAGTTGCTCGATATCGGCCTTGTCCATGTCGGCCGGGATCTGAATGCGATCGCGTAGCTTGCCGTTGACCTGCACCGCCATCTCGATGGTGGTCTCGACGAGGTACCCCTCGTTGCAGCATGGCCAAGGTTTGTAGGCGAGGGTCAAGTCGTCGCCGTTTGCCTTGGCGTACAGCTCCTCGGAGATGTGCGGCGCGAACGGCGCGAGCAACAGTAGAAAGTCGTTCATCACGGACAGCGGCCGGATGTCCCAGTTCGACGCCTCATTGGTGAACACCATCAGGGCGGAGATGGCAGTGTTGAACCGCAGATCCTCCATGTCATCAGTCACTTTTTTGATGCAGGTGTGTAGCACCTTGAGTTGCTCAGCGGTGGCATCGGCTTGACCAACGGCGGTGTTGAGTTTCAGTGCACCGAGCAGATCCGGCCCGTGATCAGGGTTCGCCGTCAGTTGTTGCTCGAACTCCTTTTCACTCTGTTCGTCGATGAACATTCGCCACACGCGACCGAGAAAACGGTAAACACCCTCGACGCCCTTGGTGTTCCACGGCTTCACCATCTCGAGTGGTCCCATGAACATTTCGTAGAGGCGGAAGGCGTCGGAGCCGAACTCGACGAGGATATCGTCCGGGTTCACAACGTTGCCGCGTGACTTGGACATTTTCTGGCCATCTTCACCGAGGATCAGTCCCTGGTTGACGAGCTTGTAAAACGGCTCTGGCGTGCTCACTTGGCCAAGGTCAAACAAAACCTTGTGCCAAAAACGCGCGTACAGCAGATGCAGCACTGCGTGCTCGGTTCCACCGACGTATAGGTCAACTCCTGGCGTAGCGTCGTCATTGGTTGATCCCATCCAGTAGCGTTCCGCCGCGTCGCCGACAAAGCGGTCGTCGTTTTGTGCGTCGAGATAGCGCAGGTAATACCAGCAACTGCCGGCCCACTGGGGCATGGTGTTTGTTTCGCGCGCGAGGCCGTCACCGGTTTGGCACCATTTGTCGGCCCGTGCCAACGGTGGCTCTCCGGTGCCGGTTGGCTTGTAGTCGGTTAGTTCAGGTGGTGTGAGAGGCAGGTCGTTCTCAGTCAGTCCGATGTGGCTGTTCTCGTCCCAGACGATCGGGAACGGTTCACCCCAGTAGCGTTGCCGACTGAACAGCCAATCGCGCAGCTTGTAATTGACCGTCCCTTGGCCGAGTGCTTTTTCCTCGAGCCAAGCGGTGATTTTACGCTTGGCTTCGGGCGTTGGCAGGCCATCGAGAAAACCAGAATTCAGTGCTGTGCCGTTGCCGGTGAAGCCAAGCGATTCCTTGCCTTCCGGCCGCTGCACGACGACCTCGATTGGCAGCTTGAATTTCTTCGCAAACTCGAGGTCGCGCGGGTCATGTGCAGGTACTGCCATGATTGCGCCGGTTCCGTAGCCGGCGAGCACGTAGTCGGCTGTCCAGATTGGCACCGGCCTGCCGTTGGCCGGATTGATTGCGTGAGCGCCGGTGAATACTCCGCTCTTGCCTTTGGCCAGGTCGGTGCGTTCGAGGTCGCTTTTTCGGGCCGTTTCGGTCTGGTACGCCTCGACGGCGGCTTTGTGTTCGTCGCTGACGATGTGCCTGAGCAAACTGCTCTCCGGTGAGAGAACCATGTACGTTGCGCCAAATAGTGTATCCGGCCGCGTGGTGAATACGGGAATCTCGACGTCGGAATTCTCGACGCGAAAAATCACCTCGGCACCCTCGGAGCGACCGATCCAGTTGCGCTGCATTTCCTTGAGTGAGTCGCTCCAATCGATGCCGTCGAGGTCATCGAGAAGTCGTTGCGCATATTCGGTGATGCGGAGCATCCACTGCCGCATTGGTTTACGCTCCACCGGGAAACCGCCGACCTCGCTCACGCCGTCCTTGACCTCCTCGTTGGCCAGCACGGTGCCAAGTTCAGGGCACCAGTTTACCGGTGCCTCGCTCACGTAGGCCAGTCGATGTTTGTCGCGCCAGACGCATTGCTGCTCAGCGGTGATCGCGTCCGGAGGGTAGGCTAGTGTGTCGATCGGCTCCGCCTTGTGTGTCGATCGGTTGAACCACGAGTTGTAAAGCTGCAGGAAGATCCACTGTGTCCAGCGGAAGTAGCCAGAGTCGGTAGTGTTAACCTCACGGCTCCAGTCGTAGCTGAAGCCTAGCGATTGGATTTGCCGCTTGAAGTTAGCGATGTTGGCTTCGGTGGTGACGCGTGGGTGCTGTCCGGTTTTTATGGCGTACTGTTCCGCTGGAAGGCCGAATGCGTCCCAGCCCATCGGGTGCAGTACGTTGAAGCCTCGCATTCGCTTGTAGCGGGCGAGAATGTCGGTGGCGGTGTAGCCTTCCGGATGGCCAACGTGTAGCCCGGAACCGGACGGGTAGGGGAACATGTCGAGGATGTAGTACTTCGGTACATCGTCGGGATTCGCGCCAGCATGGCGCTCGCTGAATGGATGATCACTTGGGACGCTCTCACCTGGATTCCACGCCCGGAACGTCCCGTTGTCATGCCAATGCTGTTGCCACTTCGGTTCGAAAATTTGGAACGGATATTGTCTGCGCATTCTGGCGGGTAAACAGATTCAGTCGGGTTGTCCTTTGGTTAAGTGCGCGGTCACACTTCCAAGTTGTAATCGGTCACTGCTCCTTGCGAGGCCGGGGTTACCGCACTGGCGTATTTGGCCAACACGCCCTTGGTGTAGCGCGGCTTGGGCTTGCGCCATGCTTTGCGGCGTTTGGCCAATTCCTTCGTCGACACATCGAGCATGAGTTCCCGACGCTCGGCGTCGATGGTGATCGCGTCGCCACGCTTCACCAAGGCCAACGCGCCGCCTGTGTAAGCCTCCGGTGTGATGTGGCCGACAACAAAGCCGTGCGTCCCGCCGGAAAACCGTCCGTCGGTGATCAACGCCACGTCATTGCCCAGACCGGAGCCCATGATGGCAGCTGTCGGGCCAAGCATCTCGCGCATGCCTGGGCCACCCTTCGGCCCTTCGTAGCGGATGACAATCACATCGCCTTTTTTGATTTTGCCACCGAGGATTTCCTTCATTGCCTTCTCCTCGGAGTCGAACGGCTTCGCGGTGCCGGTGAAGCTCATGCCTTCCTTGCCAGTGATCTTGGCTACGCCGCCTTCCGCGGCGAGGTTGCCGTACATTACCACAAGGTGGCTGCTCTTTTTGATCGGCCTGCTCATTGGCTGAACAATTTTCTGCCCCTTGCGGTACGGCTCTGATTTGGCCAAGTTCTGCGCCATCATTTTGCCGGTGACAGTCAAACAATCTCCGTGCAATAAACCGGCCTTTAACAGTGTTTTCATCATTGGCTGAATGCCGCCGATGGCGACCAGTTCGCTCATCAGGTACTTGCCACTTGGCTTGAGGTCGGCAAGCACCGGCACTTTTTTGCCGATGCGCGTGAAGTCGTCGATGGTCAACTTAATGTCGGCCGCATGCGCCATCGCCAGCAAATGCAGCACGGCATTTGTCGAGCCGCCGAGCGCGATGACGACGGTAATCGCGTTTTCGAACGCCTTCTTCGTCATGATATCGCGTGGCTTGATGCCGAGCTTGAGCAGGTTGAGCACCGCTGCACCGGCCTCGCGAGAATCCTTCTTTTTGGCAGGGCTGATCGCTGCTTGGGCGCTGCTGCCGGGGAGGCTCATACCCATCGCCTCAATCGCGCTGGCCATCGTGTTAGCTGTGTACATACCGCCACAGGAGCCGGCACCGGGGATGGCGCACGAGGTGATTTCCTCGAGTCCCTTGTCACTCAATTCATTGTTAGCATGCGCTCCAACAGCCTCGAACACCGAGACGATGTCGAGCTTCTTCGTTTGACCTGAGATGCAACCTGGCAAAATCGTGCCGCCGTACACGAATACCGCCGGGCGGTTCATCCGCGCGATCGAGATCATGCAGCCCGGCATGTTTTTGTCGCAACCGCCGATGGCTACGAAGCCGTCCATGCACTCGCAG
>Ga0163108_10003490_pt1 | contig 11176 bp, 9 predicted proteins | sample Fk1155metaG_FD_109644 | JGI IMG/M metagenome (GOLD analysis project Ga0163108, IMG submission 109644) | Marine microbial communities from the Central Pacific Ocean - Fk160115 155m metaG | ecosystem: Environmental > Aquatic > Marine > Oceanic > Photic zone | place: The Central Pacific Ocean...
GTCAGGTCGAAATAGGCGGCAAGATGGACGCAGGCGGCGATGCGGTCGCCATAGGCGAGACGCAGGCGGGACAGCGCCTTGTCAACGCTTTCCTGGTCGGTGATGTCGAAACAAATGCATTCGGCCTGATGCGGCGGATGCGGCGGCGAATGCCGGTCCAACCCCACGACCCGATAGCGCTGATGCAGGCGCCGCACAACCGCGCCGCCCAGATACCCGCTTGATCCGGTTACGACGACAAGAGGTTTTTCGCGATCATCCATCCGGCCTTCCGCCCCCTATTTCCGCAGGTACTTGATCAAGGCGGCCACGACCAGGACCGCCACCACCAATGCGATGAGCCAGAAAAGGCCCATCCCGAACATCATGCCGCCGCCAAATCCGTTGTTCATCACGCCATTCTTCCTTTCCCGTTCGTCGTCTGGGGCCGTGCCAATCATCGCGATGCCGTCTTTCAACGGCTGAAAGCGCTGTGATTTTGATCGGGATCGACCTGATGCGACCCTGCGCCTGCCCTTCAATCTGCCCGATCCCCGGCCGCCCGTGAAGCCTGTTCGCGGACCGGCGGAGTTTCGCGACATCGCCGGGACCAAGGATCACCCCGCCTTGCCCGTCGCCTTCTGAAAAGGCTTTGTCCTGGCAGCCGGAAGGTCAAGCCCCGCCGCAGGTCATTTTCCTTCTTGACCGTGCGCCTGCCCGCCCCCCGTGCCGGCGCGCAGGCCGTCCGGGGAACAAGGTCACGGGCGGCAGGCCCAGCCAGGAAAAACGATGCCCACGTCTGCCATTTCAGCTTGAATCCCAAGTGCCGCTAGGCGAGGCCGGATGCGCAAGTTGAAGATCAGCGCCCTGACCCGTGCAACAGGCCATCGGCCGCGCGTCTAGAAGTCGCCACCCGCCGCCAGCGCGCGTTCGTATTCCTGGCCCGGAATCGCGTCCAGCAGGCTGCGCGTATAGGCCGTGTCGGGGTCGTGCAGCACCTTGCCCGTCGGTCCCACTTCGACGATGGCACCTTTCTGCATGACGATGATCCGGTCGCAGATGCGGGCGGCAACGCGCAGGTCGTGGGTGATGAACAGCATCGACAGGTTCAGCCGCGCCTTCAATTCGGCCAGCAGATCCAGAACCTGCGCCTGTATCGACACATCCAGCGCCGAGACCGCCTCGTCCGCGATGATGATCGACGGTTCCAGCGCCAGCGCACGGGCGATGCCGATCCGCTGACGCTGGCCGCCGGAAAATTCATGCGGGAAACGATGCATCGCCGACGGGTCCAGCCCGACCAGACCCAGCAATTCCCGTGCCCTTTCCATCGCCTGCGCCCGGCCCGCGCCATAGGCGATCAGCCCTTCGGTCAGGATGCGCGATACCCGCGCGCGCGGATTGAGCGATGAGAACGGATCCTGGAAGATCATCTGAAGCTGGCGGCGCTTGTCGCGCAGTTCTGCCCCCGACATCAGCGCGATATCGGCACCCCCGATCATCACGCGGCCGCCATCGGGGTCGATCAGGCGTGTCAGGCAGCGCCCGACCGTGGATTTGCCAGAACCGCTTTCGCCGACGATGCCGATGGTTTCACCGGCGTGAAGATCGAAACTGACATCCCGCACCGCCCTGACCACGCGCGGCTTGCCGAACAGCCCGCCGCCGCCCGTGACGAAGGTCTTGTTCAGCCCCTCGACGCTCAGCACCGGCACGCGGTCGCCGGCTGGGGCATCGGCCTGCAGGGTCAGGCGCGGAATCGCGGCGATCAGGGCCCGAGTATAGGGATGCCGGGGTCGCAGCAGAACCTCGTCCGCCGCGCCGGTTTCGACGATCTCGCCGGTCTGCATGACGATCACGCGATCGGCGATGTCGGCCACGACACCGAAATCATGGGTGATGAAGATCACAGCCATCCCGCGCGACCGGCGCAAATCCTCGATCAGGTCCAGGATCTGGGCCTGGGTGGTGACGTCCAGCGCGGTCGTGGGTTCGTCGGCGATCAGGATGTCGGGTTCCAGCGCCAGCGCCATGGCGATCATCACCCGCTGACGCTGCCCGCCGGACAGTTGGAACGGATAGGCGCGGATGGCCGATTCGGGATCGGGGATCCCGACCTCTTCCAGCAGGGTCAGCGCCCGGCTGTGCCGCTGTTGGGGACGCAGTTGGCCATGCGCCTCGAAGACCTCGGCGATCTGCGCGCCGACACGCATCAGCGGATTCAGTGCGCTTAGCGGTTCCTGGAAGATCATCGAAATCCGCCGCCCGCGCAGTTCCAGCATCTGCGCTTCGGACAGGGCCAGGATATTTTGGCCGTCGAAGGTGATGGCGCCGCGCACCGGCTTGACCTCCTGCGGCAACAGCCCCATCACCGCGTTGGCGGACATGGACTTGCCCGAGCCGCTTTCGCCCACGATGCACAGGATTTCACCGGCGGCCAGATCGAAGCTGATGTCCTTCGCGGCGTAGGCGCGGTCGGCGCCCTCGGGCAAGGCGATGTCGAGGTCGCGGATGCTCAGCAGGCTCATTCCGATTTCCTTGTCAGACGCGGATTGAGGGCGTCGTTCAATCCCTCGCCGATCAGGTTCAGCGCCAGCACGGTCAGCAGGATCGCCATGCCGGGCAGAAAGGACAGCCACCAGGCGGTGCGGATCACGGTGCGTGCGGCGCCGATCATGTAGCCCCAGGACATGATGTTGGGATCGCCCAGCCCCAGAAAGGACAGCGAACTTTCCAGCAGGATGGCCTGCGCCACCATCAGCGAGGCCAGCACGATGATCGGCGGCAGCGCGTTGGGCAGGATATGGCGCAGGATGATCTGCGTGTTGCCCAGCCCCGACAGGGTCGCCGCCTCGACGAATTCGCGCGTGCGCAGGCTCAGCACCTCGCCCCGCACCAGCCGTGCCACCGGCGGCCATGAGACGATGGCGATGGCGATGATCACGAAGGTCAGGCTGGGCTGAAAGATCGCCAGCAGCACGATGGCCAGCGCAAAGCTGGGGATGGTCTGGAAGAATTCGGTAAAGCGCATCAGCACGTCATCGGTCCGGCCGACAAAGTAACCCGCCAGCGCGCCCACGGGCACCCCGATGGCCAGCGCCACGATGGTAGAGACGAGACCGACCAGAAGGCTGACATAGGCGCCATGCGCCAGTCCCGCCAGCACATTGCGCCCCACGGCGTCGGTGCCCAGCGGCAGGCCGTCCTGCGTGAAGGGGGGCAAAAACGGGCGCTGCACCATTTTCCACGGGCTGGTGGGAAACAGGAAGGGCGCGGTCACGGCGGTGGCGATCACCACGGCCAGGATGACCAGCCCGATCACTGCGCCCCGGTTGGAGCGGAAGCGTTTCCAGAACTCTTTCATCTTGTCAGCTTTATGCGCGGGTCAACGATGACATAGACGACATCGGTGATCAGATTGAACAACAGCACCATCGCGCCCGAAATGTAGAACACGCCCAGGATCACCGCATAGTCGCGCTGGTTGATGGCCTCGAACATCAGCCGGCCGATGCCGGGCCAGGCGAAGACCGTTTCGGTCAGGATCGCCCCGCCGAAGATCTGTCCCGCCTGAAGCCCGGCCAGCGTGATTACCGGCAAAAGGGCGTTGCGAAGGATATGCCGGCGCTGGATCACCCGGTGTTTCAGTCCCTTGGCACGGGCGGTCTTGACGAAATCCAGCCGGCTGACCTCCAGCATGGAGGCGCGGGTCATGCGCATGTAGATGGCCATGAAGAACAGCCCCAGCGTGCTGGCCGGCAGGACCAGATGCCTGGCCACATCCAGCACATGCGCAAGTCCGGTATAGCCGGCGCCGATGGTCGAATAGCCAAAGCCCGGCAGCCATTCCAGCCAGACCGAAAACACCAGCACCGCCATCAGCGCCACCCAGAACAGGGGCGTGGCGTAGAAAAGCAGCGCCAGCGTGGAAATGATCGTGTCGCTCCACGATCCCTGCCGGGCCGAGGCCGCGACACCCGCGATCACCCCCAGCACCAGCGACAGCACGAAGGCGACGCCGGTCAGCAGCAGGGTCGCAGGCAGGCGGTCGGCGATCAGGTCGGCCACCGGCATCTGCTGCCGATAGGAAAAGCCCAGATCAAGCTGTGCCGCCCCCTTCAGATAGGTCCAGAGCTGGACATAAAGTGGCTGATCCAGCCCGAAGCGCGTCCGCAGATCGGCAAGGAATTTCTCGTCCGCCGCGCCCGCCTCGCCGGCCATGACCGCAGCGGGATCGCCGGGGGCGGCGTGGATCAGAAGGAAGTTGACTATCAGGATGGCCAGCAGGATGAACACTGCCTTGACCAGCCTGCCGAGGATGAACCTTATCACGCTGTCTGCCTTGCCGTCCGTGTGATGCGTTCGGTCCGGGCCAACGCCTTGGCCCGGACGGCGGGACCGGTGTCCCTATTGCGCCTTGTCGATCCAGACATCGCGGAATCCGTCATTCACGCCCAGGGCGGTGTTGACCGGGTTCTTGATGTTGCAGCGATAGATCGTCGGGAAGCCCAGTTCCAGCAGCCACAGATTCGGAACGTCGCTGACGATCATGTCCTGGACCTTCTTGTAGGCTGCGCGCCGTTCTTCGGGGTCGGCCATCAGGGCCGCCTCCTCGAACAGCTTGTCGACCTCCGGGTTCTGGTAATCGGCCACGTTGTTCCAGGGCGAACCGGGCTCGGCATTGGTGCTCATGTAGGTCCGCGACACGCCCAGGGCCGGATCGCCATACTGATAGAGATAGGTAAAGGCGAGGTCGAAGTCGCGATCGCTGACCTTCTGGTTCCATCCGGCCACGTCGGAGGGCACGATTTCCACGTTCATGCCGATCTCTGTCAGGTTCTGCTTGACCGCTTCGGCCCAGCGTTGCCAGGTCTCGCCATAGGGAAGACCCAGCAGACGGATGGTCTCGCCGTCATAGCTCGATTCCTCCAGAAGCTGTCTGGCTTTCTCGGGGTCATAGGAAATGTCCGGGGTCTCGGCGGAATAGAACCGGGTCGAGGACGACAGCGGACCGGTGGCGACCTTGCCCAGACCGCTCCACAAGGCGTCCCTCGCGAATTCGCGGTCCAGCGCATACATCATCGCCTTGCGGACCTTCAGATCGTCCAGAGGCTTGTTGTCCAGATTGATCCAGATCCAGGACAGCGGCCCGAAATATTCCCAGCCCTTGTCGGTGATGCAGGTATTGTCCATCTCGCGGATGCGGGGCACGTCGAAATTCTCGATCGCGCCGCCGGGCAGCACGTCCACCTGGCCGGTTTCATAGGCCACGGCACGCGAGGCCGCATCCGGGATCACCTGATAATAGATCTCGTCCACATAGGGTTTGCCCTCCATGTAGTAATCCTCGTTCCTGACCAGCCGGATATAGCTGCCCTTGACCCATTCCGCGAACTTGAAGGGGCCGGTGCCGATGGGGTTGGCATTCGCCGGATTGTTGGCGAAATCGGTGCCTTCATAGATGTGCTTGGGAATGACCGGCGCCGTGCCCGGCTCGAATATGCCGAGGAAGGGACCGAACGGCTGCTTCAGCTTGAACACGACGGTATAATCGTCGGGCGTGTCGATGCTTTCGACATGTTCCATATAGGTCCGCATCCGTGAATGCGTTTCGCGCAGGAACTTGTCCATCGAGAATTTCACGTCCGCCGAGGTGAACGGCTCGCCATCATGAAAGACCACGCCCTTGCGCAGCTTGAATGTGTAGGTCTTGCCGTCTTCCGATATTTCCCAGGATTCGGCCAGCTGTCCGCTGGGCTTGAGTTCTGAATCATAGCGCAGCAGGCTTTCGTAGATGTCGCCCGCGACCATCTGGGTCGGTCCGTTCTGGAGAAGGCCGATCATCAGGCCGGGCGGTTCGGGCTGGATGACGACATTCAGCGTGCCGCCCGTCTGCGGCTTTGCGTCCTGCGCGGCCAGCGGACCCGCCAGCGCAAGAATGGCGGCGGCGGCCGTGGCGGTGGCGGTGATCTTGAGGTGCTTCAACATGGTGTCTCCCTGACGTTGTTATAGGTTCTTGGCATTTTCTGCTTCGGCCGCCTGAAACATGACGACCAACCCGCCGCTTGCGACGATCCCGATCCGGGGCGGCACAAGCGTCAGACCGTTTCGAGCGATCTGATATAGGCGACGATCCCCTCCCTTGCCGTTGCGATGTCGGTCTGCATGGCCTCGCGGGCCGTCGCCGGGTCACGATTGCCGCAGGCGGAAATGACGATGTGATGCTGCCTGACCATATCCTGCTTTGCGCAGGCATAATATTCCGAAAGCAGCGGCCCCATCCGCAACCACAGCCGGTCCAGGACATCCAGCAGGATCGGCATGTCGGCGATCTCGGCCAGGGCAAAGTGGAATTCCTGGTTCAGCTGGTTGGCCTGCTGCCACCGCGCGGCGGCAATGGCCTCCTCGTTGCGCGCCACGATCCGCTGCAACCGGGCCACATCCCGGTCCTGCGCCAGCTCCGCGGCGCGGGCGGCGGCCAGCCCCTCCAACTCGATCCGGATCAGCGCGATCTCGTGATACTGGCTGATGGTCAGCACCGGAACCCGCACATCGCGACCCGAGCGTTGCACCAGCGCGTTGTCCCGCAGCAATCGCTGCACCGCATCGCGCACCGGGGTCGAACTGGTGCCCAGGGCCTCTGCCAGACCGCGGATCGTGACCCTCTGGTTCGGCCGCAGCTTGCCGCGCACCAGATCCCGGCACAGGCGCTGGTAGATGGCGTCTCCAAGCGAATCCCTGCTGATTACCTTCATCCTCTCCCCCAGCCCCGTTCCCGGCAGGCTTTCCGCCGATGGGCCGATTTTGGTGCATGATGCATCATGTTCATTGAATCCGCAAATCATGCCTGCGATGATGCCGGCACGCGCCAAGCGGGCCGGACGCGCCACCACGACAGGAACGAACTCTCGCGAAGGAACCGATCATGAAAGCCTTCTTCGACCCGCGCCAGCTGCGCCATGCGCCCGAAATCTATTTCCGGCGCGGGGCGGCCATGCCGCATCAGGAACAGCCCCGACGCGCGGAATTGTTGCGCGACATGCTGATCGGGGAAGGGTTCGACATCACCGGACCGCGCGATTACGGAGCCGGGCCGATCAAGGCGGTTCACAATCCCGATTACGTCGATTTCCTGACCGACGCCCATGCCCGCTTCGTGGCCGATGCCGGGCCGGACGCGCTGGCCATCCCCACCGCCCATCCGGGCGCCAGGCGTGGCAGAGAGCCCCGTGACATCCACGGCCAGTTGGGCTGGTGGATGACCGATACATCGACACCGCTGACCGAAGGCACATGGGAGGCGGCCTATTGGTCAGCCCAGACCGCCATCGCAACCGCCGAGGACATCATCGCGGGTGCGCGCGCGGCCTATGCCCTGTGTCGTCCGCCGGGTCACCACGCCATGCGTGATTGTGCCAACGGATTCTGCTTTTTCAACAATGCCTGCATCGCCGCGAACCACCTGACGCGAAAATTCCGCAAGGTCGCGCTGATCGACGTGGATGTGCATACCGGCAATGGTTCGCTCGACATCCTGTACGAGCGTGGCGACATCTTCTTCTGTTCGCTGCATCCCGATCCCGGAACCTTCCCGACCTTCTATCTTGGCCATCCCGACGAGACCGGCGCGGGCGAAGGCAGGAACCGGTCACTGAACATCCTGCTGGAACACGGCGCGGGCGAGGCCGAGGTGCTTGCGGCGCTGGACCGCGGTCTGTCCGCGATCCGCGATTTCGGGGCCGAGGCACTGGTGGTCTCGCTGGGCTTCGACATGGCCGCCGACGATCCGCTGGCTGCGGTTGCGGTCTATCCGGGCGGTTTCGCGGAAATGGCCCGCCGTCTGGCGGCGCTGAACCTGCCCACCGCGCTGATCCAGGAAGGTGGCTATCTTGGCCCGTCCCTGGCCGACAATGCCCGCGCCTTTCTTTCCTCGTTCCGCGAGGCGACACGATGACGGAACGGCCTGCCCCGATGAACGGCGCCGAAAGCGTCCTGCGCAGCCTTCATGCCGATGGCGTCGAGGTCTGTTTCGCCAATCCCGGCACCTCCGAGATGCAGTTCGTCGATGCGCTGGACCGAACCAGGCTGATGCGATGCGTGCTGGGCCTGTTCGAGGGCGTGGTCAGCGCCGCCGCCGACGGCTATGCCCGGATGGCCGGCAAGCCGGCGGTGACGCTTCTGCATCTGGCGCCGGGTTTCGCCAATGCCGCCGCCAATCTGCACAATGCGCGAAAGGCACGGGTGCCGATGCTGAACCTGGTGGGCGATCACGCGCTGCGGCATCGGCAATATGACTCGCCGCTTTCCGCCGATGTGGAGGGTGCCTGCGCGCCGTTCAGCGACTGGGTGCGGACGGGCCGGGACGCCGGCAGCTTTGCCGCCGACGCCATGGCTGGGCTGGCGGTGGCCAGGGGCAAGCCCGGCCGCATCGCGACGCTGATCGCGCCAGCCGATATCGGCTGGGACGCGGGCGGCAATATGGCGGCCCCGGTGGCGACCGCCGGCCCTGCCCCGCTGGACGAGACGGCGCTGGATGCCGCCGTGACCGCGCTGGAAAGCGGCGAAAGAACGGTGATCATCGCGGGGTTGTCGGTGCTGGAGGATGTCTCGGCGCTGGCGCGACTGCAGGGCATCGCCGAAAGGACCGGGGCCGATGTTCTTGCCCCCACCTCGAACCGGCGGATGGAACGCGGTCGCGGGCGGTTCGCCATCGGCAAGATCCCCTATCCGATCGACGCGGCGCTGCACTGCCTTGCGGGCTATTCGCGGGCGATCCTGGTGGAAACCCGCCCGCCCGTGGCCTTTTTCGCCTATCCGGGCAAGCCCAGCCTGCTGCTGCCCGAAACCTGCGACACGCTTACCCTGGCGGGGATCGACGGCGATGGGCCGGCCGCCATTGCGGCGCTGGCCGACCGCATCGGCGCCCGGCCCGTCCCGGCGCGCGATATCGAGCCGGCGCCGGTGCCGCAGGCCGGGGCCATCACCCCCGTCACCATCGCCGCCGTGCTGGCAGAGACCCTGCCCGAAGGTGCCATCGTCATCGACGAGGCCGTGTCCAGCAGCGGCGACATCTTCCCCGGCGGCGCTGCCGCCGCGCCCCATTCCTGGCTGGCTCTGACCGGCGGCTCGATCGGCATCGGCATCCCGCTGTCGGCGGGCGCCGCGATCGCCTGTCCCGACCGTCCGGTGCTGACATTGCAGGCGGACGGCTCGGCGATGTACACCCTGCAAGGGCTGTGGACCCAGGCGCGCGAGGGGGCGAACGTGACCACCGTGATCCTGGCCAACCGCGCCTACGCGATCCTCAAGGGCGAATTGCACAATGTCGGCGCGCAGCCCGGTCCCGACGCGCTCGGGATGCTGAACCTGGACCGGCCGGGGCTGGATTTCGTGGCCATGGCGCGCGGCATGGGCGTGCCGGGCCGACGGGTCGAGGACATTCGCGAATTCCGGCGGGCCCTGCGCAATGCCATGGCCGAGCCCGGCCCGTTCCTGATCGAAGCGATGATCTGAGCCAGCAACCGGAAAAGGGAATTCCATGCCTCTCGACGCCAATCTGCGCGACCGTATCCTGCAGGCCGTTTCCGACGGGTTCGACGATCAGGTCGCCTTCACGCAAAGACTGGTGCGGATGCCGTCGCTGCGCGGACGCGAACATCCGATCCAGGATCTGATCTTCAAGGAACTGCGCGAACGCGGATATGCGATGGACCGGTTCCGGATGGACCGGACGGCGATCGAGGCGCATCCGGGAGGGTCGAAATTCTCGGACGATCATTCGGACGCGCCTATCGTCGTCGGCATCCACCGCCCGCGTCAGCAGACGGGCCGTTCGCTGATCCTGCAATCGCATCTCGACGTGGTGCCGGAAGGGCCGCATGACATGTGGGCGGAACCGCCCTTCTCGGCCCGGATCCGGGGCGACTGGATGTATGGCCGCGGCGCAGGCGACATGAAGGCGGGCGCGGCGGCCAACATCTTTGCGCTGGACGCGCTGCGCCGCGCGGGATTGCAGCCCGCAGCCAGCGTCTATGTGCAATCGGTCGTCGAGGAGGAATCGACCGGCAACGGCGCGCTGCAAACCCTTCTTCAGGGCTATACCGCCGATGCAGTGCTGATCCCCGAACCCGAGGACGAAATGCTGGTGCGTGCGAATACCGGCGTCCTGTGGTTTCAGGTGCAGGTCCGCGGCGTGCCGGTGCACGTGCGCGAGATGGGCGAAGGCGCCAACGCCATCGACGGCGCCACCCGCATCATCGCCGCGCTGCGCGAGATGGAGGCGGACTGGAACGCTGACAAGGACAGGCACCCCCACTTCGAAAAGGAAGCCCATCCGATCAATCTCAATATCGGCAAGATCGAAGGCGGCGACTGGGCCTCGTCCGTGCCCAGCTGGTGCAGGATCGACTGCCGGGTATCGATCTATCCCGGCCGCAGCGCCGGGGATGCCGCCGACGAGATAACCGCGCGTGTCGCGGCCTTCGCCAAAGCCGACAGGTTCCTGGCCAACAACCCGCCCCGAGTGGTTTTCAACGGCTTCTACGCCGAAGGTTACGTGCTGGAACCGGGCAGCGAGGCCGAGGCGGTGCTGGGCCGTGCGCATGAAACCGCCATCGGCGCGCCGCTGCAATCCTTCATGACGGCCGGTTACCTCGATACGCGGGTCCATGCACTCTACAACCGGATCCCCGCGCTCTGCTATGGGCCGGTCGCGCGCAATATCCACGGCATCGACGAATGCGTCAGCCTGACTTCGGTCAGACGGGTCACGCAGGCCATGGCGCTGTTCGTCGCCGAATGGTGCGGCGTCGAACCGGTGCAGACCTGATGCGTGACACGGGCCCCCGATCCTTGGTCGGGCTGTCCGGAACGGCGGTCGCGCCCGACCTGCTGGACCATGCGGCGCCTGCGGTGACGTCCGCGCAGGCGGCGGAACTGGCAGCGGAGATCTTTGGTGTCTGCGGCGATGTGCAATGGCTCAGCGCCGAAAAGGACGCCAATTTCCGCATCACCCCCGCCAAAGGCCCGCCGGTCCTGCTGAAAATCACCAACGCTGCCGAAGACCGCGGCGTGACCGAGATGCAGACCGCCGCCCTGATGCATCTGGGCAGGGTCGATCCCACGCTGCCCGTGCCCCATATCCGGCCAACCCTGACCGGGCGGGCCGCCCACATCCTGTCGATCCCCGGCGGGCAAA
>Ga0163108_10003493_pt1 | contig 11175 bp, 9 predicted proteins | sample Fk1155metaG_FD_109644 | JGI IMG/M metagenome (GOLD analysis project Ga0163108, IMG submission 109644) | Marine microbial communities from the Central Pacific Ocean - Fk160115 155m metaG | ecosystem: Environmental > Aquatic > Marine > Oceanic > Photic zone | place: The Central Pacific Ocean...
ATCACACCATCCCGCAGCAACAGGTCTCCCTGCTCATCGCGACCTGTCGACGGATCGATCAAACGCCCATCGCGAAGCAAGGTCACTGTCATTGCGGATCACCCGCTTCCTGACGCTGCTGCAGCAGGAACAGGCACGCCATGCGAATTGCCAGCCCGTTCGTGACTTGTTCGAGGATCACCGAGTGCGGTCCATCGGCAACCTCGGGGGTCAATTCGACTCCCCGATTGATCGGCCCCGGCGCCAGGATCATCACATCAGGTTTTGCGTTCCTCAATCTCTCGGCATTCATGCCGAAGAACTGTGTGTATTCACGGATCGAGGGGAAGAAGGCTCCCCGCTGACGTTCGAACTGGATCCGCAACAGGTTCACGCAATCGGCCTCCGCGATCACGTCGTCGAGACGATGCGACACCTCGACTCCCAGTTCTTCGATCCGGGGTGGGATCAGCGTCGAGGGCCCGCAGACAACGACTCTTGCCCCCAGCTTTTTCAGTCCCCAGATATTCGAGCGTGCGACACGACTGTGCAGAATGTCACCAACAAGCGTCACCGTCAGCCCTTCCAGCGTCCCCCGTTTCTCGCGAATCGTAAAGATGTCCAGCAACGCTTGTGTCGGGTGCTCGTGCGTACCGTCTCCTGCATTGAGAACTCCGGCATCGACACGACGCGCCAGGAGGTGCGGCGCACCGGGCGTCTTGTGTCGAACCACGACCAGCGATGCCCCCATCGCCTGAAGATTCAAGGCTGTGTCAATGAACGTCTCGCCCTTGCTCAGGCTGCTGCTGGCGGCTGTGAAATCGATTGTGTCGGCGCTGAGGCGTTTCGCGGCGAGCGAGAAACTCGTCCGGGTTCGCGTTGATGGCTCAAAGAACAGGTTGGCAACAACGGTCCCTGCCAACAGGTCCAGCTTGGAATCCCCCGACAGGCTCTCGCTCTTGAACACGGCCGCCTGGTCGAGGATCGCCGTGATTTCCTCCGCCGTCAAATCCTCAAGCCCCAGCAGGTGTTTCCTCGTCCACACCGGGCCAACCTCACTGGAGGTGCTGGACGGTCGATCAGTTGGGGCGGCGGTCATCTCGAAGCATCAGTCGAAAACGGCGTTCAACGCGACATCGAACCACTCGCGATTCGCCGTTGCATCCTAGCAGCCGCCTTCGCGCCGTCAACTCTTTCCTCGCGATACGCCATCAACGGCCCGGTCGCCGCCCCCGCTCCAGTCGCCCGATTCAATTCCCGGTTGTTGCCCGTCAATCTCGGGAACACCCGCGGGCAGCCGCGAGAGTGACGAGTCTCGCGGATCGCGTGTGGGCGGGCCACGAAAGGTCGGCACAGCAGCCACCATCCCCTCCACCACTCCCCCATTGCGGCAGACAACGATCCCTGGCGTCAACAGCGACTCGGCACCTCGCACCACCAGCGACGCGGGCCCGACACCACGATGATCAAACACGACGTCACCGGAACGAAGCGCCAGGATTGTCGATCGCACTTCGGCGTTGACACGCCCGTCGACCCACGACAAGACGCTCCCGCTTCGGCGAAACGTCGAGTGCCTGAGCCGCATGTGCAATTGCCCGCTTTCCGACTCTCGAGAATCCCAGTCCAGCAACGCGCGGCCACCAAGTTGCAGAAGATTCGAGGCGACGAATTCCGCATCGCCGGATCGCACTCGCAACGCCACTCCATCGTGCTGCACCACAACCGAACGCAACCCGACAAAGACTCCCGCCCCTGCATCACCATTGGAAATCACGATTGCTGCGCCCGTACTGCCGGCTGCGGCACGCCCTGCGGTTTTTGCTCGATACAACACGCACCGCTCTAACCGGACCACCCCGGCGGAAATCTTCAGCCACGGGCCCGCGGAGGGGCCGCGCAAGACCAGATTACGCAGTACGACGACCGGGGCCGTGATCGTCACAGGTCGCCCGGATTCAATACGGATCTGTGTCTGGACATCTTCGGCCCCTTCAACAATCACCCTCCCCGCTCGCGACACCGTCGCCCCCGTCCAGGACCGCGACGGGTCAAGTCGCACTCGCCCCTGGCTGTCGCAGGCGGGCCATGAGTGGTCACTCTTTTGCCTTTTCTTTGCCGGGGTCTCGGCGATCACTGCTGGAGGCGTCAGACTCGCCTGGTCGGAACGCGCCGATCCACCGAGCATCAGCAGCACCTGCTCACCGGGATTTCTTCCCGCCAGGATCCAACTGCTCGCGGTTGCCAACAGCACGCTCGCCACCACGACGATCGAGATCCTCTTTCCGGCATTGCGGCGTGCACCCTCTGCCGGCCCACGACCCGACGGCGCCGCTGACCGGAAACGCTCCACAAAATCAGCGACGTCCCGACGGGCACGACGCGGCGTTTTGCCCCACTCTGCTGCCGCCGCGGCAAAACCTTCGGGTCGCTCCACGGGGTTGTGGGCACACAGGCGACCGATGGCTTCTGCAAGCCAGTCGGGTGTCTCTGGTGCCCACGCCCGCACATCGGCAACTTGTCCGGACTGATGCGCGGCCACCTTCATCACCGGATCGGCCATCGGAAATGGAGGACGACCCGCGAGCAGTTCGAATAACAAACAACCGAGTGCGTACAAGTCCGAAGCGGAAGTCGCTACTCCCAGGCTTTCGATTCGTTCCGGTGCTGTGCCGTCATAGCACTCGGGAGCCCGCGTGGTGTCGATGACCAGTGCGGGTTGAATCGCAGTGGCAACACCGGCGTCGACGGCCACGACCTCCCCTCCCGGCGTCAGCTTGACGTTCGACAGTCGCAAGTCACCGTGAATCACCCCGGAGCTCTCCAACTCGGCAAGGGCTTCCACGAGCGCACGCCCAATCTGCCCCACGACCGTGGCGGGGAACCGACCCCGGCGCACCAGGAGTTCCGCCAGGTTCGAACCCTCGACACAGGAACTGCCCACCACGATTTCCGCACCGATTCGCTGGACCATCCGAGGGGCGACGACTCCCGGATGACTGATTTCCCGGCACCGGGCGACAAGTGTCTGCAATCGTTGGCCGACGACTTCACGAACGTCACTGGGTACAACCAGCCGCTTCAACACGCGGCGTTCCGCCCGATTTTCGATCAATCGAGCCCGGAAAGTCTCCGACCATTCTCCTCCTCCGAGCCGCTCCTCGAGTACACACGGGCCCACACGAATGCGGCCGGGCGTCTTCGAGGAGAGAACTCTTGCCTGGTAGCCGGTCAGAATTCGTGCCTGCAACAGTGCATCAAGCCAGACACTGTCAAACGTCGGCAAATCCCGGGCAAGTCGTCGAACACGTGACTGGCAGCGTCGCAGGTCGGCGCGATCACATAATCCACACTCCTGGAGGACTTTCTGCAATGGGGCTGACGGCGGTTCCACGAACGATGCCTGCTCGTTGACAACATCCTTGTCCAGGCCGGAGACACTCGCTTCGCCACCGGTTCCCGATTTCCCAGGTTGCGGGTTTATCCCAGATCCCGCCGCCGGAGACAAGAGCGTATTAACTCGCTACTTCCGAGTGACTTTCGGCGGCCGTTTTGGTCGGATACGGCCTTTCACCGCTCCGTCGAAAGTGCAACAATGATCGCGAACTGGCCTTGCTGATCCCGGTGGACCATGCCTGATCATCCTGGTGAAATCCATCTTCGGAACCTCTTGCAGTCAGTCACGGTAGGTGAACTGACGCGCAAGACCCACTTCCGCCTCACTCCTGCTGACACGATCACCGCGGCGATAGACGTTCTCCGCGCAGGCGGTCATGGCTGTGGCCTGGTCTGCGACTCACGACGATTGGTGGGCATTATCACCGAGCGTGACATCCTCCACGCGCTCAACACCGACATCGACCTTGCCACGCCACTGACGGCAGTGATGACCTCCCACCCCACGACGGTTTCAGCCGACGCCACCCTTTTTCAGGCAATTGCGATGATGGATTCGGGAGGCTATCGTCACCTTCCCGTACTCAACGCCGAGGGCGACCCCACCGGTATCGTCGATGTGAAGACACTGACCGGTTTCCTGGTCGAACACTTTCCTGAGGCCGTCTACAATTGCGCCTCACTCGCTGACATCACCACGACTCATCGCGAGGGAGCCTGACCCCAGACTCTCCCCACCGGGATAGCATCCCACACGCCACCGACTTCAACGCCCTCCAGTCATTTTTCCCAGCCCGCAAACAACAACACCCCACGTTCCCGGCTGCCGCCGCGGTCGTGTCCCGAGGAGTTCTTGATTCATGTCGACAGATGTTGCCCCGCCCAACGGCAAACGCACCGAGGAACGCGACACGATAGTCATCCGCTTTTGCGGCGACAGTGGCGATGGCATGCAGTTGGCCGGATCCCAGATGACAAATGTCTCGGCCGTGTTCGGAAATGACGTCAGTACCTTGCCCGATTTCCCGGCGGAAATCCGCGCACCCGCGGGTTCACTGGCCGGTGTCAGCGGATTCCAGCTGCACTTCTCCAGCAACGACATCTACACGCCCGGTGATGAAGTCGACACGCTTGTAGCGATGAACCCCGCGGCACTGAAAACCAACATCGCCGACCTGAAACGGGGCGGCACGCTGATCGTCAACTCCGACTCCTTTGACAAGGGCGACCTGCGGAAGGCCGGATACGACTCCAGCCCGCTTGACGACGAGCAACTCCTGGCCCCTTACGATGTGCACAAGGTCGAGATGAACCGCCTGTCGCGTGACGCCGTCGACGGACTGGGACTCTCGCCCCGAGAAGCCGATCGCTGCAAGAACTTCTTTGCATTGGGGCTCGTCTACTGGCTCTATGATCGCGATCCGACGCCAACTCACGAATGGGTCAATCAGAAATTCGCCAAGAAGCCCGAGATCGCCGAAGCGAACCTCAGGGCTCTGCAAGGCGGCCATAACTTCGGGCTCTCGACGGAGTCCTTCCGCGTCCATTACCGGGTGCCACCGGCCAAACTGGCTCCGGGCAAGTACCGCAAGATCACCGGCAATGAAGCCGTCGCGGTCGGCCTGGCCACCGCGGCCAAACTCGCCGGGCGACCGCTGTTCTACGCCGGTTATCCCATCACACCGGCCAGCGACATTCTCCACGAACTCTCGCGACTGAAACATTTCGGCGTCCGCACGTTCCAGGCCGAGGATGAGATCGCGGCGATGGCGGCAGCCGTCGGGGCGGCGTTTGCTGGAGAATTCTCGACCACGGCCACCAGCGGACCGGGCATTTGCCTCAAGGGCGAAGCGATGGGCCTGGGCGTGATGACCGAACTGCCGATGGTCATTGTCGATGTGCAACGTGGTGGGCCCAGCACCGGGCTGCCGACAAAGACTGAACAATCCGACCTGATGCTCGCCATGTTCGGACGCAACGGCGAGAGTCCGCTGCCGATCGTTGCCGCCGCGACGCCCGGCGACTGTTTCTGGATGGCTCAGGAAGCCATGCGGATCGCCGTCGAGTTCATGACCCCGGTGATACTGCTCACCGATGGCTATATCGCCAATGGAGCCGAACCTTGGCGAATCCCGGAGATCGAGGAGTTGGTTCCGATCGTCGCTGTTCATCCCACCGAAGCGAACTCCCCGGAAGGCTACCAGCCCTACCTTCGTGATGACCGTCTGGTTCGCCCCTGGGCCCGTGCCGGCACTCCCGGACTGATGCACCGCGTGGGTGGCCTCGAAAAGTCCGACGGCAGCGGAAACGTCGACTACGACCCGCACAACCACGAACACATGTCGCAGGTAAGGGCCCAGAAGGTGGCCAACGTCGCCGAGGCGATCCCCGAACAGGACGTGTTCGGGGCTCCGGAAGGTGATGTCCTGGTGCTCAGCTGGGGAGGTACCTACGGAGCCGTCCGCCAGGCAGTCAAGACACTCGTCGAGGACGGCCGCTCGGTCGGACACGCACACCTCAAATACCTCAACCCCTTCCCACGCAACCTCGCGGAGTTGCTCGACGGGTTCCAGACCGTCCTCGTCCCAGAACTCAATCTCGGACAACTCGTTCAGTTGATCCGGGCACAATTTCTGATTGACGCCCGGCAATACAACAAGATCCAGGGCAAACCGTTCCGCGTCAGTGAGTTGGTCGAAGCGATCGAGAGCCATCTCTAGAAAGACTGCCCCAACCCATTCCCTCCCCACTCGGTGGACAAGAGATTCACCGTGCACAAACGAGTAAAAAGGCGATGACGACCGATCTGCCGGTGCTGACACCCAAGGACTTTGCCAGCGACCAGGAACTTCGCTGGTGCCCTCGTTGTGGCGATTACTCCATCCTGGCCCAGTTCAAGAAGTTGCTCCCCACCCTGGGACTCCCCAAGGAAGACTTCATGGTCGTCTCGGGAATCGGGTGCTCGAGCCGCTTCCCCTACTACGTCGACACCTACGGGTTCCACAGCATCCACGGCCGTGCCCCGGCGATCGCCTCGGGTATCAAGTGCGTAAGGCCCGACCTGCAGGTCTGGGTCATCACCGGCGACGGCGATGGACTCTCCATCGGCGGCAACCACCTGATGCACGCCATCCGTCGCAACATCAATCTCAAGATCATCCTCTTCAACAACCAGATCTACGGCCTGACCAAGGGCCAGTACTCGCCCACCAGTCCGATCGGGAAACGAACCAAGAGCACGCCGCTGGGGTCGATCGACAACCCACTCAGCCCGCTCTCGATCGCTATTGGCTCCGAGGCCAGTTTCGTGGCCCGTTCCGTCGACGTCGACACCAAGCACCTCAGTTCGATCCTCCAACGGGCCGCCCACCACGATGGCACCGCCTTCATCGAGGTCTACCAGGACTGCAACGTATTCAATTCCGGCGCCTTCTATTACGCCTCCAAGAAGGGCATCAAGGAGGACAATATCGTTTACCTGGAACACGGCAAGCCGCTGATCTTCGGAACCGAACGCGACAAGGGAATCCGGGTCAACGAGGGCAACCGTCTCGAGGTGGTGGCGTTGGGACGAGGCATCTCCGAGGACGACCTGCTGTTCCATGACGAGTTGGCCGCCGAGCCGAGCCTGGCTTTTCTGCTGGCAAGAATGCGACATCCGGAGTTCCCCGAACCGGTCGGGGTCTTCCGTAGTGTCGAGCGACCCGTGTATGATGTGGCCCTCGAAGAGCAGGTGACCGCGGCCCTCGAACAAAGCGGTCCCGGCGACCTCGAAGCCCTCTTCAACAGCGGAGACACCTGGACGGTCGAATAATCTCTCACGGAGCGCCACAGAATGATCTGTCCCGATTGTGGCTTCGACAACATCCGCGGAGTGGACAATTGCGAGGCCTGTGGCCAGCCATTGGCGGTCTTTGACCCCTCTGGCGGGGAACTCGAACAGACCATTTCCCGTCACCCCATCACGGTCCTCTGTCCCAATATCCCCCTGACTACGACGACAACCGCTTCGGTCGCCTCGGCGGTTTCTACCATGGCCGAGCATCACGTCGGCTGCCTGCTCGTGCTCGATGATTCCGGCCAGCTGGTCGGAATTTTCACCGAACGCGATGTTCTCACGCGGGTCGCGCCACAGCGTGATCAACTCGCACAACCCGTCGGCGACTTCATGACTTCCTCTCCGATCACCATCCGGCATGACGACTCAATTGCCTACGCACTTCATGCAATGGACATCGGAGGCTACAGACATCTGCCGGTCGTCGACGCAGACGACCATCCTTGTGGAGTCATCTCGATCCGAGACATCCTGAGCTTCCTTTGTGTGCGGTTTGCGGAACTCCGCGCCACGTCTTGAATACACCGCAGTCCTCGCCGGCAATAGACCTCGAGAGCCAGTGTCGATGATGACCTTGAGAATGCTCCTGGTTGATGGCCACAGCGCGTCCCGTTGGGAAAAGGCCATCCTGCAGACACTTGGCGCCTTGGCTGCCCCTCACGTCCTGTGTCATGCCGAGTCCATTGCCCAGGCCCTCTCCGTCGTCGTCACCGACGAACCGGACCTTGTCGTCGTGATCCAATCCAGGCCCGACCAGTATTCGGCGTCTGAAGCCCAACAACTCCTCTCCCATTTACCTCTGACTCGACTCATCGTCTGCCACGGTCCCTGGTGCTCCGGAGACGGCCGCAACCGTGATATCTGGCCACTGGCGACTCGAATTTCCCACACCGGTTTCTTTGCTCGCCTGGCAGACGAAATCGAAGCCCTGGCGGGCTTCTCCAACGCCCTGCCCTGGACCGCTGGTCGGGACGAGATCGCCGCAGCGGAACTGTCCACACCCACTCTTCAGCCGGAACCGCGGTTCACGTTCTTCCTTGATTCGGCCGACGCGCAGTTCCAGAGAATGTTTGCCTCACAGCTTCTCGCCCTGGGAGGCCACGCCGTTGCTCTCCAGGACACTGACGTATTGCTGATCGACATCGACCCCTGGTCGACCGCGATGTCCCAGCACATCGCCGGCCTCATCTCACGTGCCACAGCCTGTCGCACGTTTCTACTGACCGGAAGTCCCGACGCGATTCCTTCGGAAGTCGTCGAGGGTGCCGGGCCAACCAGTGTGATCGACAAGCTTGCGGCCGCGGCTCGGCCCCGTCAGCTGCGAGCCCAGTTCGTCCAGCGTCCTCAACGCCGCTCCGCCTGACGATCTGTTCACGGCAGCGGGAGGATTCGGATTGAGCGGAAATCCAGGTCGGTCGTGGGATCATGCCCCTGCAGGCTGATGTGACCCGCTTTCAGTCGCCGCCCTTTGCGGGGGTTGGAATTCTCCTCACGAGTATCAACCCAATCGGTGACCTGCAGCCCATTCACCCAGACGCAGAAACGCGCGCCGACGGCCGCAACGCTCAGGTACGCCCATTGGTGATCCTGGGCCGCTACAAATCTCGCCGTGTTACGACGGAAGATGGCGCCCGTACCGGCATTGCTCGGCTTCAGGCGATTGCCTGCGGTGGTACCGTTGTGGATTTGCACTTCGTATCCATTGGAAGGTTGCTCGGCCGTACCCCTCTCGGTACGAAAAAAGATCCCGCTGTTGAGCTCCTTGCCGTTGGTGCGCGCCTGGGCCTGCAGTAGAAAATCTCCCCAGGTCGACTTCGTTTCCAGGAAACCGGCGCCATCCTCAACGTGAATTGTTCCGTCAACTACTGAAAATCGGCTCTTGCCCATCGGGACAACTCGCCAACCATCGAGGCTGCGTCCATCAAAGAGGTCACTGGTTCCCACGGGCCGCAGCCGAACGTTTCGGAATTCTGCCCGGCCTTCGTTCATCTGGAAACCGATCCGTCCCGATGTCAGCGCGTGTTTGGTTTTGTCGTCGAGGTCGATCACGCGTCGCCCGTCGAGATCGACCGTGATTCGCGTTCCCGACATCGTTACTCGAAATGCGTGCCATTCCCCTTCTACGGTGATCCCACCGGGACCTTTTTTTCTGGCCACGAGGCTGCCCGTCGGAAAGGCTGGATGCGAGTCACAGATATTCAACTCGTAACAATCACGCCCCGGGTCCGTTGGCTTCACCGCCGACCGCAAGAAAACACCACTGTTGCCACCTTTTGAGAGCCTGAATTCGCAAAAGAACTCAAAATCCGAAAAAGGCACGTTCGTCATCAGTTGGCCTGGCGTTCCGGATTCGACAAGAATCACCCCGTCCTCCACCTTCCATTCGGCGTCGCTGTTGGCCGTCCATCCGAAGAGCGTGTGACCATCAAAAAGCTGCAGCCAGCCCTCCGCAAGTTCCTTGTCGCTAAGCAACCGCGTCGGCACGCTGGCTAGCGGGGTGTTGGCCTCACGCGAACTGTCGGCCTTCTGCGGCTTCTCGCCGGGTTGTTCTCTTCCGACTGCATCAACCGACTGATTGGTCCTGGCCGATGGTGCTTCGATTGCCGGGGCACGACCACAACCACATGCCATGCTCACAACACAAACGCCCAGACAGTGTTTCCACATCGCCCCGCCCTCTTAATCGGAACTCGCTGACGACCCGCCGCCGGCGTGCTGCCGCCCGAGACTCCATCTCAGGTACTCTTCGATGAAAGGGTCGAGACCACCATCGAGAACCGGTTGCGGATTCCCAACCTTCAGGGACGTCCTGGCGTCCTTGACATACTGTTCCGGATGCAACACGTAGTTGCGGACGGTCTGTCCACCAAAACCGATCTTGGATTTTTGCCCCCGTTTGGCTGCCAATTCGGCATCCCGCTTTTCCTGCTGGATCTGGTAGAGCTTCGCGGCCAGCATTTTCCGGGCCTGGGCTCGATTCTTGTGCTGACTTCGCTGACTCTGGCACTGGACGACCACGCCGCTCTCCAGGTGTGTCAAACGTATCGCCGAGTCGGTTTTGTTGACGTGTTGGCCCCCGGCGCCGCTGGCCCGGTAGGTATCTTCGCGCACATCGCTCTCGAAGTTGATCTCTACCTGGACGGTTTCAGCAATCTCGGGAGTAATGTCGACCGCGGCGAACGAGGTGTGACGGCGCCCGGCCGCATCGAACGGACTGATCCGCACCAACCGATGATTTCCGGTTTCGCCTCGCAGGTACCCGTAGGCGTACCCTCCGCGAACGGCAATCGTCGCATTACGAATGCCTGCTTCTTCTGATTCCGACATATCGAGCAGCTCGTAAGCAAAACCACGCCCTTCGGCCCATCGCGAATACATCCTCAGTAACATCTGAGCCCAGTCGGACGAATCCGTCCCACCTTCACCGGCCTGAATCTGCACGAACGCATTGGATGAATCGTACGGATCCGACATCATCGCCCGCAGTTCCAACTGTTCCAATCGCGGCCGAATGGATCGGACCGTCGTGGCGACCTCGTCGTCGGCTTCAGCACCCACCCCGTCTTCCTCGGCCAGTTCGACGAGAACTTCCAGGTCTTCGCCCGACGAGACGAGTTCCTCGAGTGGTTTCAGCGTGGAATTGACCTGTTTCAGCCGTTCCACTTGTTCTTGGGCCGATTCCTGGTTGTCCCAGAAACCCGGGGCGACCATCTTCTGATTGATCGCCTCACGCTGGGCAGTCAGTCCAGTGAGGTCAAAGTGAGTCCCGGAGTTGTACGATCCGCTCGATCATGCCCTGGCAGGCCAGCCGCAGTTCATGGTCCATCGGTCTTGCTCCGGGCCTCGTTGTGCGTCGTTTCACCACGGCGGCGATCTCGGCACTCCAAAGTCGAGGATTATAGAACACGTCGCGGCGAAGGACTACCCGTCCCCCAACCGTTCGCCGTATTGCTGCTTGTAGA
>Ga0163108_10003496_pt1 | contig 11168 bp, 12 predicted proteins | sample Fk1155metaG_FD_109644 | JGI IMG/M metagenome (GOLD analysis project Ga0163108, IMG submission 109644) | Marine microbial communities from the Central Pacific Ocean - Fk160115 155m metaG | ecosystem: Environmental > Aquatic > Marine > Oceanic > Photic zone | place: The Central Pacific Ocean...
ATTACCTGTGGTTAACCATTGTGTCATTACACCATCTTCATTTTCAGCAGCATTAGCAATCATCCATTTTATTTTCCATTGTGGATTTGATGTTTTGAACCAATTATCTAAGAATTCAATATGTGCATCGTTTCCTTTTACTACGTTACCGTCCGGTGTATATCCTTCCCAGTCTTCAGCATTAATTTCTGCGATTTCATCCAAATTCCTATCATTATGTGCTTGAATGTAGTCTATCCAAATTTGTTCATTGTTAGTATCACCAACAATTATTGGATTTATTTTACCATCATCCATTGTATTCGAACCAATAACGGTTGGTTGATTGGTGTTTTCGGTTTGATTTTGATTTGATGTGTTACATGATATCAAAATCAAAAATAAAATTGTGAGTGGGAAAATATTTTTCATTTTAAATTTATTTTTAGTTATTTTCCAATATACAGATTGTTAAATAAATTGACAATGAGATGTATCTTTAATTTATCTCTATTCAAAATTAATTATGATGGAAAAACCGAATTCTTATTGTGAATATGTTAGTAATTTAGATAATAGTAATATTCATAAAGTATATCATGATAATCAGTATGGTTTTCCTATAGGTTCTGATAATGAATTGTTTGGTAGATTAATCTTAGAAATCAATCAAGCTGGATTATCTTGGGTAACTATTCTTAATAAACAGGAAAATTTCAGAAAAGCATTTTCAAACTTTGATATAAAAACGGTAGCTAATTTTGGTGATGCTGATTTTAAAAGATTAATTGAAGACTCTCAAATAATTCGGAATAAATTAAAAATAGATGCAGTAATTCATAATGCGAATAAAATAGTTGAACTAAAAAAATCTTATGGTTCATTTAAAAAATGGTTAGATTATAATCATCCATTACCTTTAGATATGTGGGTAAAGCTTTTCAAAAAGATATTTAAATTTACTGGCATAGAAATTACAAAAGAATTTCTAATTAGTACGGGTTATTTGCCTGGTGCACATATTAAAACTTGTGCAACATTTAATGTTGTTAATAAATTAAATCCAATGTGGAAAATACATTCTTTTTAGATAATAAAAGCCCAAGTAATTTCAAAATTTATCTACCTTTTGAATTTTAAGTGAATTAAAGTAGATTAGATAAAATTAAATGAGTCAATATTGAAAAAAAAATATCTTATAAAATATTCATTTGAATTTGTTGTAATTGTGCTTGGTATAAGTGTTTCTTTTTGGTTGAATGAATTATCTATTGATAATCAAAATGAGAGAGAAAGAATTAAGGTATTGACCAGTCTTCAAATGGAAATTAATGAGATTAAAAATTACTGTGAAGTAAGAAAACAAACATGGGGTACGGATATTAGATTGTTAGATGAATTTCTATATCCTAGTAATGGAATCTTTAGTGTAGACTCTATTTTAAAAATTACTACTAGTAAAAGAAGAATTGAAAATATATTGATTATTTATCGAGTTTTTTATCCTCCTATGAACAGATATTCTTCAATAATTAACTCTGGAGATCTGAAGTATGTTAAATCTGATAAAATTAAGGAGATACTAAGTAAGCTACATAACACATCACTTTCATATGTTGAAACAACAGTTGAGTATGAGAAAGAATTAAAACAAAGTTTCCTTCCCTTTCTTGCAATAAATCATTCAAATGTGATCTTAGCCAGAGATAATGACAAAATTTCTATGAAACGTTATTCACAGATTTTGAATGGAGCAATTAATAGTGATAATAAATTGAAAGCAAAATTTATTATGTTTAAAAGATATCTCGAAATCAAAATGACTTTCTTAAAATTGTATATGGTTAGCCTTGATGATCTTGAAAGGGAAGTTAATCTAGTTGTTAATAATTAATTATAACACACCTGGGTTTTGTACATCTGCATTTACATCCCCCTTGGATAATTGAGTTACCATCGACATCATATCAAAAAAATCATGTTCTCTCGCAATTTTACCATCTTTCATTGTAACAAGTGTTGTCCCGGAAAGATCTAACTTGTTTCCTGATGCAGGCATGCCGAAAAATTCTCCTGTGTGTGTTCCTTTAAAATTCCAATGTTTAACAAGTCTATCTCCTTGACCTATTACCTCGAGTATAGTGAATTCTATATCTGAGAATCCAGTCATATAATTCATATAATAATTTTTAGTTGCTTCTATTCCGACAATATCTCCCTGAGCTGTTACTACGACTACATCCTTTTGAAACCTATCTGAATTAACTACTGCAGTATCACCCTTTAAAAATCTATTCCATGTGTCTTCGTACATAGCTAAATCTTTTTCAAGTTGCATTTTTGCATCCAAAAGCTCATTATTGGTATTAGTTGGTGTACTACAGTTTGTTGTAGTAACTAACAAAACGATAGAAATGATTGTATAGAATAATTTTTTATTGTTTTTCATAATATTATTTTTTATCAACACCTATTCTTATTGTTATTAGGCTTATTCATTATTAATTTCAAATCTATAGACATTTAATTAATTTTTTTTAGCTTTCTTTTTTAAGTAATTAAACTAATTTCTTTGAGTTTTTTCTTATTGATCAGTTTTATTTTTTTCTCTTTCATAATTAAAAGTTTTTTGTTTTTAAAAACAGATAATTTCCTAATAAGGGATTCAGTTGCGGTACCAACTATTCCAGCTAGTTCTTCTCTTGACAATTTGAACTTTATAAACCCATTTTTATCTAAACCAAAATCTTCTTCAAATTCAAGCAAAAAAGCCGCAAGTCTATTTTCAACATTTTTGGTAGATAGTTCTACGACTTTATCATTTGACTTAAGAAGATCATGACACATGGCATCAGTTATCTTATGTGAAAAATTATAATTTTGACGTGTCAAGTTTATTATTTCTTCTTTAGGAATAAAACAAACTTTCGTTCTATTCATTGCAATGGCAGATAATTTGGCTGAATCATTAGACATCAGGCTTCTTAATCCCAGCAAATCTCCTTGTTTAATAAATTTCAAAATTCTAATTTTTCCTTCGACACTTTTTACAAGCTTACAAATTCCAGAACTAATACAATAAATCCCATTTAGATATTTTCCTTCTTTAAATATGTAATCCCCCCTATTAAAAACCTTCTCGTTTTTAGATTTAGTAATTGACCTTAACTCATCAGAATGTAATGATTTTAAGGCATTTAATCTCCTTATAATGCATTGATCACACTTTGACAATTGCTTTTATTTTTAAGATAATAAATAAATAGCTGATAATTATCATTTTTTAATTTTTAACGAATTATAAACTTTATAAAAATTATATGTTATGGATTTATTTTGGATGCTAGTAGTTATATCAACCATTATATCTCTTGCTTTGTCATTAATCATTGCGGCTATAAATAGCAGTTCAATCAAAGTTGGAAGATTAAAAATTATATCATTATGAGGGATAAAAAAATATCGGAGATTGTATCTAATGATATTAGAACAATCCCAATTTTCAGCAAACATGAGATAGATTTTTGTTGTGGTGCTAATAAAACACTTGATTCCGTTTGTCGTGAAAAAAAAATTGATTATAGACTTTTAATTGATGAAATAAAGATGTTGGAAAACTTACCAAAAGTTCCATCTTATAATAAGATGGAACTAGATGATTTAATAGATCATATTATACTAGAACATCATGATTATAACAGAGAAAAAAGTATCATTATCAAATCTTTGTTAAAAAAAGTTGTTAGAAAATATGAAAATATTTTCCCAGAACTTCGTAAAACATCAACATTATTTAATCAAATTCATTTAGAACTGGAGCAACATTTGATAAAGGAAGAAAATATTTTATTTCCTCGTATCATTGAATTATTAAAAATCAAAAAAAATCAAACTATGATTACAGAAATTTTTTATTCAATAAGTAATCTTATAAGTGTTATGGAAAAAGAACATCTTGTAGCTGGAAAGATTTTTGAAAAAATTAATTCTTCTACAAATAATTATACTTGTAAAAAAGGAGCTTGTAACAGCATTAAATTTTTATACTACGCATTAAAAGAGTTGGAAAATAATTTACATATTCATATTCATCTTGAAAATAATATATTATTTCCTAAAGCATTAAAAATGGAAAGATATATACAGAATCATTCCACATAAATCAGATATTTTTTATAAAAATACTATTAAGTGACAATTATCATATTTTTTATTTGACTCCCTAAATAATTTTGTTTTGTTATAAATAAAATTAATGATATGAAAAATAAATTGTTATTGATGGTAATATCTAATGTGTTTTTTGTTTTAGGGTGCTCACAACCAGAAGCATGGTTTGGCGCTGGAAAGTCACCCGAATTACCGATGAAAAAAAAGAATGAAATTAATATAGAAAAAGTGAACCCGATGGATGATAAAGGAGTTGGACCAGTGTCTTCTATATCTCTTTCTAATACTATTGATAACTCTATGGCAATTCGGGGAAAAGAAATATTTGAAAATAAATGTACTGCTTGTCATAGTATAGATAAAAGAAAAATCGGACCAATGATATCTGGTGTAACTAAAAAAAGATCTCCAGAATGGATTATGAATATGATATTAAATCCAGAGGGCATGGTAAAAGAAAATGAACAGGCAAGGAAGTTGTTGATGGAATTTTTAGCTCCTATGGCCAATCAAAGTTTACATGAGGATGAGGCAAGGGCTATACTAGAGTATTTTAGAGAAATTGATATATAATTAATTAAACAGAATATAAAAATGAAAAATCAATTAATAATTTCTTCAAATTTAGGAACACTATTCTTGTCTTTATTGACTATTTTAATAGCATTGTTGTTTATATTATCGAGTTGTTCAACTAATAATATTTCTAGTAAGGGAGCTCTGGATAATAATAATGCTGAAAGGGTATATGTTCCTCCAGGAGAGTATGATGAGTTTTATGCATTTATTTCAGGAGGATATAGCGGACAATTATCAGTGTATGGCCTTCCTTCTGGTAGACTTTTTAAAATAATTCCTGTCTTTTCACAAGATCCCGAAAAAGCTTATGGATATAATGAAGAAACCAAACCTATGTTTAATACTTCTTTTGGATTTGTGCCATGGGGAGATGCACATCATCCTGATTTATCCCAAACAAATGGTGAAATAGATGGAAGATGGTGTTTTATTAATGAAAATAATACACCCAGAGTGGCTCGAATTGATTTAAAAACTTTTGAAACAGTTGAAATTATTGAATTACCAAACTCTGCTGGGAATCATAGTTCTCCTTATGTAACAGATAACACAGAATATGTTGTTGCAGGGACTCGATTTGGTGTTCCAGTACCACAACGAGATATGCCCATAGATCATTATAAAGGAAATTTTAAAGGAGCACTTTCTTTTATTAAAGTGAACCCTGAAGATGGAAAAATGAATTTAGAATTTCAGGTTATGATGCCTGGATTTGATTATGATAAAGCTCATCCTGGAAGAGGGAAATCACATGGTTGGATGTTTTTTACAACTTATAATGTTGAAGAAGAAAATTCTTTGTTAGAGGTGAATGCATCTCAGAGAGATAAAGACTATATAGCAGCTGTAAACTGGAAAAAAGCAGAAGAATATATAAAGAAGGGAAAATACAAAGTGATGAAAACAAATTATGCTCATAATCAATATGATGAATACACACATTCTGCTACATCAAAAATGATAAAAGAGGTAAAAGTAATTGATCCTGCAGAATCTCCTGGAGTTGTATATTTTGTACCAATGCCAAAATCACCTCACGGTTGTGATGTGGATCCATCTGGAGAATATATTGTGGGAAGTGGGAAGTTGTCTGCAGATGTTACCGTTCATTCTTTTACAAAAATGATTAATGCTATTGAAAATGAAAAGTTTGATGGAGAAGCTTATGGTATTCCTATAATTAACTTTGAAGATGCGCTGGCTGGTGTAGTTAAACAGCCAGGATTAGGACCTCTTCATACAGAATTCGATGCCAAAGGAAATGCTTATACCACCTTTTTTATTTCGTCAGAAGTTGTCAAATGGAAATTAGGAACTTGGGAAGTGTTAGATAGAAAGCCAACTTATTATTCTGTAGGACACTTAATGATTCCAGGTGGAAATTCACAAAAACCATTTGGGAAATATCTGGTTGCAATGAACAAAATCACTAAAGATCGTTATTTGCCTACTGGACCAGAATTATTTCATTCTGCACAATTATATGATATTTCTGGTGAAAAAATGGAATTGCTTCTAGATTTTCCTACCATAGGAGAACCTCATTATGCTGCAGCTGCTCCAGCGGAATTAATTCAACCGAATTCTAAGAAAATATATAAACTAGAAGAAAATCATCATCCATATGTTGTGCGAAATGAATCTGAAGCTAGAGTAGAAAGAGATGGTAATGAAGTACATATCTATATGACAACAATTAGAAGTCATTTTGCCCCTGATAATATAGAAGGTATTAAAGTAGGAGATAAGGTGTACTTTCATGTAACAAACTTAGAACAAGATTTTGATGTCCCTCACGGGATAAGCATGATAGGTGCTAATACCTCTGAATTATTAATTATGCCTGGTCAGACTGAAACATTTATATGGAAACCACAAAATGAAGGAGTATGGCCTTTTTACTGTACAGATTTCTGCTCTGCACTTCATCAAGAAATGCAGGGTTATGTTAGAGTATCTTCCAAAGATTCTAATGTGGAATTGAAGTGGTCTTTGGATGGAGAATAATATACGAGAAAAATGGTAAAAATAATTAATAAAATTTTATGAAGAAATCACAAATAATTATGATAATAGGATCACTATGCCTACTTGTTTTATTTATTCTTCCAATGTGGACAATAACATTAGGAGCTCCACAATATCCAGAACCAATTGGAATGAACATATGGATAAATAAAATAACTGATATGAATCCGCATGATTTAAAAAATATAAATTTAATGAATCATTATATTGGGATGGAAGAAATCCCTGAATACATCAAAGAATTTGATTATTTTCCTTATATAGTTCTATTTATGTCTTTATTAGGTGTAATTTTTGGCTTTTTAGGTCAAAGAAATTATTACCTATTATGGTTTATTCTAATGTCCATAATCGGTAGTTTAGGAATGTATGATTTTTGGTTATGGGAGTATAATTATGGACATAACCTTAGTGAGTCAGCGGCTATAAAATTTGTTGATGATTTGGGAAACCCTTTAGCTTATCAGCCTCCATTAATTGGGAAGAAAGTTATCCTAAATTTCGAAGCAACTTCCTATCCAGCACTAGGTTCGTATTTTCTTTTTTTAGGTATGCTGATGACACTTATTTCATTCTATTTTTCAAAAGTTGAGGAAAAATTATTATTTAGATTTAAAAATCTCATTTACATGATCATTTCGTTGTTTCCATTTTATAAAAAACCATTAATTAAGTCTTTACAAATTATAGTTCTTGTTAGTGTGTTTTATTCTTGTTCATCAGAACCAAAAAAGATAAATTTTGGTATAGATCAATGCGATTTTTGTCTGATGACAATAGTTGATAAAAAACATGCATCACAGTTAATTACAAGAAAAGGAAAAACTTATACTTTTGATTCTGTTGAATGCATGTTAAATAATTTAAAAGAAAAAAACAGCAATGAATATTCTCATTTTTTGGTTAGCACTTATGATAAACCTATAGAATTAATTGATGCAAAAACATCATTTTTTCTTTTTTCAAAATCTATTCCAAGCCCTATGGGAGAATATCTCACGGCATTTGCTTCAAAAGTAAAAGCAAATGACTTTCAAGAAAAGAAGGGGGGAGAAGTTTATGATTGGGATGGGTTAATTAATAAATATAATATTTTAAATAATTAATTAAAATATGTTTTTTACATGAAAGATTAACTCTATGTTAAGAATTGTTTTTTTTGTTTTTCTTTTTTCCTGTTTGTACAATGATTCTATTTCAAAACAAAGAATTGTATGTAAAGAATGTATACATAGAAGTATTAAAAAAGTAATAGGTTTGTCAAAACCTTATGATACTATCATTGTTAAAGAAGGAATTTATGATGAATTTAATATAGACATAAATCATCCAATCTATTTATTGGGAAAAAAAGCTATCATTGATGCTAATTTTAATGGTGGTGTTTTCAATATTTATTCTGATAATGTATCCATTTCATATTTTACATTACTAAATATAAAGGAGTCATTTCAAAAAGATATAGCAGCAATTTATGTGTATGATGTTCATAATTTTTATTTGGAAAATTTAACAATTAGAAATCCATTTTTTGCATTTTTAATTTATAAATCAAGTGGAGGTCACATAAGAAATAATAGAATAATTGGTAGTGCTAAAAATCAATATAATTCCGCAAATGGAATACATCTTTGGCATTCAAATAATATTGAAGTAATTAACAATAACATATCAAATATGAGAGATGGAATATATTTGGAGTTTGTAAACCATTCAGTAATCAAAGGCAATAACAGCATTAATAATCTTAGATATGGTCTTCATTTTATGTTTTCAAATAATAATGAGTACAACGGGAATACTTTTGAAAAAAACGGGGCTGGTGTTGCTGTCATGTTTTCAAAGAAAATTACAATGAAAAACAATCATTTTTTGAATAACTGGGGGGCATCTTCTTATGGGTTATTGTTAAAAGAAATATATGATTCCGAGATAAGAAACAATTTATTTGACAATAATACTATAGGAATAAATATTGAGGGATCAACAAGAATCAATTATTACAATAATACTTTTATTAGCAATGGATGGGCAGTAAAGGTTTTAGGAGCATGTTATGATAACCTTTTTTTAAATAATAATTTTATTTCAAATTCATTTGATTTGTCATATACTGGATCAAAAAATGATAATCTTTTTAAAAATAATTATTGGAGCAAATATTCAGGATATGATTTGGATGCTAATGGTATAGGAGACATCCCTTTTCGTCCAGTAAAGCTTTTTTCTTTTCTTGTTGAGAGGTTACCTGAATCAATAATTTTATTAAGAAGTTTTTTTGTAGAGGCAATAAATTTCGCAGAGAATGTCTCTCCAATTTTTACTCCTATCTTCTTAGTAGATAAGGAACCATTGATGAAAATTATTAAATAAATGACAATAAACATAAAAGATTTTCATAAGAGTTTTGGAAAGCTTAAGGTCTTAGAAGGAATAAATATAGATATTGATAATGGTAACGTATTTGCACTGTTAGGTCCAAATAGTTCTGGAAAAACAACTTTATTAAAAAGTATTTTAGGTATGGTTATCCCAGACAGTGGTTCTATAGAAATTGATAATAAAAATGTAATCAATAAATGGAGATATAGAGATAAGATTTCATATATGCCTCAAGTAGCAAATTTTCCTTCAAATTTAAAACTCAGAGAAATAATTAATATTTTTAAAATTTTTAGATCACAAGAGAGTGTTGAAAATGATTTAATAAAATTTTTTAATTTAGAATCTTCTTTAGAAAAAAAAATTTCAACCCTTTCAGGTGGCACTAAACAAAAGGTTAATATTGTTTTGGCTTTTATGTTCAACTCGCCTATAATTATTTTGGATGAACCCACAACAGGTCTTGATCCCCTTTCTCTTGTTAAATTAAAAAAACTAATCAATGATTATAAACATTTAAATAGAATAATACTATTAAGTTCTCATATCATGGATTTTGTTGAAGAAATAGCAGATAGGATAGTTTTTTTACTTGAAGGAAAAATGCATTTTGATGGCACGGTAGATCAAATTAAAAAGAACACACAAAAAAACAATTTAGAAAATTCAATAGCACATATTTTAAATATCAATAATGATTAAAATAATGAAATATACTTTTCTTGATTTTGCAAGGAGCAGATGGAGTTTTTCTTATTTTCTCTTTTATTTATTTCTTGGTTTTATATTACTTTTTTTAAATCGAGATCTTTCAACATCTATTCTCACACTAATGAACATTATTTTAATTCTTTCTCCTTTAATTGGCACGATTTTTGGAGTAATATATTATTATAACTCAAGAGAATATACTGAAATTCTTTTAGCGCAACCAATTAATAGAGAGACGATATTTATTGCTCAATATTTAGGGGTAGCTATTTCATTAAGCATGAGTCAGGTTATTGGAATAGGTATTCCTTTTGTTTTTTATGGACTTTTTGAATCTTATCAGGTTTTTAATTTTATTTATTTGTTATCAACAGGATGTTTTCTTACATTCATCTTTACTGCTATATCATTCAATGTAGCTTTAAATAATGAAAACAAAATTAAAGGATTTAGTTATTCTATATTGATATGGTTATTTTTTGCTTTAATATATGATGCTTTATTTATTACTTTTTTATTAATTTTTGAAGAATACCCATTAGATAAATTCACTCTGATTACAACAATATTGAACCCAATCGATCTATCAAGAATATTGATATTGTTAAAACTAGATATATCTGTTTTATTAGGATATACAGGAGCAATATTTCAAAAATTTTTTGGAACAAATATTGGAGTTATTAGTTCTTTTTCTCTTCTTTTATTGTGGGTTATTTTACCCTTGGTAACTATAAAATATAGAGTTAGGAATAAAGATTTTTAAATATAGAATTTTAATATATCATATCCCATTGTCCCCATGGTATTCTTAATAAAATAAGTATTAGCGCTATAGTATAATAGATGGCAATGGTTTTATATTTATTATAATCAATGGTTTGTTTTTTAAAATTAAACCATCCTAAGGTAATTATAATTATTGCAATAACCATTGTAATTGGATGTTCGATGACCAAAAGTCTAGTATCTGCATTTTTCATAATTATCCCCATTTCACCAGTTGTTAATATTTGATAATAAGGAGAGATTATATACCAGGTAAGACCTAACAAAAGTTGTATATGAGAAAATATAAAAGTTATTAAAAAATACTTTTTATGCTTTATATCATACCTTTTTTTATAAATAAGAGCATCAATTGCAACTATAACAGATGATATAAGAAAAAATAAAATAATAAAAGCGCAAATTGAATGGAGAATTAATAACATAACTTTTTTAAATGTAATTAATTTTATTTTTCAATAATAATTTTCACTGTATAGATTTGTTTATCAGAAGATAGATTTAGTATGTATAATCCTTTTTCAAGGTTA
>Ga0163108_10003497_pt1 | contig 11165 bp, 11 predicted proteins | sample Fk1155metaG_FD_109644 | JGI IMG/M metagenome (GOLD analysis project Ga0163108, IMG submission 109644) | Marine microbial communities from the Central Pacific Ocean - Fk160115 155m metaG | ecosystem: Environmental > Aquatic > Marine > Oceanic > Photic zone | place: The Central Pacific Ocean...
AGATAAGATAATTAAATGCTTTTTGGCCCCTAAAGATGTTTATTCAAATATGCCGGAACTAGTTGAAAAATATATTGAGACACGAATTAAAAACAATTATACCGTTCATGCAATTATGCCTGACCTTCCATCCACAAGAGCTTTCAAAACAAGTCAAAAAGAAGAAAGAAGGGTTATTAAATTTGTTTCAAGCAAAAAATTTAACTTTAATACGTCTTTTTACTGCACAAACTCCAAGTTATACATTATAAACTATCAAGGTGCCGTAAATTCAATTTTAATTGAAGATAAAAGCATGTCAGAATCTTTAGAGTCAATATTTGATATGTGCTGGGATCTTTTAAATTAATTTTATATTCTACAGTTGTAATTAATAAAAAAACACTTGGTGGTAAGTGTTTTTTTGGTGGCGGAGAGACAGGGATTCGAACCCTGGAGACCGTTGCCAGCCTAACGGTTTTCAAGACCGTCGCATTCGACCACTCTGCCATCTCTCCATAAATGTAAGGTAATATTATCGAAATTTTTTTTAAAAGTCCATAGAATTTTTAAATTATTAAATTTCTATTAAATATTTAATAAAAATTTTAAGAAAATTTTAACTTTTTTTAATATTAGACCTGTATAAATAAATTAAGGTAATCAAACTTTATGAAATTTATAGTATCTAAACAAGTACAGAAAAGCTTAGAAAAAGACTTTCCAGAAGAATATTTTTTTGAGGGAGCACAGTCTTTCCTAAACTTAAATAAAGCCAAAGCAATGACTTTGAGTTATTTAATCATAGAAGATAATATTCTAGAAAATATAAATGTTTTAAATTCTATGCAAGATAAAAATCCACATTTAAAAATCATTCTTTATTATGATCCTATCTATTTAAAGCTTGATAAAGTTTTAAATTTACCAGTATCGCTACCATTTGCAAAAAATAATGATTTTGAAAAGTTTTTAGATTTTTTAATTGTTTTAAAAAGAAGAATTCAAAGAAATCCAATTAAGAAAAATTTTTACCAATCGGGATTTTTTCTAGATATTGAACAAAAATTACTTACCAAGGACTTAAAGCAGGTAAGATTATCGGAAATTGAATTTAAATTACTGCATTCTCTAATGTTGAGAAATGGAAGGGTTGTTTCAAAGCAAACTTTACTTGATGAGGTTTGGAATTATCATTTATTTACGAATACAAAAACTCTAGAGGTTCATATATCTAGGCTAAGGAAAATTCTTAAAAAAAATTTCAATGTAACGCCAATTCAAACTATATATAAAACTGGCTATATGCTTGAGATCTGATCTTTTATAACGTCTTTGGCTTTTTCTAATTGTGAGTCTATATTGTTTAAAATATCTGTTTCTGTAATGCTAATTTCAAAATCTGGAGTTAAGCCTATTTTGTCAACATCTCGACCATTAGAGGTAAGCCATTTTGCAATTGTAAGTTTTAAAGAAGATCCATTTGTGAATTCTAGTAGCTGTTGGATTGTACCTTTTCCATAGGTTTGATTACCAACTAAGATGGCTTTATTATAATCCTGAAGAGTACCAGCAACAATTTCTGATGCGGATGCAGATCCTTGGTTTATTAAAATAACTAAAGGTATATCTTTAAATATAGGTTTACTGTTCGTGAATTTGGCTTCAGAGTTATTATTTGCATCAAGTACTTGCAGTGCAACCTTTTCAGGACCAATAAAGTAAGAAATTAGATTCTGTGCAATCTGTAGATAACCTCCACCATTAAATCTTAAATCTAATATTAATCCTTTACTATCAGCAAGCAAAGCGTCTAAACCAGCTTCGTAAAATTCTTTAAGGGTATCATCTGAAAATTGATTAACGGCTATGTAAGCAATTTTATCATCTAGTTCTTTATAGTTTACAGATTCTAGTTTAATTTCATCTCTTATGATAGTAACATCAAAAGGTTCATCAGCTTCTTCTCTATAAATCGTCAAGGTAACACTAGTACCTTTTTTACCACGAATTTTCATAACTGCATCAGTAACGCTTAAACCTTCTGTTGACTCGCCATTAATCGCAATTATTTTATCTTTAGCTACTAATCCTGCTTTGATAGCAGGGGATGATTTAAGAGGAGATTCGATCATTATAAAGCCATCTTGTTTTGTAACGGCAGCCCCAATCCCATGGATTTCGCTATCTAATGATTGTGAAAATTCTTTGAATTCGTCCCTTGTTAAGTAAATTGAATAAGGATCGTTTAAAGAAGAAACAACACCTTTAATTGCATAGTTTTCAGCTAAATCGTTTTCAATTTCTTTTCTGTTAAAATACTTATCATTAATTAAATCCCATACTTCGTTTAAGTGGTCTAATTCTAATTGTTTTTTTTCTTGTGATATTTCTACTGGTTTTTCATGATTCATACCCGTTTCAAGTCCAATTAAAAATGAAAAGATTATCGATAAAATTACTGCAGCTTTTTTTGTTGTTGTCATATTTAATTAATCATAGAGTTTTTCAAGGGGAGCAACTGAAAGTGCAAGTTTTTTGATTCCATAGCTTTTATTATCAAAGCTAACAGTTACAACTCCTCCAACTAAATTTATTATAGCACCATTTCCAAAAACTGGGTGTATTACTCTGTCTCCAATTTTTAAATTAAGTTCACTAGCCGGAGCTGAATTATTTTCAACAGGGATTTTGATATTTGCTAAATCTTCTGCCTTAAGTTTGCTATGTGATCTATTTTGAAGAGATTTTCCGTCCATTAAGAATATAGCATTGGTAGATATAATATCTTTTGGTATGTCGTTTAAAAACTGGGATGGAGCATTAGCTTGAACTTCTCCAAAGAAAAGTCTTGATCTTGCGAAACTCATAAATAAGGCTTTTTCGGCTCTTGTTATACCAACATACATAAGTCTTCTTTCTTCTTCTAGTTGTTCTGGGTCCATTAAGCTTCTTGAGTGTGGGAAAATTCCTTCTTCAAGTCCAATCATAAATACATTAGGGAACTCTAAACCTTTAGCTGCATGTAGTGTCATTAAAGTCACAGAGTTATGTGAATCAGGCATACTATCTATATCGGCAATTAAAGCTATTTCTTCCAAGAATACACTGGTTGAAACACCTGGCTCTAAAGCATCATATTTAGATGCAACTGAAATAAGCTCAGCAATATTTTCTAATCTACTTTCTGATTCTGAAGTACCTTCTTCAACTAACATTTTTTTATAACCAGATTCTTCAATTACAAATTTTATTAAGCTAGAAGCCTTAACTTCTTTAGTTAATTTTCGAAGGGAATAAATTAAATTTACGAATTTTTTAAAATCATTTTGCTTTGCAGCTGAAAGCTCAGAAACTTCATGAGACTTTTCCATTGCTGAAAAAAGACTTAAATTATATCTAGTTGCAAAATTCTGGACATGATTCAATGAGGCCGCACCAATTTTTCGTGATGGGGTATTGATTATTCTAAGTAGAGAAATTGTATCATGAGGATTATTTAAAAGTTTTAAATAAGCAACTACATCTTTTATTTCTTTTCTATCGTAGAATTTTATACCACCGATTATTTTATATGGAATTCCTTGTCTTAAGAAGATTTCTTCAATTACACGAGACTGAGCATTTGTTCTATATAACACTGAAAAGTCATCGTATTTTGGACTTTCGTATCTTGATAAAATTCTAGTGATTTGGTTTACAACATATGAGGCTTCGTCCTTTTCATTGAATGATTCGTAGATATCGATATTGTCTCCATCTTCGTTGTCGGTCCAGATTTTTTTATCTTTTCTTACTATATTTTTTTCAATTACTTTTTGAGCAGCTTTTAGAATTTTTTTTGTAGACCGGTAGTTTTGCTCCAATAGAACAACCCTAGCGTTATCAAAGTCTTTTTCAAAATCTAAAAGGTTTCTCATGTTAGCTCCTCTCCAAGAGTAGATACTTTGATCTGAATCACCAATAACTGTTAAGTTTTTGTGAGCATGAGCCAGTTGATGTGTAAGCACGTATTGAGCATGATTGGTATCTTGGTACTCATCTACAGATATAAATTGAAATTTATTTTGGTAATAACTTAAAATATTTGGATGAGATTTAAATAGCTCTACCGTAGTCATAATTATATCATCAAAGTCTAAAGCATTAGCTTTTTTGAGCTCTCTTTGGTAGACGTTATAACACTGGGAAACTTTTTCAGAGAAGTAATCAAAGCTTATTTTTTCATACTCTTCAGGCCCAATAAGTTGATTTTTAGCCCCTGAGATACCAGATAAAATAGCTTTTGGATTGAACTTCTTTGGATCTAAGTTTAATTCTTTTAAAACTCTTTTCATTAAAATTTGTTGATCTGTGGAGTCATAAATCGAAAAGGCATTTTCCATATCCATTTCATGTAAATGTTTTCTTAAAATTCTTACACAAATCGAGTGAAAAGTTCCAATAATTGGTTTATTAGGAATGTTAAAATTTGCAATCAAGCGCTCAACTCTTTCAGTCATTTCATTTGCAGCTTTATTGGTAAAAGTAACTGCTAAAATAGAGCTTGGATCAACTCTGTGGTTAATAATCAAACTAGCAATTCTATGTGTTAAAGCCTTAGTTTTTCCAGAACCGGCTCCAGCTACTACAAGCATCGGTCCTTCTACGTGTTTTACAGCTTCTTGTTGTTTTTCATTTAGTCCTTTTAAAAAATCCATATTTTTCTTATATTTTTACGTTTTTTAGTATATCATGTATCTATGAATTGGCTAATTTTTTTTAACTTTTTAACATGCGACTCGATAAATATCTTGTAGAAAATAATTTAGTTGAAAATAGGTCTAAAGCCTTAAATTTAATTAGAGAAAATTTAGTTTTAGTTAATGGAAGTAAAGCTAAAAAACCTGGACAAGAAGTTAAAGAACAAGATTTAATTGAGATTTTAGAATATCAGGATTTTGTATCTAGAAGTGCTAGAAAACTTTTGTATGCTCTTGAAACTTTTGAAGTTATTGATCTTCAAGGAGTCGGATTAGATGTTGGAGCTTCCACAGGGGGATTTACCCAAGTTTTATTAAACAAAGGCCTTTCCAAGGTCTATGCTTTAGACGTTGGAGATTCACAGCTTCATCCAAAGATTAAAGAAGATAATCGAGTAGTTGATTTGTCTCCTGTGAATGCTAGGAATCCTTACGAATTACCTGAAAAAATAGATGTTGTTACAGTGGATGTTTCTTTTATTTCAAATTTAAAAATACTACCCAATATTGTTCCGCATTTAAACCCTGGAAATCAAATCTTCTTGCTTTTTAAACCGCAATTTGAGGGTCAAAAAGCAGATATAAATCAAAGTGGAGTAGTTAAAAGTCAAGCTTACCAAAGGATCTTTGATGATTATAAAGAAAAGCTACAATCTCTTAATTTTGAAATAATAAATCAAGTAGACTCCAAAGTTATTGGTAAGAAAGGCAATAAAGAGAAAGTATTGCAAGTTACTTATCTTTTTTAAAAGCTTTACTTTGTGGTAAAATATATTGATATTAACAAAATATTATGAAGTTTTATTTAGATACAGCCGATATAAAAGTAATTAAAGAGTTAAATCAGCTTGCGCTTGTTGATGGTGTAACAACTAATCCTTCATTGATAGCCAAAGAAGGTGTTGATTTAAAGGAAAGAATTTTAGAAATTTGCAAAGAAATTGATGGTCCAATTAGCTGTGAAGTTTTAGCTACAGATCATAAGAAGATGGTAGAAGAAGGTTTGGAGTATCATTCTTGGCATAAAAATATTTTTGTTAAGCTTCCGTGTACCGATGAAGGTTTAAAAGCCTTAAAGATTTTAAAATCAAAAGATGTAAAGGTAAATATGACTTTAGTTTTTTCTCCAATGCAAGCCCTAGCTTGCGCTAAGCTTGGAGCTGATTTTGTAAGTCCTTTTTTAGGAAGACTGGATGATACTCAGTGTTCTGGCTTAGAGATTTTAGAACAGATTATTCAAATTTATGAAAATTATGACTTTAAAACACAAGTTTTAGCAGCCAGTATTCGATCCGTAGATCACGTTGTGAATTCAGCTTTGCTAGGGTCTGATATAGCTACAATTAGTCCAAAAGTATTTAAAAAAATGCTTAAGCACCCACTAACTGATATTGGGTTAGCTAAATTTTTAGAAGATTATAAAAATAGTCAAAAATAAATGAATTTTCAAAATATAGATTTTAATATTACTAAACTTTTTGCAAAAAGCTGCCGACTTTCTGCTCTTCAAGCTGTGGTCAATGCTAATAGTGGACACCCGGGTGGATCTTTTTCTAGTTTAGATTTTTTATCAGTTCTGTATTTGAGTCGTTTAATTCATAGTAATGAAAAAATTGTTGTTTCAAATGGACACATTTCTCCGGCAGTTTATGCTGTTTTAGCTGAGCTTAAATTAGAGGATAAACAAGATTTCATAGAAAATTTCAGACAGTCTGGATCTAAATTTGAAGGACATGTAAATCGCTTTGTGAATGGATGTTTTTATTCCACAGGTCCACTTGGATCTGGGGTAGCAGCCGCACTTGGTATGGCTTTAGCAGAAAAATACTTTAAGACCAATAAAAAAGTCTTTGCAGTTTTAGGAGATGGGGAGTGCCAAGAGGGAATCGTATATGAAATGGGACACTTTGCTAATAAATATAATTTAGATAATTTTGTTTGTTTAGTTGATTACAACAAGGTTCAACTTACAGATTCTTTAGAAAAAACAATGCCAATCGATCTTGAAGCAAACTTTAAAGCCATGGGATTTGAGGTTTTGACTTGTAATGGACATGATCATCAAGAAATTTTAAATATTTATCAAACTGCAGATAAAAGCAATAAGCCAACTGTAATTCTAATGCAGACAATTATGGGTAAAGGTTCTAAAGTAATGCAGTTAGATGGTGAGAATTATCAAGCTACTTGGCATGGAAAATCTCCATCGCCTCAATCAGCCCAAGAAGATTTTGAATTTCTAAAGCTTTCAGAATCCCAAAAATCAGAATTAGAAAATCACATCAATCAATTAGATATAAAAATTAATTCTCAAGTCAATTTCCCATCTAAAATCAATGTTGGAGAAAATCGAGTTTATACCAAAGATGACCTACTTGATTGTAGAACAGCTTATGGAAACGCTCTTAAAGATTTAGGGGAATTAAATCCAGAAGTTTTAGCTTTAACAGCTGATTTATCTGGATCTGTAAAAACTAATATTTTAAAAAAATCAAAGCCAAATCAGCATTTTGAAGTTGGGATTGCCGAGCAATTTATGGTAGCAGCAGCTGGTGGTTTGAGTTTAGCGGGAGCTATTCCTTTTGCTAGTACTTTTGGTGTTTTTATGACCTCTAGAGCCAGAGGACAAGCTAGGTTAAACGATATAAATGAAACAAATGTAAAAATGGTTTCAACCCATTGTGGCCTTTCGTTAGGGGAAGATGGACCTACTCATCAAGCTTTAGATGATTTTGCCAGTATGGAATCGCTTTTTAATACAACTGTAATTGAACCAGCTGATCCAAATCAAACCGATCATGTGATACGCTACATTGCTAAAACTAAAGGTAATTTTTATGTTCGGCTAGGTCGTCATAAATATCCAGTTTTAACTGACAAAAATCAAAAACCAATTTTTTCAGGTGGTTATTTATTTGATCCATCAAAGCCTACTTGTGTTCAAAATGGGAATAAACTTACAGTTTTGACCTTAGGTGCTACTAGTTTTGAAGCCCAACAAGCTTGTTTAGTTTACCCAGATCAAGTTGAGCTTTTGATAACGCCAACTTTAGATTCCGCTAAATCAAAAGAAGTTTTAGATTCTTTAAATAAAACTAAAAATTTATTGATTATCCAAGATCACAATTCAGGTGCTGGATTAGCCACTTTTTTGGCCCCTTATTTATTAGAAAATTCAATAGTCCTAGAGAAGTTCAAATCTCTTGGTGTTGAAAAATATCAGCTTTCTGGAAAACAAAAAGATTTATATGCTTTAAATCAAATAGATAAAGAGGGGATATCAAAACAAATTGATTTAATTCTCGGGAAACTTTAAAATAATAGTGATTTAACCCTAATCAATGTTTGTAAGAAAAGACCTTAAATTTGATTTCAATGCTCTTGAGCCATTTATTGATGCTCAAACTATGGAGATTCACTCAACTAAGCACCATCAAGGTTATGTAAATAAACTTAATGCAGCTTTAGAGGATCACCCAGATTTACTAGAAAAACCATTAGAACAATTACTTACTAATCTAAATGAACTTCCCGAAGAAGTAAGAACAGCTGTAAGAAATAGCGGAGGTGGACACCATAACCATACTTTATTTTTTAATCATTTAACTCCAACTAAAGTTGAAGTACCGAGTCAATTAATGGAAAAAATCGAAGCAGACTTTGGATCTTATGAAGATTTTTCACAAGATTTCGCAACTGCTGCAGCTTCTGTATTTGGATCTGGATGGGCATTTTTATGTGTTGATTCTAACAATAAATTAGTAATTCAAACGCAAGCCAATCAAGACTCTCCACTTTCAGATGGATTAAAACCAATTATGGGAATTGATGTTTGGGAACATGCGTATTATTTGCATTATCAAAACAGAAGACCTGAATACATTCAAAACTTTTTTAATGTTATTGACTGGAATATTGTGCTTGAAAACTTAAATTCATAATAGTTTATGTCTAATTTAGAAATACTAGGTTTATTTGGAGCCTCTATGATTCTTATTGCTTACCTTGGGTTACAGGTTCAGTATTTTACCCATGATGATATTTATTATGATTTCATTAACTTATTTGGAGCTGTAATTCTTACTTTTTATGCGTATTTAAGCGGTACAATTCCTTTTGTTATATTAAATGTAATTTGGAGTGTTGTGGCAATTAAAGATATTTACTGTTATTTCAAGAAAAGAGCTTGCAAAAAATAAGATTTGTTAGAAAAAAAATGCTAAATTTATATTACATTAACCTTACTTTATGAATTTAAAATACTTATACCTTGCGATGGCCCTTAACTTTGGTGGTACAGAGTTACTAATGGGAGTTATTCAGTACGCTATTCAACAGCTTGGACTAATAACTCAACCTACTCCAACTGTTTCTTACGTTTTTATGGGATTGTTACTATTGATTAACTTACTAGCAGTAATATTTTCAATACTTTCAAGAGATAACCAAGAAGCTCGAGTTTTATCAACAGTAGCTGTAATCGTAACTTCTATTACATTAGTTACAAACCTTTTAAATGTTGCACTTAGTGCTCTAAACGGTGGTTTAGCTTAATTTTTCAATAAAATGAATCCAGAAAAGTTCACAATTCGTAGTTTGTTTGTTTTAGCCGTAATATTATTTATTGCGGTTTTAACTCAGGGTACTAATTATGTGAACTTTTTTTTAGTAAATCAGAATCTTACTTCGTCTTTTGATGAAGATAAACATCATGAGATTTTATCTTGTGATACTGTACACCTTCAAAAAGAACAGTTTTTAACATATCAGTCTAATTCTCTAGACACCTCTTTGAATAAAATTCTTTCCATATCAACCCCAAAAGTTTCAAGTCTATATTCGCCTTTTTATAAATCAAATCTAACTGCTAAAACCACTGTTAATACAAGGTTAAAAGTTGTTACCGTAAATCTTAAAGGTGATTTAAATTTAATATCTGAATGTGAAGCTCCTTATGTACATAGTGTTTTAAAGAATTCTATTCTCGAGTTTTATCCCGATTACAAACCTAATATCCTACTGAATGGATCTAAAGAAGACTACTTGGAGTTAATTCAGCCAGTAAGTTAGTTTAGATTTGTGTAGACTTCAAGTACATCGTCGTTGTCTTCTAATTTTTCAATCAGACTTATAACTTTCTCCATAGATTGGGTTTCAATATCTATAGGCATATTTGATATATAATTTAATTTTGAAGTTTCTAGAATTAAATTAAGATCATCAAGCTTCTTTTTGAAGTTTGCAAAGTCTTCCATTTTACATGTTACTTCGAGCAAATTTTTATGATCTATTATATTCAGAGGATCTAATTCCATGATTTCAAGCATCACTTCCTCTTTATTGTTGCTAGTGACTTTAACATGGAAAAAACCTACTTTTTCAAACATATAAGAAACGCTTCCACTTTCTCCTAAGTTTCCAGCATTTTTATTCATTATATTTCGAATATTTGTAAATGTTCTATTTTTGTTATCAGTAAGAGCTTCAATTAAAATCGCAGACTTATCTGGACCGTATCCTTCATATAAAACCTCATAAAGTTGAGTTGCATCTTTTCCTTCGCTACTACCCTTTGCAATTGCTCTTTTAATGTTGTCATTTGGAACGTTTTCAGCCTTTGCGTTATCGATAGATTGTCTAAGTGTGGAGTTTAAAGATGGATCGGATCCGTTTCTGGCAGCCAACATAATAAGTCGTGCGTGTTTTGTGAAAATTTTTCCTCTTTTTTTATCGTTTGCACCTTTTTTATGTCTAATTGAGTGCCATTTTGAATGTCCAGCCATCTTATAGGGTTACTTTATTGAATTTTAAAACATTTCTAAGCTTAAGGCAATTAATTCACCTTGACGGTAAGACTTTACTCACCTATTATGGTATGTGTATAAACACCTATAATATGAACTTAACAATAAAACAACAACGGGTATTGGATTTCATTGAGGATTTTCAGTTAAACAATGGAAAATCTCCAACAATCAAAGAAATAAAAACTTTCATGGGAGTTTCCTCTGATAATAGTGTGATTAAGCATTTAAATGCATTACAAAAAAAGGGATTTATCTCAAAAAGTGATACTCCAAGAGGGATAGGATTACTAGAGTCTGTATCGAATAAACTTCAAGCTAATTTTGCTAACCTTCCTTTGATGGGATTTGTTCCAGCTGGAGGTCCGGTTCATGCAGAAAGTTACATTGATGACTACGTAAGCGTTGATACAAGTAAAATTAAAAATCCACATAGTTGTTTTCTGTTAAAAGTTACAGGTCAAAGTATGATAGATGCAGGTATTTTTGAAGATGATTTGTTAGTTGCTGACGCATCAAGAGAGCCTAAGGTTGGAGATATAGTTATAGCCTTGGTTGATAATGCAAATACAGTTAAAAGACTTTGTAAAAATGATGGTCGTCTTTATCTCAAAGCTGAAAATAATGAATATGAAGATAT
>Ga0163108_10003499_pt1 | contig 11161 bp, 9 predicted proteins | sample Fk1155metaG_FD_109644 | JGI IMG/M metagenome (GOLD analysis project Ga0163108, IMG submission 109644) | Marine microbial communities from the Central Pacific Ocean - Fk160115 155m metaG | ecosystem: Environmental > Aquatic > Marine > Oceanic > Photic zone | place: The Central Pacific Ocean...
AAAAATATCAAGAAATAAATGGAGAGAAATTTCCTTTTGACGACATGAAAATAGTAGTAGAAACCTTAAATAATAATATATAATGTTTTATCATCTTTTTGAATATATAGACGCTAATTTCAATATTCCAGGTTCTGGGCTGTTTCAATATATTTCTTTTAGAGCAGCATTGGCTGTGATTACATCATTGCTTATTTCTATGGTTTTTGGAGGTAAATTAATCAAGCTTTTGCAAAGAAAACAGGTTGGAGAATCAGTTAGAGATTTGGGCTTAGATGGACAGGTAGAAAAGTCAGGAACACCAACTATGGGCGGGTTAATAATACTAGCGGCAATTATTATTCCGACTTTATTGTTTGCTAAATTAAATAATATTTATACAATAACAATGCTGCTTGCAACAATTTGGCTTGGAGTAATTGGCTTTATAGATGATTATATAAAAGTATTTAAAAAAGATAAAAAAGGCTTAGCTGGAAGATTTAAAATAGTAGGTCAAATTGGGGTAGGGATAATAGTAGGCTCTTTACTTTTTTTCTCAGATGAAGTAGTAATTAAAGAAAAAGTTCAAAATTCTGATAATACAGAAATTACATTAGATGTTTCTAATGATTCTCAATGGGAAGAAGTAAAATCTACAAAAACAACAATACCTTTTGTAAAAGATAATGAATTTGATTATGCATGGCTACTTTCTTGGCTTGGTGATGGTGCTGCTAAATATTCTTGGTTAATATTTATTCCGCTTGTAATTATAATTGTAGTTGCTGTGTCTAATGGAGCTAATTTAACTGATGGTTTAGATGGTTTAGCAACTGGAACTAGTGCTATAATCGGAGTTACCTTAGCTATTTTTGCTTACATATCTGGAAATGTAATTTTTGCGGATTATCTAAATGTATTATATATTCCAAATTCAGGGGAATTAGTAATTTTTATTAGCGCTTTTGTAGGCTCATGTATAGGTTTTTTATGGTATAATTCGTTCCCTGCAAAAGTTTTTATGGGCGATACTGGAAGTTTAGCACTTGGAGGCATAATAGCCGTCTTTGCAATAGCTATTAGAAAAGAATTATTAATTCCAGTTTTTTGTGGAGTTTTTCTTATAGAGAATTTAAGTGTAATTATTCAAGTTAGTTATTTTAAAATAACTAAGAAAAAAACAGGAGAAGGTAAAAGAGTTTTCTTAATGGCTCCACTTCATCATCATTATCAGAAAAGAGGAATACACGAGGCTAAAATAGTAGCAAGGTTCTGGATAGTTGGCATTATGCTGGCAATTTTATCAATTGTAACGCTAAAACTTAGATGATAGATTCAAAAGAAATAGCAGTTTTAGGTGCAGCTAGAAGTGGTGTAGGAGCAGCCATTTTAGCAAAAAAGCAAGGGTTAAATGTCTTTGTTTCTGATAATAATTCAATTAATTCAGCTCATAAAACAAAGTTAAATGACCATAGTATTAAATGGGAAGAAAATGGACATACTTTAAGTAAGATTTTAAAAGCAAAAGAAATAATTAAAAGTCCGGGTATACCAAATGATTCTCCTGTTGTTAAGTCAATATTAGATAAACAGATATCTGTTATTTCTGAAATAGAGTTTGCTAAACGATATTCAAAAGGAAAAACTATTTGTGTTACTGGTAGTAATGGTAAAACTACTACTACATTAATGATATGTAGAATATTACAAGATGCTGGCCTAGACGCAGTATCGGTTGGAAATATTGGTAATAGTTATGCTTATGAGGTTTCAAGAAAAGATCATGATTTTTTTGTAATTGAAGTAAGCAGCTTTCAATTAGATAATATTAAAGCTTTTAAATCTGATATCTCAATACTATTAAATATTACTCCAGATCATTTAGACAGATATGATAATGACTTTAATAAATATATACAAAGTAAGTTTAGAGTAACACTAAATCAAACAAAAGAAGAGGTTCTAATTTATAATTGTGATGATAAAGTAATTGTAAATGAACTAGCTAAAAGAAATATAAAGCAACAAGCTTATCCATTTTCATTAAATCAAGTTTTAGGCTTAGGTGCATACTTAGAGAAAGATAAAATATTAATTAACATAGATAATAAAAAAAAACCACAAACAATTATGAAAATACATGAATTAGCACTACAAGGAAAGCACAATATTTATAATTCTATGGCATCGGCTGTAGCTTCACAAGTTTTGGATATTAGAAAAGAAATAATAAGAGATAGTTTGTCTAATTTTCAAAATGTAGAACATCGCTTAGAATCTGTAACTAAAGTTCACGGAATAGAATTTATTAATGATTCAAAAGCAACAAATGTAAATTCCACTTGGTATGCTTTAGAATGTATGCAGAGGCCAACAATATGGATAGTAGGAGGCGTAGATAAAGGAAATGATTATTCAATGTTAGAGGGTTTAGTTAAGCAAAAAGTTATAGGGATTGTATGTTTAGGTAAGGGTATAGATAAAGTTAAAAAATCTTTTGGGCACATAACAGAAGATATTTTTCAAGCTTCATCGGCCAGTGATGCGGTTAAGAAAAGTTATATGATGGCAAAAAAAGGCTATTCAGTATTGCTTTCGCCTGCTTGTGCAAGTTTTGATTTATTTAAAGATTATGAAGATAGAGGTAGTAAATTTAAACAAGCAGTAAGAAATTTGTAAAATATAAGATTATGAAAAAAATAAAAAGCACTTCGTTAACATCTCGTTTAATAGCAAAAAGACAAGAAGATATAATTACTAATTCCAATTCTGAACATTTTTTAGATTTAGTACTAGAAAAGAATTCCATTAAATGGTACAATAATTCAAAATCAACAGATATAAAATCAACATGCTTTGCTTTAGAAACTTTAGAGAGTTCTATAATTTGGATAGTAGAGTCTTACGATAAAAAAAGAGAGTTAGATTTTATTAAAAGTTTAGTTGATAATAAAGTAAGCAAAATTATTTGTTATGGAAAATATGACACAGATATAAAATATACTTATAACTCTGTTGTAGAAAGATATGCTTATAAAAAAACTTTAGCAGATGCAGTTTTAAAAGCAAAAGAATGGTCTAATAAAAATGATGTAGTTTTATTTTCGCCATCATGTCCAGGGAATAATGAATTTGAAGATTATAAGCATAGAGGTAATGCGTTTATAAGTTTGATAAATCAAATAGTATAATGGATTCTATCTTTGATAAATATATAAAAGGAGATAAGGTTATCTGGACTATAGTTATTTTATTGTCATTGTTTTCAATAGTGATGGCCTATAGCTCAAGTTCTAATTTAGCATATAGATTAAGAGATGGAGATGCAGCACCTTTTTTGTTTAAGCACATAACAATATTAATATTAGGAATATTACTAATGGTTTATTTGCAATTTTTTAATTTTAAATATTTGTCAAGATTATCTCAATTGGGAATTTATGTTTGTGTTTTACTTTTGTTGGTAACCCTAATATTTGGAGTAAATAAAGGGAATGCTTCTCGTTGGATAATGGGTTTTCAGCCATCAGATTTAGCTAAAATTATTTTGATAATATATGTAGCAAGGGTGCTGGTAATAAAAAAAGATAAAATAAAGAGTTTTAAGGAAGGTCTACTGCCTGTATTTGTTCCTATAATATTAGTTTGTGGTCTAATATTGCCTGCCGATTTTTCAACAGCATTATTAATCTCTTTTGTGTGTTTTACTTTAGTGTTTGTAGCTGGAGCTAGATTATCTCATTTGTTACTTACTTTTGGCAGTATCATCGTATTAGTATTGATGTTGATTTTAATTAATAAAGTAATTCCAGGGGTTCTTCCTAGAGTTGGAACTTGGGAAACTAGAATAGAAAGTTTTTTTTCAGGTCAGAAAGAAGATAATTATCAAGCGCAGATTGCGAAACGAGCTGTAGTAAGTGGTTTTTTGCAAGGTAAAGGTCCGGGTAATGGAAATGTAAAAAATGAATTATATTCTGCACAATCAGATTTTGTTTATTCTTCATCTATTGAAGAATTTGGGTCTATTATTGGAGGTATAGGTTTAATGTTTTTGTATCTTATTATCCTTTTTCGTTCAATTAGAATTATGACAAAATCATCTAGTCTCTTTGGGGGTTATATTGCGTTTGGCCTTTCATTTATGTTGGTCTTTCAAGCCTTAGTTAATATGGGAGTAGGGGTTAGTCTATTGCCTGTTACAGGTCAGCCACTTCCCTTAATAAGTATGGGAGGAACATCTATTTTGTTTACTTGTATTTCTATAGGTATTATATTAAATGTAAGTAGAACAATAGAAAGTGATGAATCTTAATAAAAAAAATAGAAAATGATAATATATTATAAAATTAATATTAAGGTTTTTTTTCTAGCATACACATAAATATATGAGTTTAAAATTTGTAATAAGTGGTGGTGGAACTGGGGGGCATGTGTTTCCTGCAATTGCTATTGCAAAACAAATTAGTTTGGAATTGCCTAGTGCTGAAATATTATTTGTTGGTGCTGAAGGTAAAATAGAGATGCAAAAAGTCCCTGAAGCAGGATATAATATTCTTGGTTTAGAAGTCGTGGGTTTGCAGAGAAAATTAACTTTGAAAAATATATTAAAAAATCTAGTATTTCCTTTTAAATTAATCAAAAGTTTAAATAGAGCTAAGAAAATAATAAAAGATTTCAATCCTGATATTGCAATCGGAGTTGGCGGTTATGCTAGTGGCCCAACTTTAAGAGTTGCTGGAAAAATGAAAATTCCTACATTATTACAAGAGCAAAATTCTTATGCAGGACTAACCAATAAACTGTTAGCTAAAAACGCATCTTGCATTTGCGTAGCTTATGATGGTATGGATAGATTTTTTGATAAGAATAAAATTATTTTCACTGGCAACCCCATAAGAAAAGATATTCTAGATAATATGAATAATAGAAATGAGGCTATTTCACATTTTAATTTAGATATTAATAAAAAAACAATCTTAGTTTTAGGTGGGTCTTTAGGGGCAAGAACAATAAATTTAGCAATAAAGCAAAAGCTAGACTTAATTGATAAAAATAATGTTCAAGTTTTATGGCAAACAGGAAAATTTTATTTTGAAAATATGTCCTGTATTGTTAAAACAAAAGGCTTTAATAACATCCATCCTAAAGCATTTATTAAAAGAATGGATTTAGCTTATTGTGTTGCTGATATTATAATTTCGAGAGCAGGGGCCTTGTCTGTAAGTGAATTATGCATAGTAAAAAAACCGGTCATTTTAGTGCCTTCTCCTAATGTAGCAGAAGATCATCAAACAAGCAATGCAAAATCGCTTGTTAATAAAAAAGCAGCAGTGCATGTAAAAGATGTCGATGCAGACACGATATTAGTTGAAAAAGTTTTAGAATTATTAAATAACGAAGTTAAGTGTGCAGAATTAATAGAAAATATTTCTGTATTAGCAAGGCCAGATGCAACAGAAAAAATTGTAAATGAAATTTTTAAAATTGTTAAGTTTAAGAATTAAATAGTGTGAATTATAATAACTTACATAACGTTTATTTTATTGGTGTAGGAGGCATTGGTATGAGTAGTATTGCAAGATATTTTATAAGCAAAGGTATTAATGTAAACGCTTATGATAAAACAAGAACAAAATTAACAGAACAACTTTCTGATGAAGGAGTTAATATACATTATGAAGATGACTGCACTTTAATTCCAAATATTAGTAATATAGATTTAGTAATATATACTCCAGCAATACCTAAAGATAATAGAGTGTTATTATATTTTCAGAATACTGATATTCCAATTTATAAGAGGGCAGAAGTTTTAGGTTTAATCACTAAAGATGATTTCAATATTGCAGTAGCAGGAACTCATGGTAAAACGAGCACCTCTACAATAATTGCACATATATTAGAGTCTTCTGACTTTGGATGTAATGCTTTTTTAGGTGGAATTTCTACAAATTATTCTAGTAATTCTATAATAAACAATAGTGCAAAAGTAACTGTAGTTGAAGCAGATGAATATGATAGGTCATTTTTAAAATTATTTCCAAATATTTCAATTATAACTTCTATAGATGCTGATCATTTAGATGTTTATAATAATACGCAAGAATTAAAAAATACTTTTAGAGAGTTTGTAAGTTTATTACCTGAAGATGGAATTTTAATATCATTGTATGGTATTGATATTAATTTTAAGAATAAACTTACTTATGGAGAAAATATTAATGCAGATTTAAAAATTAAGAATATTAATGTAATTAATGGGAAATATTATTTTGACATTAATTACAAAGAAAAAGAATTAAAAAATCTTTGCTTAGGGCTAGCAGGGAAACATAATGTCTATAATGCTGCGGCAGCCATTTTAACAGCCATAGAACTTAAGATAAACGATAATGATATACGTGAAGCATTATTAAGTTTTAAAGGAATAAAAAGAAGATTTGAATACCAGTTTCAAAAAGAAGATTTAATCTATATTGACGATTATGCTCATCATCCAAAAGAGATAGATGCATTTTTAAATTCTGTAAATGATTTATATCCAAATAAAAAAATTACAGGGGTATTTCAGCCACATTTATATTCTAGAACTCAAGATTTTATGGATGATTTTGCTAAAACCTTATCTAAATTAGATGAGGTTATTTTATTAGATATTTATCCTGCAAGAGAAAAGCCTATTTTAGGAGTTACTTCAGATGCTTTACTGAATAAAATTAAATGTTCTAATAAAAAATTATTATCAAGACAAGAACTTATATATGATTTAAAGGAAAGATACTTAGAAGTTTTGTTAACTATGGGAGCAGGAAATATTGATCAGCTTGTAGCTCCTATTAAATCAGTATTAGAATTAAAATATATAAAAAATTAGAATTTGTAAATTGAAAAGAATTATTAAAATATTATGTTGGTTATTGTTTGTGAGCGGAATTACTGTGCTGTTAGCTTTTGTTGAATCTAAAAGTGATATACAAAACATTTCTGAAATTACAATTGATATTTCCGCAAAACAAGGTCATTATTTTATTACAGAAAATCAAGTTTTAGAAAAATTAAATAATATTGGAATAAAAACAAATCTACAAAAGGATATAGATGTTTTTCGGATTGAAAAGATGTTAAATCAGATGCCTGAAACAGAATCTGTAGATGTCTATTATTATAATAATGGCAAATTGCAACTAGATATTAATTTAAGAAATCCTATAGCTAGAATAAAAAGTGATTATGTTAATTGTTATTTAGATGATAATGGAGAAATTATGCCCATTAGTAATTCTTATGTAGCAAGAGTATCTGTTTTTAGTGGGGAATTATTTAGTTTAAGTAGAGATATAAATGTATTTACTGGAGAAATAAAGTCAAAAAGATTATCAAGACAGTTATTAGATATATATAAAGTAGCATTGTACATTTCTAAAAATGAATTTTTAAAATCTCAGATAGTTCAAGTGTATATAAATAAGAAAAAAGAATTTGAATTAATCCCTAGAATTGGTAATCATAGAGTTATGTTTGGTAAATGTAATAATTATGAAGATAAATTTAAAAAGCTAATAAATTTTTATAAAGTAGAAACAACAGCTAAAGAATTAAATCAATATGATAGTTTAAATGTTATGTATAGTAATCAAATAATATGTTCAAAAAGATAAAATAATAAATTATGGATAAACCAGAAATAGTAGTTGGTCTAGATATTGGGACTACAAAAATCGCTTGTTTAGTGGGGCGTAAAACCAGTAAAGGTAAAATCGAAATTCTTGGAATGGGGAAGTCGCCAAGCGTTGGGGTTAGAAGAGGTGTTGTTTCAAATATAGATCAAACAGTTCAATCAATTAGAAAAGCCGTTGAAGAAGCAGAAGCGAAATCAGGAATTGATATTAAAGTTGTAAATGTTGGAATAGCTGGTCAGCACATAAAAAGTTTGCAACATAGGGGAATGATTACCAGAGACAGTGTTGAAGAAGAAATATCTCAATCAGATGTAAATAATCTTATAGATGATATGTATAAGTTAGTAATGATGCCTGGAGAAGAAATTATTCATGTATTGCCTCAAGAATACATTGTTGACAGACAAGATGGAATAAAAGACCCAATAGGAATGTCAGGAGTTCAAATGGAAGCTAATTTTCATATTATAACAGGTCAAATGTCTGCAGCAAAGAACATATATAAATGTGTAAGTAAGGCAGGTCTTGAAGTCGAGGACTTAATACTAGAACCACTTGCATCTTCAGCATCAGTTATAAGTGAAGAAGAAAAAGAGGCAGGGATTGCACTTGTTGATATAGGGGGTGGAACTACAGACATTGCTATTTTTCAAGATGGAATTATTAGACATACAGCAGTAATACCTTTTGGGGGTAATATAATAACAGAAGATATTAAAGAGGGCTGTTCAATAATGCAGAAACAAGCAGAATTGTTAAAAAAGAAATTTGGAGCTGCTTTAGCTCAAAGTTCACATGATAATGAAATTGTTTGTATCCCTGGATTAAGAGGTCGAGAGCCAAAAGAAATTTCATTAAAAACACTTTCTAGTATAATTAATTCTAGAATGACAGAAATCGTAGAACATATCTACTATGAAATAAAAAATTCTGGCTATGAGAAAAAATTAATAGGAGGAATAGTAGTAACAGGAGGTGGTTCGCAGCTTAAACATATAAATCAATTGTTTGAATATGAAACCGGAATGGATACTAGAATAGGATACCCAAATGAACATTTAAGTTCTAATACAAATATTAAAGTTACTTCTCCACTATTTGCAACTGGAGTAGGCTTAGTTGTAAAAGGGTTCGAAAAGTATGATATGCTAAATGCAACAAAATCAAGTATGAATACTAGAGATTCGAGTAAAGGAAGAACTAGTGTTTTTTTTAAAAAAATAAAGGAGTTTTTTGATGACTCAGTGGAATAAAATAATAAACAAAATAATAAACAAAAAAATATATAATTATGATGGAATTTGATTTACCAAAAGAACAATCTTCAATAATAAAAGTCATTGGAGTAGGAGGTGGTGGAAGTAATGCTGTAAACCATATGTTTAGACAAGGAATACATGGAGTAGACTTTGTTGTTTGTAATACTGATATACAATCTTTAAATATTAGTCCTGTACCAATAAAAGTAACATTAGGGCAAAGTTTAACTGATGGTAGAGGCGCAGGGTCTATACCAGAAGTTGGGAAAAATGCAGCAATTGAAACTTTAGAAGAAATTACAAGCATTCTTGAGAAAAATACTAAAATGGTATTTGTTACAGCAGGAATGGGTGGAGGCACTGGAACAGGCGCTGCGCCCATAATAGCTAAAGCTGCAAAGGAAATGGGAATATTAACTGTAGGTATAGTAACAGTTCCATTTTCCTTTGAAGGTAAAAGAAGAAAAGAACAAGCAGAGCTGGGTATTGAGAAAATGAGACAAGAGGTTGATACACTTTTAATTATAAATAATGATAAATTAAGGGATATGTATGGAAACCTAACTTTAACTAATGCTTTTGAAAAAGCCGATGATGTTCTTGCTATAGCAGCAAAAGGAATTGCGGAAGTTATTGAAATAACTGGGCAAATAAATGTTGACTTTAATGATGTAAGCACTGTTATGAGAGATAGTGGTGTTGCAATTATGGGTTCTGCAGAAGCTGAAGGAGAAGATAGAGCAATAAAATGTGTAGAGAATGCTCTGTTATCACCACTATTAAATTCTAATAATATTAAAGGAGCTACACACGTTCTTCTAAATATTACTTATGGATCAAAAGGAATTACTATGGATGAAATGTCTGAAATTACAGATTATATTCAAGATGAAGCTGGTAGTTCAGCAGATGTAATATGGGGGCATGCAATAGATGAAACTTTAGATAATAAAATGAGTGTTACTATTATTGCAACAGGCTTTAGTCATTCTTTAGATACTGGTTTACCATTAAAAGAGCCAAAGAAAATAATCAGAAATATTGATGATGATGTTCCTGTACAAATTACATCTCCTGTTACTACTCCAATTAAAGCTATAGAAAACGCTAATTCTAACAAGGAAGATAAAGATGATACTCAAAAAATAAGACACGTTCTTGAATTAGATGATGCTGATGATGTTTCAAATAAGCAAGAGCAAGAAATAGAATTATCATCTGAAAATAAGAAAAAAGTTGCTCCAGAAATTGGAGAAGATGGAATTCAACGTTATACTTTATGCGATGATGATGAAGTTGATGAGTATTTAAATAATGAAGAAAATTATAATTCTGAAGAAATAAAAGAGACTAAAGTAGAAGATTCTGATAAACATACAGTTGAAGATAATAGCGAATTAGCTAAACAACGATTAGAAAGAATTAAACAAGAATCATTAAAATTAAAGTCACCAACAGGTCTCTCAGACTTAGAAAATGAGCCCGCATATAAAAGAAGAAACATAAAATTAGATGATACGCCTCACTCTAGTGATTCTAGTATTTCTAGATTTTCTCTATGGGGAAAGAAAGGTAAAACAGGCTTAAGTGACAATAATTCTTTTTTGCATGATAATGTAGATTAGTAAGAAGGTAGTAAATGGATTTTTTACCCGAAGAAATAAATGATTATGCAATTTCTCATACTTCTAAGGAAAGTGATTTATTGTATGAATTAAATAGGAAAACTAACTCAAATATACTTTTACCCAGAATGTTGTCTGGGCATTTACAAGGCAGATTACTAAGTATGTTCTCAAAAATGATATCCCCAGAGAGAATCTTAGAGATAGGAACATATACAGGATATAGTGCTTTATGTATGGCAGAAGGATTAATAGGTGATGCTAAATTATACACTATTGATATTAATGATGAATTAGAAGATTTTGTAAAGTCGTTTATTAGTAAATCAGCTCATTCAGATAAAATAGAATATATAATAGGTGATGCTCTAGATATTATTCCAAGTCTTAATGAATCATGGGATCTAGTTTTTATTGATGCAGATAAAGAGAATTACTGTGCTTATTATGATATGCTCATTGATAATATTAATAGTGGAGGGTATTTAATTGCTGATAATGTATTGTGGAGTGGTAAGGTGTTGGATTTAAGGACTAATAAAGATTATGAAACTCAGGGTCTTGACAAGTTTAATAAGTTAATTAATAATGATAGTAGAGTTGAAAATATATTGCT
>Ga0163108_10003500_pt1 | contig 11161 bp, 13 predicted proteins | sample Fk1155metaG_FD_109644 | JGI IMG/M metagenome (GOLD analysis project Ga0163108, IMG submission 109644) | Marine microbial communities from the Central Pacific Ocean - Fk160115 155m metaG | ecosystem: Environmental > Aquatic > Marine > Oceanic > Photic zone | place: The Central Pacific Ocean...
CATTGTAAATGTTAAAGAAGCAATTGAAGTAGCCACAAAAAAAGGTATGGATGTGGTAGAAGTGTCACCTAACACAGAACCACCGGTTTGCAGAATCTTGGATTATGGAAAGTTTTTATTTGAACAAAAAAAGAAAACTCAAGGCGCTAAAAAGAAACAAAAGCTCATCCAAGTAAAAGAGATTAAATTTAGACCTTTGATAGAAATAGGTGACTATGAAGTTAAATTAAATAAAATTAAAGACTTTCTAGAACAAGGCAATAAAGTAAAAGTATCGCTAAGATACAGAGGGAGAGAAATGAGACACGTTGAATTAGGCCACGACTTATTAAAACGTGTAGTAGATGACATAGAATCAATAGCAGCTATCGAACAAGATGTAGAGTTTGAAGGTAGACAACTTGTCATGGTCGTTGCACCAAAACATAATTAAATAAAGAATAATAATGCCAAAATTAAAAACAAATAGAGGAGCTGCAAAAAGGTTTAAAAAAACTGGAAGCGGTAAATATAAAAAAAATTCATCGCATATGAATCATATATTGACTAAAAAGAGCAGTAAAAGAAAACGACATCTTAGGTCTTCTTCTCTTGTTGCTGATGCGGATGTAAAGAGCATAAAAAAACTCTTACCTTACAGTTAAATTAAGGAATAAAAATGGCTAGAGTAAAAAGAGGCGTTACCTCAAAATCAAAACATAAAAAAGTACTGAAAAAAACCAAAGGTCAATACGGTGCAAGGAGTCGCTTGATTAAAGTTGCAAAGCAAGCAGCAACTAAGGCGGGTCAATACGCCTACAGAGACAGAAGAAAAAAGAAAGGTCATTTTAGGTCCTTATGGATAATTCGGATAAATGCAGCTGCTAGGTTGTCTGACCTGTCTTATAGTAAACTGATGCACGGTTTAAAGTCTGCAAATATAGAGATAGATAGGAAAATTTTGGCTGATCTTGCTGTTAATGATTTAGACGCATTTAAAGCGCTCTCAGAAAAGGCTAAATCAGCTTTAGAGAATTCTTAATATGACTGGCCGTTTGTCAGATCTATCTAAACAGGCTCTCAAAGACATTAGAAACAGTTCCACACTAGAAGAGCTCGACTCTGTTAGAGTCCAGTATTTAGGAAAAAAAGGAAGTGTTAGCACCCAACTGAAAAACCTTTCAGAACTAGATCCAAGTGATCGCCCTAGAATTGGTAAAGAAGTCAATAAACTTAAAAAATTAGTTGAACAAGAAGTTGCTAATAAGAAAAATTCACTCAGTGATGCAAACATTAAATCCAATATTGAAGGTTCTTCTTTAGATGTCACAATGCCTGGAAGAACAACAATGATAGGTAATCTCCACCCGGTCACTTCAACATTAAATGACATTGAAAAAATATTTTTAAATGCAGGTTTCCTTGTTGAAGATGGTCCAGAAATCGAAGATGAATATCATAATTTTACAGCTTTAAATATCCCAGAAAATCATCCTGCAAGAGCTATGCATGATACTTTTTATTTTAATGCAAAGTATTTACTTAGAACCCACACATCACCTATTCAAATTAGATCTATGGAGAAAAATGGGGTACCGATACGTGTAATTGCTCCAGGTAAAGTCTATCGAAGAGACTCTGACATAACACACACACCAATGTTTCATCAAATTGAAGGCCTAGTAATTGATAAGGATATTAACTTTACCCATCTTAAGGGAATTCTACATGACTTTATAAATACCTATTTTGAAGATGATATGAAATTGAGGTTTCGACCTTCTTATTTTCCTTTTACTGAACCTTCTGCAGAAGTTGACTTATTATCAAAAGATAATCAGTGGCTTGAAATTCTTGGGTGCGGCATGGTGCATCCAAAAGTATTAACTAATCTGGGAATAGATAATGAAACATACAATGGATATGCATTTGGTATGGGTGTTGAAAGACTTGCAATGCTTAAATACGGGATCAATGATATCCGGCTTTTTTATGAAAACGATTTAAACTTTTTAAACCAATTTAAGTAATTTATGAAACTTCCAGTTGAATGGCTACAGGAACACAATAAAAAGATTACTGATGTTCATGATCTTATCCACAAGTTAACGCTTGCTGGTATTGAATGTGAATTAATTGATCACAATAAGAAACAAATTATTGATTTCTCTCTAACACCTAACCGTGCTGATTGTTTTAGCCTTAAAGGAATATTGCAAGAAATTGCAGCAATTAATAATAAAGGCTTAAAAGAACTAAGAAATCACACTTCAACAATTCACCATAATCAAACAATCCCTTTAGAAATTGAGTCAAGCCATGATTGTCCCGTCTTTGTTACTCGAGTTATTAAAGATTTTGACAATAACGTTAACTCACCATTGTGGCTTAAAGATCGACTTGAACAGTGTGGTTTTAAATCAATTAATTTAGTCGTGGATATAGCTAACTATGTAATGCTAGAAACAGGTCAACCATTGCATACATATGACTTGGATTCGATAGACTCTAAGATTATTGTTCGAAGAGCTAAAAACAAAGAGTCAATTAAAATTCTCGATGGAAGCAGTAGAGTTCTCAACAATGATTTCCTTGTTATTGCTGATAAGGGTCAATCATTAGGTATAGCAGGGATTATGGGAAGTGAAGCATCAGGTATCTCTGAAAACACCACTTCCATAGTTTTAGAATCTGCATACTTTAATTTCGAAACAATTATGGGTAAATCGCGCTTACTTAATCTTTACAGTGAAGCGAGTTTAAGATTTGAAAGGGGAGTAGACCCGAATATTCAATCTCAGGCAATTGAACGATTTACAGAATTGTTAAACCAGGAAGCAGGGGGCAATAATGGCCCAATTAAACAGGCAATAAGTAATAAGGATAAGCCAGAGAATAACTTTATCTTTCTGAGAAAGAATCACATAAGAAAGACTTTAGGTATAACTATTCCAAATAAATCTATTGTTAATATCTTGAAAAGATTAAACATGGAGCTCCAAGAAAAAGACTTTGGATATGAAGGATGGAGCGTCAAAGCGCCAAGTTACCGTTTTGACCTTCAAGATGAATGCGATTTAATTGAAGAAATAGCAAGAATCTATGGCTATGAAAAAATCCCTGAATCCACAGAAAAACAAAATATAAATCTTCAGTTAAACTCCTTAAGAACAGAAAAGAGAAATGAGATCAGTAACCTTCTCTGTAACTTTGGCTATTCGGAAGTTGTTAACTATAGTTTTGTTAGCCCAGCAATGAATCTATTATCAAAAAAATCGTGTTCTGACGCTTTAGACATTCAAAACCCTTTGTCAATTGATATGTCAGTCATGCGAAACTCATTGTGGCCAGGTCTAATTAATAATCTTTCATATAACTTAAAAAGACAACAAAATAATATTCGTTTATTTGAAATTGGAAAAATATTCTCTTCCCATAAGAAAATACCAGACGAAAAACTTGTATTATCAGGTCTTGTTTATGGGAATAGACATAATGAACAATGGGGTGAAACATCTTCATCCATTGATTATTATGATGTTAAAGGGCATCTAGAGAATATATTTAATCAATTTAGAGTCATCCAAAATATTTCATTTAAAACAATTAAGCATAATCTGCTATGTCCCGGTAAATCAGCTTCCATTCGAATTAAAAATAGAACAATAGGTTTTGTTGGTGAACTAAACCCAGAATTATCTAATGAGCTTAAATTGGACTTAAATCCAGTTATGTTTGAGTTAGATTATGACGCCCTTCAAACTAATAAAAATATTAGCCATTCGTCGTCTAAATATTACCCTTTCTCTAGAAGAGATCTTTCCATATTAATGGATAGGGATACGGAGATTAACTCCATAATAAAAATGATAGATGCTCTTAAAATCAAAGACTTAAGCAACATAATTATTTTTGATACGTACATGGGTGAAAAAATATCTGCGGATAAAAAAAGTGTTGCTCTAGGGTTGATTTTTCAATCAAAATCACGCACCCTAAATGATGATGAGATCGATAGATATATGCTAAAAATCAATCAACTTATTATCAAAAAAATGAATTTAACTATAAGATAATGACCTTAACAAAATCAGACATCGTTGAAGACTTAAACAATGAAATTGGTCTTAATAAAAGAGAGGCTAAAGAATTAGTGGACTCTCTATTTAATAATATAAAAAATAAATTAGAAAACGGTGAAGAAGTTAAGCTTTCAGGTTTTGGGAATTTTCAACTAAAAGATAAAACATCTAGACCTGGAAGAAACCCAAGAACCGGAGAGGACGTCGAAATATCAGCACGAAAGGTTGTCACCTTTAAGTCAGGTCAAAAATTAAAAGAAGCAGTCAAAACTCTATCAAATGAATCAGAATAACCCTCATCTTCCCTCAATACCGACAAAGAGATACTTTACTATCAGCGAGGCTAGTAATTTATGCGAAGTAGAAGCCCATGTTTTAAGATACTGGGAACAAGAATTTACACAATTAAAACCCATAAAAAGACGTGGCAATCGGAGATATTATCAACGACATGATGTTCTGCTTATAAGGCAAATCAAAGAATTACTCTACGAAAGCGGATACACAATTAAAGGGGCAAAACAGAAACTAACACACGATGAATCTGAAAAAGTTTCTAAACAATCAACATTAAGCGATGTTAAGTCTGATCTCGAAGCAATCATTGATATCTTAGATTAATATTTTACATTTTCACGGGGCGTGGCGCAGCCTGGTAGCGCACCTGAATGGGGTTCAGGGGGTCAGAGGTTCAAATCCTCTCGTCCCGATAATATCTTTAGTTCTTTGTGTGCCCGTTAATGACTCTAGATATTTGTCGCCTAGAATACCCCGTGTCTGCAGCAATAGCATCTATAGACCAATTCATTTTATTAAGCTCCAAAACTCTTAAATGCCTATTCTTAACTGTTTTAGTTCTTTTATTAGTAACCTTCAAAAGTTTCTCTATTGAATCAACTAAAATATCACTATAATTTTGATCCCTAGCCGTAGAGCAATGATCCCATAACATTATAAGGTTATAACAAGCGTCTTCAGCATCATCTCGTCTTAAGGCCTCACGAAGAAAATGTGTTCTAAAAATAATATGGCATGCTTCTTTTAAATCTTCATCAATTGATTCTTTATTTAAGTAGTTTTGGATGGCTTTAAGTTCTGCCTGCAAACCAAAGCTAGCCAGGGTTAGACCTGCTTTGAATTCTAATTCTCTAATTACATTGTCTACAATATTGTTCAAAATATAAATACTGTCTATTCTTTTTCCATTAACATTATAATTATTTAAGAATTTTTAAAATAAAAACACAAATGAAAAGTGAAAATGCATATCTAATCCTTCTGGGTATAATTACCGTATTGTTCTCAACACTGTTGTTTGACTACTCAATTCCTGTTTTCTGGGCAATCATTTTCTCAATACTTTTCTCCCCAATGCACAGTGCTATAAACCGATATATAAATAGACCTTCACTCTCAAGTTGTTTAACTCTAATATGTATCTTATTAATAGTCATCTTACCTAGTTTTTTTATTCTTGCTGCTATTACAAATGAAATTTATCAAATACTGTCAAATATAGAATCAGGTCAATATGATATTCAGTCGTTCACGGAATCAGCCATAAGTGTATTACCGATTCTCGAGCAGACAATAGAAAAATTAGGTATCAACATTGAAACCATTGGTCAGCAATTAAATGATTTTGCTTACGGCCTTGCTCAATTTTCCTACTCTGCGGTAATAAGAGCTAGTGAAAATATTGTCAACTTTGTTATCTCATTGCTAGTAATGGTCTACCTACTATTCTTTTTTTTAAGGGATGGTAAAACTATTTTAGATGCCTGCATAGAAGCATTTCCAATGGAGGATAGACAAGAAAAATTTCTTTTAGATGAATTTAACCATGTTACAAAAGCAACTATTAAAGGTACTTTTTTAGTCGCATTATCACAAGGTTTCCTAGGGTTTATAATCTTAACCCTCTTAAATGTCCAAGGTGCTGTATTGTGGGGCTTTATTATGGCTCTTTTTAGTATTTTACCTGGTATTGGAACTGCTATCGTATGGTTACCTATTGCATTAGTGCTTTTCTATAAGGGATTGTGGATAAATGCCTCAATCTTAATATTCTCAGGTTTTTTTATAATTGGTATTGTTGATAACTTACTGAGACCATATTTAATTAGTAAAGAAACCAAATTACCTGATTACCTAGTCCTACTAACCACCATTGGAGGAATCAGTTTATTTGGAATATCAGGGTTTGTTTTGGGGCCAATTATCGCAGCACTTTTTATTTCATTATGGTCATTAATGAAACAAATGAATACCTAGGTTCTTAAAAAAAAGATGTCTCAAAATTTAAGTCACTATTTAAAAGAATTTGAATTAATAGTTGGTACTAATAATTGCATTTCTAATCAATCAGAAATAAAAAAATATCTTGAAGACTGGAGAGGACAAATTAGAGGTTCTACCCCTATAATGCTCTTTCCAAAAGCTTTAGATGAAGTGCAACAAATTGTTTCATTTTGTTTTCTTAACGATATAAAAATTATTAGCCAAGGTGGAAACACAAGCCTATGTGGGGCAAATGTTCCACAATCAAGTGAACATCAAATAGAAATTGTGTTGAATACTTCGAAATTAAATAAATTTCTGAGTATTGATCCATATAACCAATCAATCATCGTTGAATCAGGATGTATTCTTCAGAATATCCAAGAAATTGCAAATGACAATAATCTCTTTTTTCCCTTAAGTCTTAGTGCCGAAGGGTCATGTCAAATAGGGGGTAATACCTCAACCAATGCTGGTGGTGTTAATGTTCTGAAATACGGCATGACGAGAGATCAAATCATGGGAATTGAAGTTGTGCTTCCTGATGGTTCCATTTTTTCAGATCTAAAATCATTAAAAAAAGATAATACTGGCTATGATTTAAAACAACTTTTCATTGGTGCTGAAGGTACATTAGGGGTAATTACAAAAGTGAGCCTGAAATTGGTGTCAAAACCAAAAAATACAGTCACATGCATGGTTGCCTTAAAATCTGTTGACGATGCAATCGCGCTTTTACAAAACACAAAAATAGTTTTCGGAGACAGTGTCTCAGCCTTTGAATTCATGAGTGACACCTGCCTACAAGCAATAGAAAAATATCTAAATCATATTAAATTACCTCTTGGGTCTGATCACTCGTGGCAGATTATCTTCGAAATCATTAACCATCAAGAAGAAGATATTATTAATTTCCTTACACATAATATGGAATCACGGCAAATTATTGACGGATTAGTTGCTAACAATGAAAGAGAAAGGAATGAAATTTGGTTAGTTAGACATAGCATCTCAGAAGCTGAGAGACTATCCGGTAAAGGCATTCATCATGATATTTCTATACCCATTAAAAAAATCCCAGAATTTCTTAGAATAACCAAACCAGCAATGGAAAAAATAGTTGGCACATCTATTGTTTATACTTTTGGTCATCTAGGAGATGGAAATCTTCATTTTACAAAAAAACAACCAAAAATTATGTCTGAAACTGATTTTTTAGAAAAAACTTATGAAATTAATCGTGAAGTACATGGTACTGCAGAAACCTTGGGTGGCTCATTTAGTGCTGAACACGGTATCGGGTCTAAACTGATGGATGATTTGGTTCATTTTTCTGATCCGGTAAAAATTCAACTAATGAAAACTATTAAAAAATCCATAGATCCAAAAAATATAATGAACCCTAATAAACTAATCAAAATTTAGATCTTAAATTAATAATCTTTATTTTAGCCTCTTTTATATTTCATTATTATGATGAATGCTTTCATTAGGTCGATGGTCAGAGAGTCGCATTATTTATCTTTATGCCTATTTGCTAATTCACTTGAAATTTCATTTAACCCTAAATCGGAAGACTTAAGTAGAACTAACATGTGATAAATGAGATCAGATGCTTCCCAGATAATATCACTGCTTGAAGGATTATCATCTAAATAAGCGACTGCAAGTTCACCACTTTCCTCAATTAACTTTTTAGCAATTAAACTTCGACCACCATCTAAAAGGCTATTGGTATAACTTCCTTTAATCGGGTTATTGATTCTTTCCTGAATGATTTCTTCTAGTTGGAAAATAAAATCATCTTCAATATTATTCATATTCTTACCTCTATATTATTATTTTTCAGGTGTTTTTTTAAATCAGTTATCTTGATAAGATTTTTATGGAACACTGAAGCTGCTAATGCGCCACTAACATCACTTTTTAAAAAAACATCAACAAAATGATTTTTTGTTCCCGCTCCGCCTGAAGCAATGATTGGAATATTTGAAAGCTTCTTCATCTTTGAAAGTTGTAAAATATCATAACCTTTCCTAACGCCATCCTGATTCATGCAATTTAGGACAATTTCGCCAGCACCTCTATCTTGGACCTCTCTTAACCATTCGCCTGTGAGTTTTCCGGTTTGTTTTGTTTTATCAGGGTCTCCTGTATAGCTATAAACATTATATTGACCATTCTTTTGAAAGCTATCTATGCCAACTACTACACACTGACTGCCAAATTTATCAGCAAGGTCATTGATCAGTTTAGGTCTATTAATTGCAGGTGTATTTATTGAAATCTTATCAGCACCGAAATTAAGTATTTCTTCTGCATCCACTATTGATTTAATGCCTCCAGCAACACAAAAAGGGATATTAATCTGTTCTGCAACTTCATTGACCCATGAACGATCAACTCGTCTGCCCTCTGGACTAGCAGTTATATCATAGAAGACGATTTCATCTGCTCCTTGACGGCTATATTTATTCGCCAAATCAATGACGTCCCCAACAACTTGATGATTTTTGAATTTTATTCCTTTGACCACCATGCCATCTTTAACATCTAGACAAGGTATTATTCTTCTTGTAAGAATTTTATTATCTCCCTATCTGTAATTTTTCGTTCTAAAAGTGATTTTCCTGCAACAGCAGCATACATGGATAGATCTCTTAGTTGTTGAAGATCATTTAAACTGCTGATTCCACCTGAACAAATAATTTTCGAATCTATCGAATGTTTCTTACACTGCTCATAAAGAAGTAAATTAGGTCCTTGTAATGTGCCATCTTTATTGATGTCAGTTATCAGAAAGTTGAAAAACCCATTGTCATTAAATCTACTTATCATCGACCATAAATCTAGATCAGTCTGCTTTTGCCATCCTTCTATCATTACCATTGGCAAGTTATTAACAATAGTGACATCTAAAGCAATGATGACTCTTGATTTTTGATCATCATCAAAACATTCAGTAAACAGATTAAAATCTTTTATAGCAAAACTACCTATAACGAGCTGTTTTAGATTAGATTTTAACCATTTCTTTATATCCTCTGGCTTTCTAATTCCTCCTCCCATTTGAATATTCAAATCTGTGCATGTTAAAAGGTTATCTATGATGTGAGTGTTAGTATTAACACCATCTCTTGAACCATTCAAATCCACGAGGTGAAGGTTATTGCAACCTAATTTTTGATAATGTTTTGCAAGTTCAATTGGATCTAAATCATAATAGGTTACTTCATCAAAATTGCCTTTATAAAGTCGCACACATTTTTGGTTCAGAAGGTCAATTGCAGGAATTAATTTCATAATATTTATAGATCAGTAAAGTTCTTTAAAAGAATAGAACCTTGTTCACCTGATTTCTCTGGATGGAACTGTGTACCGATAAAATTATCTTTTTGTATTATTGAAGAAAATTTCTTAGAGTAAGTTGTTGATGCTATGGTTTGACTATTTAAAGGAACATAGTAACTGTGCACAAAGTAGAAATGTGTCCCGCTATTAATACCTGTGGATAGATTGGATGTAGATTCTAGTTCAATTGTATTCCAACCCATATGAGGAACAGGGTAACCCTCTACTGCTTCAAATAATTTACAACCATCACTAAAAACACCGAGACAACTAGTATCATCCTCCTCAGAGTGTTCCATAAAGATCTGCATCCCCAGACAAATTCCTAATGTTGGTTGCGAGAGGGTTGTGATTGTCTCAATAATTTCTTGTTGAGATAATTTATTCATGGCATTTTTTGCTGCACCAACCCCGGGTAGAATAATATGTGAGGAATTCCTTATTTGCTTAACCTCATTGGTGACAATAAATTTTATCTTAATACGATCTAATGCAAATTTTAAAGATGCATGATTAGACCCAATAGAATCAACAATAGCAACTTGCTTTTTCACTACTATAACAAACCCTTTGTGGTAGGTAGGTCACCGCTGTCAGTTTGTTTAATCGCTTGCAATAAGGCTCTTCCAAGAGATTTAAAGCAAGCTTCAGCTTTGTGATGATCATCTTCACCTTTGATCGATATATGAATATTAGCTTTTATATTTTGACTAAGAGTATGAAAAAAATGAGTAATAAGTTCTGTTGGTAGGTCTCCAATCTTCTCCCTTTTAAATTCTCCTTCAAATTTAAAGTAAGGCCGTCCTGATAAGTCAATAGCAACTTGAGCAAGAGCATCATCCATTGGAAGTGTGAAACCGTATCGACCGATTCCAACTTTATTACTAAGTGCTCTAAATAAAGCCTCACCTAGTGTGATTGAAACATCCTCAACAGTATGATGTTCATCAATGTGTAAATCCCCTTTGCAATCAATCTCTATGGATATACCAGAATGTTTAGCAAGTTGTTCTAACATATGATCAAAAAAACCAATTCCAGTGTTGATATTGATTGGTGAGGATGCCGATAAGTTGACAGATGTAAGAATTTCAGTTTCATTAGATCTTCTTGAAATCTTAGCCTGACGATCAACACTAAGAATTTTATTTGTAATTTTATCCCATACATCATCTTCATAAGGATCTATCATGATTCCTTGTATGGTCATCCTTTCTGCAAGCAACATATCTGTGTCCCTATCACCAATGACATAAGACCTAGCAGTATCAATATTCTCATTGGTCAAGAATTCAGTAAGAAGGCCAGTTTTAGGCTTTCTACAGTCACATTGGTCTTCATCTAAGTGAGGACAAATCAGAATTTTTTTAAAATCTATTCCTTGAGTAGAGAACAAATCAAGTATGAATGATTGGCATTTATCAAAAGATTCTTGAGGAAACGAATCAGTTCCAAGACCATCTTGATTA
>Ga0163108_10003502_pt1 | contig 11160 bp, 11 predicted proteins | sample Fk1155metaG_FD_109644 | JGI IMG/M metagenome (GOLD analysis project Ga0163108, IMG submission 109644) | Marine microbial communities from the Central Pacific Ocean - Fk160115 155m metaG | ecosystem: Environmental > Aquatic > Marine > Oceanic > Photic zone | place: The Central Pacific Ocean...
ATCCATAAGCAAAATTGGGAGTATTTTAGCAATGAAGCATTTCCTGAATTGAAAAGAATTAAATTAAAGACTCTTAATGAAGAGAAGTGCCCATAGCATTATCATCATGATAGTTTAATATTGTAATATCGTAGATAAAACACTTTCCTTTACTAAAGCATAGGGCAATGCTTTAAAAAGCATTACAATGCCACAAAAAAACATTATTGTTACAGTGTATTGTTTAAATTGAGTGGTATTTATCTTTCTTAGGTGATTACGCGCCAGGAATATCCCGATAATTGCACCACAACCAATGATAACACCGTAACTTATTGCTTCAATTGTAAAAATTCCAAAATAACCGTAAGTAATTAATTTTGTAATTTGCATAAAGAATGAATTTATTGCTTTTGTTCCAACAAGATATTCTTTGTCTAAGCCATAATTAAGCATAAATGGATTTTGTATAGGCCCAGTTGCTCCAATCAAACCAGAGAGAAACGAAACAACCACACCAAGCGGAAAAAACCAACATAATTTCATTCTAATTGTATAGTTTGACTTTCTTAGCGTATTTTCTAGGCCATAACTTATTAAGAATAAACCAAGAATGATTTGTATTATCTGAGTATTTGCATTAGAAAATGACCAAGCCCCTAAAATAGCCCCAATTATCGAACCTGGCAATAAATAGCGAATTATTTGCCAATTTATATTTTTTCTAAAAGCATAGACTCTTGTTGGATTAGCAATCAATGCTGCTACTGATATTATAGGTGCAACCATTTGAACACCTAAGGTAAAAGCAATAAATGGAATTAATATCGTCGCAGCACCGCCTGCTGCAACTGTACTAAAGAACCAGCAAATAAGACCGAGAGCGAATAGTAATAAAAAGCTCATATGATAAATAGTGAAAAAATAGAAGGTAGTTCAGATTATCTAATCCTAAATTATCTTATTTTTAATTAGTTAATTAAATTTATATTTTTGACTTACTAGAGCGCTTCTTTGTTTTTTTAGAATTTAACGCAGAGGACTCTTTTTTTATTTTAGTGGATTTATTCACAAGCTTAATTGCCATGACACCACCCGCTGAATTTCTTACATAATGCATAAAATTTCTCCGGTTTTATTTATATTTTCAGCTAACTGGAAAATTACTTGCAAAACGATTTATCCATTCTTCTGTCAATTTTTCTTTACTTAAAAATGGACCATCTTTGAAGCGTTTGTCATTAAGATAGAGTTGTATATGACAAATTTGCTCAACTATTCTTAATCTGGGGGCATCTTCAATGTTTAGGAGCATCATTCCAATTTCATATCCTTTATTTGAAGCAATAACGAGAACAACTTTGCCTAAGAAGTAACTGATTTCGCCGTTAGAGGGGATTGACACTTCTATTAGGTCGCCGGGTTTTTGGTAGAGCTCAGAAAAAAAACTAAAACCAACATTTGTTTCGTTCGAATATTCAATCTTTGAGCGCTCCCAAAAACGAAGTCGTCTAATTTCAATTGGAAATCGTTCAGGATGTTTGATGAAGCCTTCAAGAAAATCATTTTGGAAAATCGCGGGAATATCGGGTAATTCTGGTGTAAATATAGTCCTTGCATAATGTTCTTTAGAACTACGTGTTGATTTTACATTATCTAACATAATGAACCCCCAAATAATCAAAGACTTATGTATTCACGTTTTAGAGCAAAATAATCAAAAAATCAAGTAAAATTATATAAATATTATATAGTTATATTAATTATTTAATAATTATATTAGAATTATATTCTAATTTTTATTAATTAAGTTATTGAATTTATTATATTTTTTTAATATATTAGGATGAAATCTTCTAGATTAAGCGGAAGCAACATTTTTTGCGTGTCGGGACATGTTTCTTTCTGAGAACTACCGGTTTGCATCAAAGGCGAGAAAGCTATAATTTTATAAATTTTCTATTTGGAGCGAAAAATGAAGTATGTGTTAGGTTTAGTTTCCGGAGCTCTCCTTTTCTTCTGTTTTATTTTATTCTGGCCCGCCAATGAAAATAATCCTGATAGTTTAGAAAAGCAAAACGTTTCTTCAGAAATATCTCAAGATGAAATATTAGCTTCCGAGCCAGTCAATATAAATGATGAAGATAGATATGAAGCAATGAAATCTGAATATAAGATTTTGGAAAAGGAGCGAAGGTTATTGAAACAACGTTTAGCTCGTTTAAAGCATAGTATGTGGGGATTGAAGTTTGAAAAAGATAAGGCAAAAAGGATGAGTGAAATATTATTAAATGCACATAAGTTAATTAAAAACCCAGATATGTTAGGTGCTTTTTCAGATGCCGAGAGCATTAAAGATGAAATTATGAAATTAAGATTTGCTAGTAAATCACTTGATCAGGTAAAAGAAATAATTAATCAAAAAAAGAATAATAATTAATTAAGTTATATTCCTACACAAGTTCGGCAATACAGTGATTGAGGTTAGTTGATACCGCGATAATTTTTATTTTCGATATTTTATTTCCAATATTTTCTTTGTCGTTTTTTAATATAACTTTTATGTAATTATCAGTGTATCCAGTCCAATTATTGTCTTTATCTTTTGATTCCCAAAGAACGGAATATTCTTTGCCTATCTCATTATTAAGAATATTTTTGCGCATTAATTTTGTAAGTTTATGAAGCCGTTTACTACGTTCTTTTTTTGTTGAGTTTTCTATTTGATTAGGGAAAGTAGATGCCTTTGTACCTTCTCTTGCAGAATAAGCGAAGATGTGAATATGAGAAAAACCTATCTCTTTTATAAATTTAAGTGATTTTTCCCATTCTTCATCAGTCTCTCCCGGAAATCCAACAATAATATCTGTTGTTATATTAAAATTTTCAATTTGGTTTCTTGCGCTATTTACTATGCATTTAAAGTCATCTGTTTTGCAACGCCTTGCCATACGTTTTAGTACGCTATTACATCCACTTTGTAACGGAAGATGTATGTGAGGCATTAATCTTTTGTTAGTAAATAATGAAAAGAATTTTTCATGAAGATCCCATGGCTCGATAGAGGCAAGACGTATTCTTGGGATAGTAGTATTATTTAGTATTGCCTGAATTAATTTATAAAGATTAGAGTTAATATCATTACCGTACCCTCCAACATGTACCCCAGTAAGTACGACTTCTTGAATACCATTTTGATGATGTTTATTTATTTCATCAGTTATATTATTTATTTCATGACTTCTCTCATCACCTCTAGCAATGGTGACGACACAAAATGTGCATTTGTGTCTACAACCATCTTGAATTTTTATGAATGCTCTATTTCTTCCACGTTTGAATAAACTAATTTCATTTGGTTCGATTGATAAACTAGGCATTGTTTCGAGATTGAGTTCTCTTAAAGATATATCTACTAGTTTTTCTTTTTCTTTGTTGTCTATTATCAGATCTATACCTGGTAGCTCATTAGCAGTTTTTTTATCAAGCGTCGAATAGCAACCACTTATTACAAGTTTTGCCTTTGGATTATTTCGATGTATTCGTCTTATAATTTGGCGAGATTTTTTACAGCTTCCTGAGTAACCGCACAAGTATTCACTACTAAAAGATCAGCGTATTTTGGATCCGATGTTAGGCGATGACCTTTTTCTTGAAATTTATCGGCCCAAGATTCAATTTCAGCTTCATTGAGACGACAACCAAGGGTTTTAAAATGTATTTGCATTAGATAATAGGCGATTACAAGTACATAATGCCACGGATAATATTATTTAAAGCTCTAATGAACGAACTACGGTAAGTTTTTCTATTTGCATATCATCAAATGTGAAAGGGATTCCGCCAACACCATAACCAGATTGTTTTAATCCTGCAAAAGGCATCCAGTCAACACGGTAAGCAGTATGGTCGTTTACCATAATTGCAGCTGCATCAATTCGTCGATTACATTTTAAAATAAAATCTAAATTACGTGACAAGATTGAAGCTTGAAATGCGTAGGGGAGCGAATTGGCAGACTTAATAGCATCGTCAATATTATCATAACTGTAAACACAGATCGCCGGTCCAAATATTTCTTGTTTGCTTATGCGGACATCTTGAGGAGGATCTAAAAGCACAGTACAAGCATAGGCAGTGTCAGAAATTTGGTTCCCACCAGTTAGGCAAGTAGCCCCTGCTTTTTTCGCCTCATCAACCCACTCACTTATTCTATCAACTTCTCTTGCACGTATGAGCGGGCCAACTTCGGTTTTTTCTAATGTTGGATCGCCAACAACCATTATTTTACCAAATTCTGCTAATTGCTCAGCGACATTACCAGCAATCGACCGAGGCGCATATACTCTTTGAACAGAAACACAAACTTGTCCAGCATGATAGAAACCACCTTTTGCAATAAGTGGTAGAGTGTCATCCAAATCAGCAGAAGTATCTGCAATAACTGGAGCAACACCTCCGTGCTCAAGTGCACATCTTGCACCTGGCGCTAATTTAGAACGAAGCATCCACCCAACCTTGCCACTTCCGATGAAAGTAAAAAAACCAACTCGATGGTCACTGACAAGTTGTTCGGCAACTGATAGTTCATTAACCACTAAAGCCTGACAATATTCAATTGGTAGGCCAGCCTCATGTAAGATTTGTACGAAACGAAAGCAAGATAACGGAGTATCTTCCGCTGGCTTGACTATAACGGGACACCCACTGGCAACCGCTGGACCAACTTGATGGACGATTAAATTAAGAGGGTGATTAAAAGCACTAACAGCAACAACAATACCGATCGGCTCTTTACGAGTAAATGCCAAACGATTTTGTGAGGCAGCATTTAAACCCATTGGAATCTCACGGCCGGCTTCAGTTCGGATGCATTCGACACAGTTTTTTACACCATCAATTGCTCTGGCAACTTCCACACGTGAATCAACAAGAGGTTTACCTCCTTCACGCGCAGCCTCAATTGATAATTCTTCAAAACGTGATTGCATTATTTCTGCAGCTTTATCAAGGATTCCTATCCTTTTATCTGGTGTTAGCCAACAATCACGATCTCTAAAAATTTTATGGGCATTTGATAGTGCTATTTCAACAGCGCTGCTGCCTGCTACAGGTACATCACAAATTTTTGATTGGTCCCATGGCGCAGTTACAGTTAGCCTATCTTTTTCTGGCTTTGCATTGGCAACTAGGAAAGGAAAATCGTTCATTGAATTAGCCTTTTTATAAAAATTCTACATTATTTTTCATAGTAATCTAAAGACATCTTAATACAACGATCTTGCTTAGTAAAAGAGGCGATAATTTATAGTGCAAATATGCACAACTTTAGTGTCTTTATGGTGTTTTAGAGTATGAATCTATTAAGACTGTAGCTGTTTTAGAATAATCTCAGGCATTTTTTTATATGCTCCAATCGGTGCAGATAATATAAATTTACATTTAGGATGATTTTTACGAGCTTTTTTCACAATTTCAGGGATATCAACTTTTATATGGACCCCTGAGTTTAAAAAATACGGAAAGATGGTTATTTCGGATACATTATTGGAAACCATATTTTCAATTGAATTAATTAGCGAAGGCTTTGCGACCTCTAGAAAGGCATAGTCAACAATTTCTAATTCCTTTTTAGTTAGAGATTTAATATGAGCTGTTAAATTTTTTATTTCTTCGTTAGATTCCTCTCGGCGACTGCCATGTGCTAAAATTATAAGTGCTTTCATATGCTACTTTTTTAGAATTTTATTCTAAATTAGCGATCACTGAGGAAGTGTATTCTTTTGTGGTTGCATTTCCTCCAAGATCTATGGTCCGATCTTTTTTATTTTTCAATGTTTTTCTAATAGAATTTCTAAGGTTATCTGCCATACTGTTTTCATGGATGTGTTCGAGCATCATGGCAGAAGCTAGAAAAAGTGCTGTTGGATTTGCGATTCCTTTTCCTGCAATATCCGGTGCAGTACCGTGTACAGCTTCAAAAATTGCAACGTTTTCACCAATATTTCCGCCAGGCGCAAGCCCTAAACCTCCTACTAAACCAGCTATCTCATCAGAAAGAATGTCACCAAACATATTTGTTGTGAGTATTATGTTAAATTGCGTTGGATTAATAACTAATTGCATTGCTGTATTGTCAACAATTCGTTCTTCAATTTCTAATTTACCTTCATATTCTTTTCCAATCTCCATTGCTGTTTCAAGAAATAGACCGGTAAGTGCCTTTAGTATATTAGCTTTATGTACAATGGTAATTTTCTTTCTACCAGTTTTAATTGCATAGTCAAAAGTAAATTTAGCAATACGGCGACAACCACTACGAGTAATAATGCCAGATGCTTCAGCAACGGCTTTTGGATCATTATCAATTGGAATAAAATGCTCTACACCTACATATAAACCTTCCGTGTTTTCTCTTATAAGCACTAAATCTATTTTGTCTGTTTCTCTGCGGTCATGAATAAATGAAATTGCAGGGCGGACATTTGCGTAAAGTTTAAATTCTTCTCTTAAACGGACATTTGCAGATCGAAAGCCTTCTCCAATTGGTGTTTCAAGAGGAGCCTTTAAAGCAAGTTTAGTTTTATGTATATTATCCAGCATATTTTTTGGTAAAGGGTCGCCGTCTTTCTTAAACGCTGACATTCCTGCTTCGAAACGATGCCAATCGAATTTTGCTCCAAGCGCATTAAGAATATCAATAGTTGAGTCAAGAATTTCAGGACCAATACCATCGCCCTCAATAAGTGTTACTGGTGTATTTTTGATAGTTAGTTTTCCTTGTGTTTAATTATTTTATTTAGATTCGATTAAGGCTATAAGGCAAGGATCTAGGATGAAAAAATTTCCTATATGTACTTTAGTTTTTCAAAATTTGTACTGTTCTTACCTCAATATTTTTTTGAGGAAAAATTAGATCATTTAATATTTCAGCGGCTTCATTTAGTAAAACATCTATTGGCTCAATTGATTTCTCATCTGATTTATCAGAAATATTTTCAGAATTATCAATAGGCGGCAAACCTTTTTCATGACGAATTGTATTTTCTATGTTCCTTTTTGTTTCTTCAGTTTTCTCTCTCTCTATTATACGTTCAGTTTCTAATAAGGATATTTCTTTTTTGCTACTATTTTTTTGTTTTAAATTAATATCATCTAGTATTAGTTGAAATAATTTATCTTCTTTTATTCTTTTTTCGTGTTGAATTTTTGCTGTTTCAAAGAATTCAATAGGAGCTTTTGTAGGATAGAATTTTGCCGGCAACACTTTGTCCCATGGTAAAGCATTTTCATAGGCTCTTTCACCAACACTCTCATCTGAAAATTTTGTTGTTGGAAACATTATGTCAGGGACAACGCCTTTGAATTGATTGCTGCTACCGCTAATACGAAAAAATTGTGCAATTGTTGTTTTTAATCTACCGTAATCCTCTTTACCTTCCTGAAGAAATCGATTTAAATCTATAACATTTTGTACTGTTCCTTTCCCAAATGTAGTTTCACCGATAATTATACCTCTATGATAATCTTGTATTGCACCAGCAAAAATTTCAGACGCAGACGCGCTATCTCTATCAACTAATACCGCAAGTGGGCCAGGGTAGACTATTCCTGATTCTGGATCGTAGTTAATTTCAACTTTACCAGTAGCATCTTTAGTTTGAACGACAGGCCCTTCATCAATAAAGAACCCAGTTAATTCCAGTGCCTCTGATAGCGAACCACCACCATTACCTCGTAGATCAATGATTAATCCATCAATATTTTCATTAACCATTTTTTTGATCAATTTCCGCACATCACGTGATGTACTTTTGTAATCATTTTGACCTGCAGCTTGAGCTGCGAAATCAATGTAAAATGTAGGTAACTCTATAACCCCAATTTTTGTACTAGTTTCAGGTATTTCAATTATTTTAGAGCTGGCATCCTGTTCTTCGAGTTTTATTTTATCACGTGTGAGAGTTATTAATTTGGAGGGACCTTCGATACCAATACCTTTTGGTAATATTTCTAGTTTGATAACTGTATTTTTTGGTCCTCGAATAAGATCAACAACATCATCTAATCGCCAACCGATTACATCAACTATTTTTCCATCAGTATTTTGTCCTACTCCAATAATTCGATCATCAGAACCTAATCTTCCATCTAAATCAGCAGGTCCTCCAGTTATTATTCTAACGACCTGCGTATATTCGCTTTCAGCTCGTAAAACAGCTCCAATTCCCTCAAGTGATAGCCGCATACTGATATCAAAATTTTCTGAAATTCTTGGTGAAAAATAGGCTGTGTGTGGTTCAATTGAGGTAGTGTATGCATTTATAAAGGTTTGGAAGATGTCATTCGAATCTAATTGCAAGGTGGAGGTTAAAATACGATTATAACGTTCAGATAATGTTTTTCTTGTATCTTCAGAATTTTTACCTGCTAATTTCAAATTTAGCACATCATTTTTAACTCTTTTTCTCCACAATTCATCTAAATCTGAAATATTACCTAGCCAATCATCATCTCTACGATCAAAACGAAATGATTCATTTATATTGAAATCAAACTCATAGTTGATAATTTTTAGCGCGTAATTAATTCGTTCTTGCACACGCTTCCGATATTGTTTGAAGATATCAAACGCAAGCGATATGTCAGATTTTTTTATCGAATCATCAATATTGTATTTAAATTTTTCAAATGACTTAATATCTGAACTAATAAAGTATGCTTTATTTTGGTCTAAGTTTTTAAAATAGTTTTTGAAAATTAAACTCGATAGCTCATCATTTAATTCTGTTTTTTTATAATGGTAGGTTGTTAGTATATGAGTGATTAGCTCGGTGGCTTTAATATGTTTATCAAGTGCCACTAAGTCGGATATTGGTACAACCCGCACATTCGCGCTTCCGACAAAAGGCGAAAGTACTAGTATCAATAAGAACGCGAGATTTTTAAGTTTTATCATATTTTCAAAAAACAAAAGTAATTTTATAATTTTTTTAAGTATTAGAAGATAAGTGTATGTTTTATATATCTATTAGTCCACAAAAGTTCGAGATTTATTATATTTTTTAATACAAACTTTTGCTGAACTAATCTCCGTATAAGCCGGCCTTTTTATTGACGCATTTGATGTTATTTAGTGCATTCAGTGAAGATAGAAGAGTTCGATGGTGTGCGTCTATTGTTTACTGTGGCGCATCTAATCTCCTGATCTCTTTTATTTTCTCATTGATTATATTAGCTTTTTTAGTACTTCCGCCAAGAAACATAGGGGCTTCTTGATAGTATTTCATTAAATCACCAAGAATTTCTATGTTTTTAGCATCTAATTCTGCTGCTAGTTCAAGATGCTTTAATGTTCTTTTCGCTAATTTTATTGCTTTAAGCCAACCAGATTCTTCGGCTAGTCTGCCGTAGCTCTTAGCAAGAATATGATGGTATTTAGCAACCCTGGGTTTAATTTCAACCGCATCTTCAAGTTTTTCGATCGAATTTTCAAAATTTGCAAGATCGAACCAGTGCAAGCCAGACTGGTACAAAGATTCGGCTTCTGAATCTGCGATAACTATTTTGTTAGATAATAGCAAACAAAGTAGAAATATAAACGATATTATATAGTTATTATTATTTAGAAAAATTCTCATAATACTTATTATGAGTTTATATATAGCGTTTAGTTCTGTAGAAAAAATTAATTATACTTACTGAATCGCGCATTCTTTATGATGGGTCTTTGATGCTTAAAAGCTCTACGTCAAAAATTAATGCAGAGTTCGGTCCTATTGCTCTACCAGCTCCTCTTTCGCCGTATGCTAATTCAGATGGTATGAAGACTTGCCATTTCGACCCAACCGACATAAGTTGCAACGCTTCCTGCCAGCCTTTAATAACTTGATTTAAGCCGAGCTCAATGGGTTCACCACGTGCATACGAACTATCAAATTCAGTTCCATTTATTAATGTTCCTCTGTAGTGAACAATAACGCGACTATCTGTAAGTGGTTTTTTGCCTTCACCATTTTTAATTATTTTATATTGTAAACCGCTAGGCAAAACAACAACACCATCTTTGTTTTTATTTTCAGTAAGAAATTTTTCTCCATCCACTTTATTATTTCCAGATATGGTTACTCTTTCATCCTGTTCTTTTTTCTGATAAGTATTAATAATTTTTTGCATTTCATCATTTGATAATTTCTTTTCAGATTTATTTAGAACATCTTCAACAGCTTGCATAAAAGCTGGAATATCAATTTCCATTTCTTGGCGAATAACAGTTTGCCCGAAGAATATACCCATTGAATAGCTAAGTTTTTGTTTATCAGTTTCTATTTCTACTGCGCTCACATTTGCGATAAACATAAAAAAAGATATGAAAACTGAGAATTTAAGTAAGTTCATAATTACCTCTGGTAAATTTTATGATGCGTTATATGTTTCTATAATCCCATAAAAATTAAGTTTCGCCAACTGAGTACTGAATTACTTGCTTACATTAAGTTAATTTATGTGACGGTTTTGATAATCTCTTCGAAGAATTGATTATGATTTTTTGGAATTACACCAGAAAGCATCTGCCGGTATTTTCTGGCACCTGGTTGTCCTTGATATAAGCCTATTATATGTCGTGTCAAATTTTTGATATTTACTCCTTCCTGTACTTGTTTTTCCGCATAAATTTTATATTTTTCTAAAATATTTTGGCGCGTTACAAATGTTTCAGATTCATTGAAAATTAAACTATCAATTTTTGATAATAAGAATGGGTTTTGATATGCAGCTCTACCAATCATGACTCCATCAACATATTTTAACTGTGACTTAATTTGATCTAGTTCGGTAAAACCACCGTTTACTATAATATTTAGATCGGGAAATTCCTTTTTTATTTTATATACTCTTTGATAGTTGAGCGGAGGTATTTCCCTATTTTCTTTAGGAGACAGGCCTTTAAGCATTGCTTTTCTTGCATGAATTATAAACGTTTCACAACCAGCGATACTTACCGTATCAACAAAATCCCTTAAAAAATCATAACTATCATGATTATCTATGCCAATTCTTGTTTTAATGCTTACGGGAATTTTTATATTTGAAGATATATTATTCACGCATTCAGCAACTAATTCCTTTTCAGTCATAAGACATGCACCAAATTTCCCATTTTGTACACGATCACTAGGA
>Ga0163108_10003504_pt1 | contig 11148 bp, 5 predicted proteins | sample Fk1155metaG_FD_109644 | JGI IMG/M metagenome (GOLD analysis project Ga0163108, IMG submission 109644) | Marine microbial communities from the Central Pacific Ocean - Fk160115 155m metaG | ecosystem: Environmental > Aquatic > Marine > Oceanic > Photic zone | place: The Central Pacific Ocean...
CTTTTCCACAAGGGGACTCGTCGCCGCCACTGTAACCTACAAGCTCGCCCCAAAGGCCCGCACCAAAGAAGCTAAAAGCACAGAATCTCGGAAGCGCGTCTGCATAACCGACGCGAAGAGCGCCATTCGCTGGTACAAGCAGAATGCGGAAGAACTTGGCATAAATCCGCGAAAAATTGTCGCAGGCGGGGGCTCGGCCGGAGGCCATATCAGCTTGCTGGCAACTACTAATCCCGGGTTGAACGATCCCAGAGACCCCAAGGAATACGACACAACTGTCGCGGCTTACCTCTTATTCAATCCGGCTCTGGGTGCCGCAGATGCCAAGGATTCAGAAGTCGACTTCTTACAACACCTCAAAGATGACCTCCCGCCTGCTATTGTATTTTTTGGAAGCGAGGACACATGGTTAAAAAAAGGGTGGAAAGCTGCGAGCGCGAAGATATCCTCACTCAACATTGCTGACTCCGTAGAGGTTCGGATCGCCGATGGGCAGAGGCATGGCTTCTTTAACAAGCAACCTTGGACCGATATCACTCTCATCGAAGCGGACAGGTTCTTGAAGGCTCTCGGCTATCTCGAGGGTGAGCCCACCCTGACAATGCCTAAAACGAGGGAGAAACTCAAGGATGCGAACAAGACGGTGGACTCAACGCGCTGACGCGCGTGAGTCACCTCAAACGTTATCCAAGTCTTTTGGCGGCAGCATTGGAACGTTGACTGAGGTTTAAGGTTAACCATTTTCTGGTGAAAATCTTCGATGATGGATACAATCCTTCTTCCCGATGAATAAATATTATTCGATTCTAGTGGCTTTAATTTTTCCCGTTGCAGCTTTTGCTGAAACAAAAAAGCCCAATATTGTATTTATTCTTGCTGATGATCTGGGGGTTGGGGATGTCAGTTGTTATGGGGGAAACCGTTGCCTGATTGATACACCCAATATTGATGCATTGGCCGCCGGGGGCTTGCGTTTCACCGATGCTCACCCCAACGCTTCAGTCTGCGGTCCTACGCGTAGAGCAATCATGACTGGTCGCTATCCCTGGCGGTTCGGAGCGACGGTCAATAATGGTCCCTGGGGTTTTTGTGGACCCCGACCGAATACCGAAAAATGGACTCTGGGTAAGTTGCTTAAAAAAGCCGGTTACCGCACCGGGTATGTAGGTAAATGGCATCTGGGAACGACCATGGTCACCAAGGATGGAAAGAGTCAGGGTCTCACCAACGTGGATTTTGAAGAACCGCTCATCTACGGACCAGTACAGTTCGGGTTTGATTACAGTTTTATTCTACCTGGATCACTGGATATGTATCCCTACGCCTTCGCCCGTAACAATGTTTGGCAGGGTGAAATCACCGCGCAAAAAGGTTGGAGAGCCTTCAATCGGATAGGTCCGGCCGAAAAGGATTTTCAGGACCATGAAGTGTTGGAAATATTTTATGCCGAGGCCGAAGCGTTTATCGGTAAGCAAAAAAGGGATTCTCCCTTCTTTCTCTTTCTAGCCTTGACGGCTCCTCATACGCCAACAAGCCCCGGAGTAAAATGGCGCGGCAAAAGTAAGCTGGGTGTTTATGGCGATTTTGTCATGGAAGTGGACCACTCTGTTGAGCGGGTTGTGAATGCCTTGAAAGCTCGAGGTCTGGAGCAAAATACCCTGATCTTGTTTTCTTCTGATCATGGATCCGCGCCCTATGCGGGGAATATCCTGAAAGCGACCCCTGCGCAGATCAGGAAACTCGAAGCCCAGGGGCATTTTCCAAGTGGACCTCATCGTGGCTATAAGTTTTCGGTTTATGAAGGTGGCTTGCGGGTGCCATTGATCGCCCGTTGGCCCGGAGTGATCGCTGAAGGAGGGACTTGTAATGCCTTGGTTGGTTTGAATGATTTGATGGCAACGTTTGCAGAACTAACCGGAGTGGAATTGAATGGTAATCAAGCACCTGACTCGATCAGTTTTGCTAAACTGCTCCCTAAACCCAGGACCGAGGGAACGCGGCAAAATCTGGTAATGCAATCGGTGGTCTCCTTTGCCGTGCGCGATGGTCATTGGAAGCTCTGCCTTTGCCCCGGAGCCGGCACGCCTTCAGACCAAAGAAACGCCAAAGGGAATGATCCTTCGCCCGATGTGGCCTGGCGCAAAGCGTTGGGCGGATTTGAGGGCAAGCTCAAAGAGAACGATCTACTCAAGGTGCCTTTTGTTCAACTGTTCAACCTCGCCAATGACCCACATGAGGACAAAAACCTCGCGGCAAAGCATCCGGAGCGTGTCTCAAAAATGGTTGCACTGCTGAAAAATCAGATTGAAAACGGCCGCAGCACACTCGGTCCAAAACTGAAGAACGATAAAAACGCCAGGATCGTTTACACCAAGGATAGGCGCCTGCCCGCCTTTGTCCGCGAACGGTTGATCCCATCACGCAAAAAATAAGTTGCCGGCGTAAAACAGTAAGTTCCAGCCTCGCTCTTGGAGTATCTTATTTGCGTTCTTTACGGCACTTTGTTGGCGTTCGATCTTTGACGGGTCGAAAAACCTTTTGGATGCAGAACGGAAGCGAGCTCGACGAACATCGCTTCCTTACCGGGAGCGCCATTCACCGGATGAATGGGAACCGCAGGAAACATCCCGCCCCGATTGAGTTAGCGACCGACCACCCGATCCGTTCAAATTGATCGCACGGGACGAATTAAAGGTGGAATATTCATGCTAGTCCCTATAGGCTATTCTGGTGCAACCTCACACCCTGCAGTCCCTCTGCATCTTCCTCCTTGCGCTCCTTCCACTGGAGGTAAACGCCGCGCCCAATTTCATACGCGACATCCAGCCCATCCTGGAGACCAACTGCGTTCGTTGCCACAAACAGGGCAAGGCCAAGGGCGATCTGCGGATGGAAACTCATTCCCTCATGCTGGAGGGCGGCGCGGAGGGCGAGGCCATCGTCCCCGGCAAACCCGGGGAGAGCGAAATCATCCGGCGCACGCACCTGCGCCCGATCGACGAGGGCTTCATGCCGGACGAGGGCCAGGCCCTCAAGAAGAACGAACTCGACCTGCTCACCGCCTGGATCAAGTCCGGTGCGCAGTGGCCTGAGGACATCACCCTGACCGAGCGAAATCCCGCTCCCGTCATACGGGTGGCCATGCCCGGAAATACTCCCGGAACCGTGGTGGAGGCCGCCCGCATGCTCGATGACATCCTCCGCCGGGAAAACCTCGGGGAGGACGTCATCACCACTCCGGTGATCAGCGACAGGACCTTCCTGCGCCGGGCCACCCTCGACCTCATCGGCCGTATTCCAACCATGAAGGAGGTGGCGCTCTACGAAGGCTGGGGAAAGGACCGTCGGGGCAAACTGATCGAGAAGCTGTGCGAGCATCCCCGCTTTGCCGATCGCTGGACCATCTTCCTGGCAGACATGCTGCGCATCCGTTCCAATGTGACGGGCGGCAACCAACTCCTCGCCTACGTCAACAAGTCGATCGAGCAGGGCAAACCCTACGACATCATGGTCCGGGAACTTATCGGGTCCTCGGGCAAACCCGGTTCCAACCCTGCGGTTGGCTACATCCTGGGAGACAATACCGATCCCATGGAACTCGCAGCCACCACTTCGCAGGTCTTCCTGGGAGTGCGCATCGGTTGTGCACAGAGCCACGACCATCCCTTCGACGACTGGGAACAAAAGGATTTCTACGAACTGGCGGCCTTCTTTGGAAAGACCAGGCAGGTGCGCAGCCGACAGCGCAACCAGGTCTACACCACCGAGGGACATGAGATGATGGTCCTCTGGCCGCCGGAAGACAAGGTGGAGGACGACCAGCGCAAACCCGTCAATCCCCGGTTTCCCTTTGCCCTGACCGATTACCAGGAACCCCAGTCCTTTCTCAGCCGCTTCGAAAAGAAGCGATCGACCCAGAATGCCGTGACCAAGGCCGGCACAAAGGACGCCTCCCTTGAGGCCCTCCTCGACTCGGTCAACCCGGTAGTCGGCCGCAAGAAGAACACGGTCCTCGAGGAAGCCAGGAGGGAGAGCTGGAAACTTGATGTCCTTGGCGACATCTACCGTGCCAGCATCCTGCGCAACCAGCTGGCCGATCTCATCACGAGTCCACGCAACGGCTATTTTGCCCGATCCTTCGTGAACCGCATGTGGGCCGAACTGATGGGCCACGGCTTCGTGGAACCACTCGACAACTTCTCCAACTACAACGAACTGCGGCACGCCTCCACCCTCGACTTCCTGGCCCAGGAATTCATCGCCAGCGGATTCGAGATGCGACACCTCATCAAACTCATCATGCTGAGCGACGCCTACCAGCGCTCCCACCTCTCCGGCTCCCTGCCGGTCGTCCAGCGGGAGCACTCCGAGAAAAACTTCGCAGCTGCCACGCTGCGCCGGATGCTCAGCGAAGTTCTCTACGACAGCGTGGTGCTGGCCGGAAACATCGGCAAACACAAGTGGCCCGCTGGCGCCAATCTGAAGAAGATCCTGCGTGAAGTCCGCGTGCCTACCGGCGAGATGGTGACCGTCAGTCCGGGAAGCAACGCGCCTCAGGTGATGGCGGCTGCAAAACCACCTGTGCGGGCGGATGGCTACGATCTCGAATCCTCTCTCTCCCTCGATTTCAGCGCCCTGCTCAAGAAAGAGGAGATGAGCGAACTGGAGAAGATGCGCCGGAAGTCCAATGCACGGATCGAAGCCGGAAAGATGGCGGCCGTCGCCTCCGAGCAACGGCGGACGGTCATGAAATACAGGACCGAGAAGGTGGAGGAGATGGTCGACGACAACCCGCGTTTCGAAAGTGCGATGAGAATGGCCACCCCTGCTCCCCCGGCGCACTTCCTGCGCGTCTTTGGACAGCCGGCGCGTGAACGACTGGGCCAGTTCCGCAGTGAGCACACCTCCCTGCGCCAGCAACTCATGATGATGAACGGCCGCATGACGCACGAAGCATCACGGGTCGGAACGATGGAACCCCTTCACAGGCTCCTTGAGAGCAAGAACTACAGGCGCGCCATTGAGTGGGCCTACCAGGAAATCCTGACTCGCCTGCCTGCCACCGGGGAACTGGCCGACGCACAGATGATTCTCAAAACCGGAGAGACACCGGAGGATGGGATGGCCGATCTCCGCTGGGCCCTCCTCAACAGCCACGAGTTCCGCTACCTGCCCTAGCAGTCCCCACCCTTTGAAACCTTGAATCTGACACTTGAACCTCTCCTGAAATGAGCTGCCAGGATTACGTCCACACCAGAAGGAACATGCTGAAGATGTTCAGCGCTTCAATCCTGGGAATGCCCATCAGCAATCTCCTCGCCGCGACACCCGGGAACGGTGGCAGTGCCGAACATGTGATCCTCTTCTGGAACAGCGGTGGCATGAGTCACCTTGACACCTGGGATCCCAAGCCGGGACGCCCGGTGCAGGGCGAATTCAACCCGATCAAGACCAGCGTGCCCGGAATGGAGATTTCCGAGATCTTTCCGGAGCTCGCCAAGCAGATGCACAATGCCGCCCTCATTCGCTCCATCCGGGGGACCAATGGAGATCACGGGCGTGCGCAGTACGAGCTGCAGACCGGCTTCAATCAGGCCCCCAACGTGATACACCCCGGCCTCGGCTCCATCGTGGTGCACGAGCGCGATCCGCTGGGCGACCTGCCCGCCTACATCAGCATCAGTGGCAACCCGCCCAGTGCCGGCCACCTCGGCCAGCAATGTGAGGCCTACTACGTGGGACGCCCTGGCGAAAAGGATCCCTACCTGGCCTTCCCCGAGGGTATTCACCACGCGCGGGGCAAGAAGCGCCTCGAAATTCTCTCCAGAATGAACGCACGCACATCGGGACAGCTCGGCACCACCACGCTCAAGGCCTCTGAAACCGCTCTCAAGGACGCCATCGCCCTCATGGAGAGCCCCGCGCTGAAGGCCTTCGAGTTGAACGGGGAGAATCGCTCCACGGTGGAGCGCTACGGAAACACCGAGTTCGGACGAGGCGCCCTCCTCGCCCGTCGTCTGGTGGAGAAGGGCGTGCGCTTTGTCCAGGTCAACCGCGGCGGCTTCGACAACCATGGCAACATCTTTGAAGCCATGCGCAACCACGGCGCAACCATGGATCCCGCCCTCGCTGCTCTCCTGAGCGACCTCAAGGCCAACGGCCTGCTGAGCAAGACCCTGGTGCTGGTCCTCTCCGAATTCGGGCGGACGCCGAAAATCAACGACGGCGGTGGACGCGACCACTGGGCCCGGGTCTTCGGTGCCTTCATGGCCGGCGGCGGCATCAAGGGCGGCACCATCATCGGCGCCTCTGACGAGGACGGCATGAACCCGGCCGAACATCCTGTGAAGCCCTTTGATCTCCACGCCACCGTCTGCCATGCCCTCGGGATTGATCTCAACCGGGAAACCATCACCCAGCAGGGTAGGCCGATGCGTTTATTGCGGAAAGATGGACAGCCTATCCGGGAACTGTTCGTATAAAGCACCGTGCCATACGCAGTTCTTTCTCTCCTCGCTTTCCTCCCGGTCGCCACCCTCCTGCCGGTGGCGGTTGCACAACAGCCGGCGGCCGCGGAACGCGGTTCGATCGTTGAAGACCGGGCCGCCCGAAAGCTCCTGCAGGCCGGGGATGCCCGCCTGGAGGTGGGTGAAAACGAGAAGGCTCTCGAGATCTGGAAATCCGTCATCGAGCGCTATCCGCGCAGCCCGGTCCGCTTCGAGGCGCACCTTCGCCTCGCCGATCATCTCCTGAAGGAACTCCGCCAGTTCGACAAGGCCCGGGCCCACTACCAGGCGGCTGCCCGGGAGACCAATCCCGACGACAAACTGCGGGCCTACGCCTTCCTGAACACGGGCACCTGCTACTACGAAGCGGGCCGCTACGGGAACTGCTTCAAGATCATGCGGCAGGTGATCGAGAACTTCCCCGCTTCTTCCGAGGTTAATGAAGCCTACTATTACATCGGGCTGGGCCACTTCAAACAGGGGCATTACAGCCGCGCAATCGAAGCCCTCGAGAAGGTGGGCACCGCCCTTTCCGACAACGATGCCAGGATCGAAAAAGTGGAGGCCGGCAAACGCCTCTTCATCAAGATCGATGACAGGGACTTCGCCATCCTGGAACCGGGAGAGCAGGTCGAAGTGATCTGCCAGACGAAGACGGGGGACCGGGAAAAGGTTCTCTGTGATACTGTCGGACGGAATGCCAAGATCACTTTGGGCAGCATTGTGACACAGCTTGGAAGCCCCGAACCCGGCAACGGCATTCTGGAGGTGCGGGGTGGAGACCTCATCACAGTCACCTACCTCGACAGGCACACCACCGACAAGGGCACCAACGAGCAGCGCCTCAAGGAAGTTCTGGTGGTAGGGAACGGCATCGCCCGCATCGCGGATGGAACCTACCAGCACGACCTTCAGGCGGCGGTCCTGGGCAAGCGCCTCCACCTCCAGGTCTCTGATGCCGACCACGACCTCACCCCGCAGGCCGACCGCCTGGCGGCCACCGTGCACGTCTACAGCCGCAAGACTGCAGATGAAATCGACGAGGAGATCGCGGAGCGGGTCGCCAACGGCGAACTGGAAGAAGCCCCCGAGGATGGGACCCTCAAGGACCTGATCGATCCGCTCAAACTGGTGCGTTCGCTTCCGGTTCAACTGCGTGAGAGTGCTGAAAACGGGGTTTTTCGCCTTGCCGTCCCCCTGCAACCGGGGAGCGGAGTAGCCGACGCCCTCCATGCCGATCCCGGACAGGTGGTGCGACTGGTCTACCTCGACAAGCGGCACCTCGGCGAGGACTCCCTCACCCGCACTGCTGAGGCCCGGGTGATCGAGGGCAACCTGGGAGAGATGCGAGTGACCCGCACCGAGATTTCCGACGAGGAACTGCAACTCAAGACCAGGCTCCGCACCGCCACAGCCCTTACCCAGGTGGGCAACCACTACAAGGAATTCGGTCTGAAGGAAAAGGCTGACCTCAAGTATGGCGAGGCCCTCATCGTGTGCGAGGGCATTCTGGAGGAGGCCCGAAAGGCCGGCGGCAAACTCCTTGAGGAAACCTACGTCCAGCTCTGGCGGATCTACTTCGCAATGGACGAGCTCAACCTCGCTCTCGCCATGAGCCGGCGCCTGCAGACCGAGTTTCCCACCAGCGCCTTCGTCGACGAGGCCATGCTGCAGCAGGCTCACGTGGAGCGGAAACGCGGGAACTTTTCCCGGGCCATCGGACTCTATTCCTCCATCGCGAAACTTCCCAATAGCAGCCTGCGCGGCGAGGGGCAGTTCTTCGTGGGCGAGTGCTACGAGGAGATGGCTCTCAAGTCCACTGCCGAGCAGGCCTCGAGGCTCTTCGAGAAGGCTTTCCTCGCCTACCAGGCTGTCTACGAAAACTTCCCGGAATCTGGCCGCATCGGTGACGCGGTGGCCAAGATGGCGGCCTTCTACTATCAGAAGGAAGACTACGCCCGGGCCGTCGACGTCTTTGAAAACGTGCTTGCCGACTACCCCGACGCCAACTTCCTCGATGTCATTCTCTTCAACTATGGCCGCTGCCTCTACAAGCTGGGCCGGAGGCAGGAAGCGCGTCGCCGTTTCGACCAGTTGATCAACGACTTTCCTGAAAGCGAAATTGCCCCGGAAGCCAAGAAGATTGTCGATGCCCTGAAGAAAGCTGCTGCCCCTGCACCGGCAGAGTAGTGGCTGCGCAATCACGATTATTGAGTAGAAAACTTTTCACCTTGAAAACGTCAATCCTGTCCGCCCTCGTCCTCGCCCTGCTCGCGAGTGTACCCCCCGCCGCCGGTCAGGATCGAGCGGCCCACCTGGAAGCCCGCCTCAAGGAAACCGCGGAATCCTCACCTGCGGCCGCCCGGATGATGCTCGATCTCATCGGGATCTACGAGGAAGACGAGAAGCTCTTCGGAGTCATCCGGACTGCAGGGAAGTTCTCCCGGGCGCAAACCAAGCATCCCGAACGTCCCGCAGTGATGGTCAAGCTCATCGAAGGCTACGCCATGACAGGTCGCCACAGCGACGTGGTCACCACGGGGCGCCAGTTCCGGGAGATGTTTCCCGGCCATGCGCTCACCCTCGAGGTGCGCAGATATATGGCTACCACCTACGAGCGGACCGGCCGCCCCCTGCAGGCGGCCCGTGAACTTGATGCCAATTGGCGCCAGGGAGGAGTGGTCCCCGAGGGGGTGCGGGCGCTCAAGCTGTTCCAAACCGCCAAGAATGCAGACGGCTTCCGCGAAGCCGCCGCCCTGGCCAAGGGCATGGTGGACAAGTTGCCCGTTGACACGGTCCTGACCGGCTGTGGCCTGATTGGGCTGGAAATGGCGAACCAGGCCGGACTCTGGGCCGAGGGACTGGCCCTCGCAAAGGTGCTCCTGCGACGCAACGCTCCCCTCATCGGGCTGGAAAAGCACCAGCTCTGGTCCTACACGGCCAACTTCGAGACACGGCTTGGACAGCACATCAACGCGGTGGCGTCCCACCGGAAGGCGCACGGCAACGTCACCCATCAACCCCACAACACCCTCATCGACGCTCTCATCCGGGCCAAGAGTCCACCTGCCGAGGTGGAAAGGGAGGTCCGCAATTACATGGCGGCCTATCCCACTGCGAACGACCGCTACCAGCAACTGGCCAAGGCCGCCTCCACCCATGCAGAAACCGGGAACCTGCCCCGGGCCCTGAAACTGGGGGCTGAACTGATGGCCATTCCCGGGATGAGTGGCGAAATCGCGCAGGCAGTCGTCAACTGGTGCGGAGAAAACCACAGCCGGGCCGGACAAGTCCTCCTGCAGGCGCTTCGTGCCAATTCAAGGCACGCCGGCCAGATCCGTGCCGTCCTGGCCCTGGATCTCTATGACGCACGCATGATGGCCGGCGACAAGGCGCGGGCGATGGCCCGGCAGTATTTCGCCAACACCCCTACCGAAGACACCTGGGCGGAATACACCATTGCCTACCTCCTGCGAACGGCCCCCGATGAGGCCGCCTTCAGGTCAGACATGGATCTCATCCTGAAATGCGCACGGAAACACATCCACCTCCAGGGTTTCCAGGAGCGCGTCTCGAACGTAACCCTCAAGGACACCAAGCACAACCGGGCCTGGCAGACGGCCCGCAAGGCCTTTCACAACGAAGCCAGCACCCGATTGTGGGGACAGGTCTGGGAACGCGGTGGGAAGTCGGGACAGGCCTGCAAACAACTCCTCCAGCAGAAACAGGACCCCAAGGTGCGCCACCTGCTCCTGAGCCGACTGGCCTACAACTATCTCCATCACTTCGGGGGCAGTGCCCAGAAAAAGGCCGCCGGGCATTACCGCCAACTCTGCTCCGAGTTCCCCAGGGACTACGCAGGAGCCCAGAAGTGGCTGGAAGCCGCTTCCTACAGTGACCAGGCCAAGGAGATGAAGGTGGCCGCCGCACGACACATCCTCACCTTTTCTCCGCAGGCGACCCATTGGGAGACCTGGCTGCGGGTGATCGACGTGCGCGATCCCGCCATCATCCGGAAGGCCCTGCCGTGGATCACAAAGATCACCCCCCTCAGCTCCAACCCCCTGTATTACACCACCCGCATCGGTGACATCCTGTGGGAAATTGACATGAAGAAGGAGGCCGTCAACTGGTGGCGCAGCCGCATGGACATTGACCCTGATCATCAGGAATGCGTCAGCTGTGCGGAGCGGGTGGCCGCCAGGATGGAACCCGCACAGGCCGTTGCCTTCCTGCAACAGCGTCAGTCATCCGCGAACTACCATCCGGGCACCTATTCCGGTTCCCTGGCCGACCTCGCCTTCCGGGCGGATGACCTGCGCAAGGTGGACCTTGTCATGAAACAGGCCATCGCCCAGCAGGCGAAGCATCCCTTCCGCAAGCACCGCCTCGGCGAATGGTCGGCCCGTGGCTGGCTGGAAACTGCGCGCGCTTCCAAGGAGTGGGATGCCGCCAGGAAGACGCAGGTTTATCGCATCGTAAGGAATCTCGATCTCCCACGGGTGAGCACCGAGGCGGCCCTCGAACTCCTTGCCAACACCCCCAGGGGCATGAACCGCCTCCGTGAAATCTACCGCGTCATTCTCTTTTCCAACCAGCACCACGAAAGCTGGCGCCGCATCTACCCCTACGCCCAGGGTGC
>Ga0163108_10003507_pt1 | contig 11143 bp, 12 predicted proteins | sample Fk1155metaG_FD_109644 | JGI IMG/M metagenome (GOLD analysis project Ga0163108, IMG submission 109644) | Marine microbial communities from the Central Pacific Ocean - Fk160115 155m metaG | ecosystem: Environmental > Aquatic > Marine > Oceanic > Photic zone | place: The Central Pacific Ocean...
AAGGAGAGGCATTTTTATCGATGTTTATCCATGTTCATAAGTGGTAAAAATCCCCCCGACCCGACCTACAGATATCTGCTACTTTGCTTCAGGTATGTGTGAGACATCACTGGACCTTCCGGGTCAGGTAACAGTCCCAGTTAGGCATGCGGCCCAACAGGGACTAGGTCTATTAATCCTGTTCAATTTTTTGTATCATTACGTATATGAATTTGTTCAAAAGCTATATTCTCACCCTTGCTATATTTCTTCTTCCAGCTATTGCCACAGCTTCTTCGGCGGATGGAAAAGCTATGGAAGGAATGGAATTGTACCGCGAACAGGCATTCGACAAAGCGAGCCAAAAGTTCCTTGAGGCGCGTAAAGAAAAACCTGACGACCCTAAAATTTCCTACAACCTGGGCAACAGTCGCTACAAACAGGGGAAATTCGATGAGGCGCTCCAGGATTATTCCCGTTCCGTCAATGAAAAGTCTGACCCTGCCTTGATACAAAAGTCGACCTACAATATGGGAAATACTCTTTTTCGAATGGGCAAGCTGGAAGAATCCGTTGCTTCCTACAAGAAGGCTCTTGAACTCGACCCGAGTGATATGGACACAAAATATAATCTTGAATTTGTCCGCGAACAAATCGAGAAGAAAAAACAGGAACAACAACAGAAACAGGATGAATCCGGGAAAGACAAAAAAGACCAGCAATCCGGCGACGAAAAGGACAAAAATAAGGAACAGAACGAAAATGACCCGCAGGATCAAGCCGACAACAAGGATAAATCCAACGACACTCCGGACCCGCAGGAACAAAACGAATCACAGGACGACCCTTCCCGCACTGCTGAAGCCTCTCCCGAAATCATGACTGAAGAGGAGGCCGAACAAAGACTGAGCGCACTCACCGAAGACCTTAAAAAGTTCCAGCGTCAACAGGCTCTTGACATGAAATCACTCTTCACCTATCAGGGTAACGACTGGTAATAATGAATCATAGTTCACAAAACAGGTTTCAAATATGGGTCTTGTTCACTGCCCTCCTGCTTGGCGCAATATTTCCCGACGCGGTGTTTTCGGAAGATATACGCCTGTCTGCCACGGTAGATAAAAACCAACTGACCCTTGAGGACTCTATTGAGTATTCCATCACCGTTCATGGTGTCCGCAATCCACCGATGCCAGAGCTTCCTCCATTATCCGATTTTCGTGTAAGGTCTAGGGGAACGCAGTCCTCAACGCAGATAATTAATTCAGACATGCGCGTCAGCACAACCCACAAGTTTCTGCTCATCCCAAAAAACACAGGAAGATTAAAAATTGGTTCCGCGGTCATGAAACTTGATGGCGCTATCTATAAATCAGACCCCATCATCGTCTCAGTTGAAAAGCCCAGTCCCGGGGAAATAGATAAAAACGAAGTCGTCTTTACTGAAACAAGCGTTTCAAAAAAGGACCCGTTTGTGAATGAGCAGATAGCATACACATTCAAACTATTTCGCCGTGTCGGGGCAAACAACCTGAATCTAAGCATGCCATATGATGACACCCTGTTCCGCAAAGAAGACATGGGCAAAGCCAAACGCTATTCCAAGGTCATTAATGGAATCGCCTATGACGTGCATGAACTATCGGTTGCTCTGTTTCCGCTTAAAGCAGGTGATGCAGTGATCCCACCTTCCCTGCTGGAACTTGACCTTGTATATCGCACCCAGGGAAATAGAAGAAAGGACCCTTTCTCAAATTTTTTTAATGATCCGTTTTTTGGCAGGGGCACACAAAGTGAGCATAAAATATTAGCGACAAAGCAAATAGAACTCAAAGTCCGCCCTTTACCAAAAGATGGAAAACCAGAGGACTTCAGGAATTTGGTCGGTCGCTTTGCCATATCAGCAGAGCTTGGAAAAACGAACCTCGATGCAGGTGATACTACAACATTAACGCTAACGGTCTCAGGCACAGGGAACATAATGGATGTGACTCTCGCCGAACCAGACCTTCATGGGCAGTTTAAAATATACCCGGATCAGCCAACTTTCAAACAAGCCATTCATGGAACTCAAATTGGCGGTGAAAAGGTTTTCAAATTCGCGCTGGTTCCTTATTCCGCCGGCGCGCAAACTATTCCCTCGATTGAACTGAATTATTTTGACCCTGAAAAAAGCACATACACTACAGTTTCGACCCATCCCATAAATTTAATGGTGAGGGCCGGAACAAATGACAACAAATTAAATCTGGTACAACCCGACTCTGCGCCTTTTCAACAGAATGGTTCGTCGGTATCCATTTTAGCGCGGGACATTCTGCCTATTCACACGAGGTTGTCGGATTTTGAAAACACCACGTTCAACAACACTCGCCGGATTATATATACACTGGGAATTCTGGCCCCCATATTGATATATTTCTTCGCCGCTGGATACATTCGTTATAACCATCGAATGAAAGAAGACATATCATATTCCCGCAGACAAGGCGCCTATACTATTGCCAGAAAAAAACTTGAGCAATTGTCGTTATCTCATCCAAATTCAAAAGATTTTGTGAAGGAGTTTTCGCAAATATTTAGAGAGTACATCGGAAACAAACTGAATTTACAGGGAACAGCATTCACCGCGAAAGAGTTGGGAAAAAAGTTAAGTGACCATGATTATGAGAAAGATCAAATTTCAGCAGTAAGGAAACTACTTGAAAAATGCGAGTCCATGCAATACGCACCCATGGTAACAGGCAAGGACAGTGAATTGATCGAGGAGTCTTTAACTTTACTTAATGAATTGGAGAAACAGGCATGAACATTCACATCAGAAAGATTTTATGGGTCTGCCTTTTTCTATTTCTATCTGCGCCTGTTCTGATTGAAGCCCAGGAAGAAGATATTTTATTGAATATTTCTCGGGCTAACGAGTCTTATCATGAAAAGGACTACCCATCTGCGGCTAAAATATTCGAGGACCTTATCGCACAGGGTCAACACAATGGCTATCTGTATTATAACCTTGGAAATACTTACATGCGCTTAGGTAAAACGGGTCATGCGATCCTTAATTACCTGCATGCAAAAACGCTTTTGCCGCGAAATGAAAACCTCGATGCAAATCTTAGGTATGCGATAAGTCAAACTACCGACCAGTTGCACCCTCCACAAAGTGGATTTCTCTCAGGAACATTATTCTGGCTGGAAACACTCAATCTAAACGAGCATTTCCAGTTTTTGATACTTTTCAATATTTTATTCTGGTCCGTTTCTATCGGCCTGTTATATTACAGAAAACCTTTCTGGCTTATTTTGAAAAGAGTGGCCCTGGGACTTCTATTAATTGCATTATTATCTACTGGGACAAAATATTATTTACAACCAGGACAAAACTCCGGCGTAATCCTTGCCAGCAAAGCCGACATCAAGTCAGACAAAGATATTCAAGATATAACCCTGTTCCAATTGCATGAGGGAGCTATTATTTCAGTAAACGAAGAAGATGAAGGCTGGGTAAGAATTTCCCTGGAAGAAGATAAAACAGGTTGGATTCCCAAAAAGTCTGTTGGGTTTTAATCGGACACCATTATGAAAAACAAACGACCCCGCACCGCCGGAGGTTGGGGATCAATCCTCTACTCATTACAGAAATCAATGAAGGCGGGCGGACTGTGGGCGATGATGCGCGCCCTGCTCAGCCGTAATAGCTGTAAAAGTTGTGCATTGGGCATGGGAGGACAAAGCGGCGGACTGCGAGCAGAAAGGTATTTCTCCTATTAACAAGCATTTTAGCCCTATCCCCCCTTATCTACGAGTCCAGGTATCGCTTGTTTCAGGAAGAAACTTTAGTTTTCTAAAAAACATCAGGCAATCATTGATGATCCAGTCGACGTGAGTCAACAAACCATGATCTGCATCCAGTTCATGTAATGAGCACCAGGGGTGACTGCTGGCAAACTTTCGTGATTCGTCAATTCCTACGGCTTCATCATTTATTCCATGGACGATTCGAGTAGGCAATTTTCTATTGAACCCAGCCTTGCTCCATTCCATAGCATCCTTGAAAACACCGGTACAGATATTTTTATTCTCTCCATAACGGTAATGAAAAATTGGGATACTCGGTTCCCATGAAGCTTCATCATTTAAATCCAGGTTCAACCTTTTCATCCATCGCTCTAGAAAATTAAATCCTGGAGCCATTAAATATACAGCACGAATATCCTCCCTTTTCTGTGCGGCCAAAACCGCAAGATAGCCTCCCATACTGCTTCCGATCAGGCAAGCGCCCCTGCCCTGAAACTGGTCCAGACACTTGGAAAGAATATTCATCTGACGAGTCAATGTCATATCCTCAAATCCTCCTTCTTCAAGGTCGGGAGCCTCCAGGGAAATTCCCATTTCATCAAATTTTTTTTTGAATGCCGCCGCCTTTTTTGAAAAAGGACTGGAAGCAAACCCATGCAGATAAACAAATTCAGTCATGATTCATTTCGTTCAGGGCTCTCCTCTTACACATGCTCTAGAGAGCAGACGTGCCGACGCATTCTATAGAGCAATCCGAGGCCAGGGAGAGCCGCGAGAAAAGTAACGAAGAAAAAAATTACCCAGCCAACTTCCTGAGCCAAAAAACCGGAAGGAGGCCCGACAAAAACACGACCCAACGACGCCAGAGCAGATAGAAGAGCAAACTGAGTTGCTGTATACCGGTGGTCACATAAGGCCATTAGGAAAGCGACAAAAGCGGCTGTCCCCATCCCTCCAGCCAGGTTTTCAAAGGCTACGGCAACCACCATTATAGAGTAAACCTTGCCCACATAAGCTAATACCATAAACGACAGATTTGAAACCGCTTGCAAAATACCGAAGATCATAAGGGACTTATACAAACTCATTCGGGACAACAGTACGCCGCCATACAAGGCACCAAATATAGTGGCAATAAGTCCTAGTCCTTTATTGATCGCTCCCACTTCTCCCACAGAAAATCCGGGACCCCGGATGAGAAATGCAGTGGTCAGACTTCCGGCAAAGGCATCCCCAATTTTATATAGAATGATGAGGACAAGAAACGCCCAAGCGGCCGGACGAGAGAAAAACTCGGTGAGCGGCCCCGAAACCGCTTCTGACAAAGATGTTGGGGGACGCCCCGCATCTTCCGGTTCCGGTGCCAGAAGTGTTGCCATTGTACCAATGAGCATCAGCCCGGCCATCAACATATACGTCAAACGCCAACCCAGAGGACCTACCAAAATAAGGGCCAAGGCCCCGGAAACCAGCATAGCCACCCTATATCCCGTTACCGAAATAGCCGCGCCCAGGCCGCGCTCCCTCTCTCTGAGAACATCCGTACGGTAAGCATCGATAACAATATCCTGGGATGCAGAGCTAAAAGCGAGGAGTAATGCAAGCAAAGCAACCAGCACGGGAGAATTTTTAGGAGAAGTCAGGCTCAAGGCAAATATAAGGCCTATTAGCGCAAGTTGGGTAAATAATATCCAACCGCGGCGTCTACCAAGCAGGGGAAGCACATATCGGTCCAACACAGGAGCCCATAAAAATTTTAGTGTGTAGGGAAGCCCTACAAGGGTAAAAAGCCCTATCGTCTTCAAATCAACCCCTTCAACAGCCATCCATGCCTGAAGAGTCCCTCCGGACAAAGCCAATGGAAGTCCTGAGGCAAAACCCAATAAAGCAACCGCTCCGATTCTCCTGTTAACCAGGGGTTTTAGTTTACTGAGAAAATTTTCAGACGAAACCAATTATATTATCCCTTTATTTGCAATAAGGTATCGATTTTCTATCGAGACATGCTTAAAACCAGAAAAATCTACACGCCTGTCTCGTATACAAAAATACATCAGGTAGTTTACCCGAAATAAGAGCAATTACACCCTTGTGAGACGACAAAATAGACCATTGAAAGATGATAAAAACTCCAATAAAATTGAACAGGGACACTTGGGACATGATAGGGGCTTTTTGACTGGAAGTCATTGATTTTTTAATGACCTTTCTAGTCCGTTTGTCCGATAAAGTTAAAAAATATTATGGGTCATGACTAGAACAGAGGGTGATTTTTAATCATTTTGATCAGAATTTTGTATATATCCTGATCCCTGAAAAAGCCGACTTCATAACTTTCTTCGCACACAATCCATGGCCGAAATCGTACTCACGATTCATTTAATGCTCGTACTTTTCTTTATCGTAGGGTTTCCTATAGGGCTCTCATGGAACCACCCTGTATTCAGATATATCCATGCAGGTTCTTTAGTCGGGATCACTCTGCTTATGGTGGCGGGTATTCCCTGCCCACTAACGGTGCTGGAAGAGTCGTTGCTCAGTCAGTCCTACCAAGGTTCGTTCCTGGCCGTTTGGCTAAACCGCATTCTTTACCTTGAATGGTTCGACCCGTCCCACGTACTGATAGCTGACCTTCTATTCACGGCTCTGGTCTTATCCAGTTTCCGGTGGTATCCAATTAGAAAATAAAATTATTTTACCAATGAATAATTACCTGGACGAAACTACGGGTAGCGCACAGCGGAATCCAACGTTTTCAAAGTAATCGTTCGGGTCAGCTTCGGTTCGCGAGAATGAATAGCGGTAGGCATCCAGAAAATAATGTCCCGCCTTCTGAAAGGCATTTCCACGCAACACCTTCAACACCTTACCAAACCTTGGGTTTTTGTATGCATTTTCAGGGTAAGGCAGGTACCAGTCCATAGTCCACTCCATGACATTTCCCGCCAGATCATAAACATTGTAAGGACTTACATCTCCGGGATAGCTTCCCACGTTCACCAATGCCCTTGATCCATCAGTATCAATATTGGACTTGCCTTTTTCATAATTATTCCCCCATGGGAAATCACGACCATCGGTCCCGCGAGCAGCTTTCTCCCACTGCACCTCGGTAGGAAGTTTTTTTTGCGCCCACAGGGCATAAGTCAACGCCTCTCGCCAGGTGACGTGCGTAACAGGATAGTTTTCTGTACCTTCTTTGTAGGTACCATTTTCCCAGTGCCCCGGCAATTCATCATACCCGGAAGCATCCAGAAACTTTTTATATTCTTCATTAGTCACTTCATACTTGTCTATATAAAATGCTTCCAGATTGACCTTTCTAATTGGGTGCTGATCCAGATACAATGGTTTGACTGACCCTATTTTCCTATGAGTATTTTCCTTGTCTATCTTGTCTGTTCCCATGATAAACTCACCCGCCGGGACCAGAACCATCTCTTTACCGTCGATGGGGGAGGTTTTTACAGGTGGCAAAGCCGCTCCTTTTTCTCCACTATCGCTGGAACCATTACAGGCGGAAAGAATAAATATAAACGTGAACGAAATCAGGCACAGGAGAAAAGGGCTTCTGTTTAAAACCAATTTAGTAAAACAAAACTGCCGACCGTTATGTCTTCTCAAATAAAATATTTGCAAAGTCTTACCCTCATCAAACCCATACGGGTTATTTTTTATCTTTCCATTTTAATTGCCCTGCTTCCCGCAACCGGCAACGCATTTGAAAAACCCCTGACTATGAAAACTCAGGGAGAAAACTCTCCACATATTTTGAAGTCCAACAACTTCTCATTAAACGCGAGAAATGTAAAGGTTCTAAAATCACAAGGGGATATTCTTTGGATGGGAACGTCAATGGGAGTCATCAAATACAACACATCATCCCTCGAAGACTATGTGATCTATGATAACCGCAATGGACTATTAAGCAATGGCGTCTTCAGCATAGCCATCAGCCCAAGCAACCAGATATGGGTTGGAACTTACGGCGGTGGACTGAGCCGAATAGATGAAACAGAATGGACTAACATCAATACACCGCAGGGACTCAACGATGCGTTTGTTTACGATCAGGAGTTTTCTAAGGATAGTATATGGATTGCCACATGGAGTGGCGCCAACCGGGTGAGCGCTGACCCACTGTCCCGCGATTCGTGGGAGAGCTTTACGGTTGAAAATACCGACGGCGGGCTGATCGACAACTGGGTCTATGCCATTGAGATTGGCCCGGATAATAATATCTGGTTTGGTACAGAAGCCGGACTCTCTCTTTTTAATGGAAAGGAATGGCAGAACTGGGACCACAAAAGCGGCCTCGGCGCAGACCATGAAATCGTTAGGAAAGATAATCAATGGGCCACAGACACATTCAAAGGTGCGCATCATAATCACCAGGCTCCCGACCTGCCGAATACGGAATCCGCCGACTTCCGCCCCAACTACATTGTCTCAATGCTTCTGGACCGGGCCAATCGGCTGTGGATAGGAACCTGGGGAGGAGGTCTCAGCTTGTTTGATCCTAAAAAAAAGGTTTTCCGAAATTTCACAGTTCAGGATGGCCTTCCAGGAAACTACATTCTCGCCCTCAAGGAAGGTCCCGATGGCAACTTGTGGATTGGATCAAACAAAGGACTCACCCGTTTTGACGGCTCCCACTTTCTCAACCTGTCAAAAACCAATGGGCTGATAGGCGATTTCGTTTTCAGCATCGAATTTGACCGCGATAATTTCCTGTGGGTTGGCGGACACCACGGCATGACCCAACTGAAAGTCGACCCGCTGTCCGGCAACCTGTTCCGTCTGGAATAGTTCATGATCAATCATCATCGTCTTCGTCGTCATCATCATCTTCATCGTCTAACATTGCTTCATCGACTTCTTTTTGTTCAGCGGCATCCATCAATTCCTTGATCTGCTCATAACCACTTGCCAGACGCTGTATGTTAATTAAAATATTGATGAGATCCGCGTCCTTGCATTCCCTTATTCCCGCTACAAGAGCGCCCCGCTCATCGTCTTCGTACTTCTCGTCCCACTCATCAAAGGTGGCGAGAATCTTGTCTTTGCAGTGAATCAAATCATAAAAAAAACTTTCAACTTCAATCGTGGCCATGGCTATCCCTGAATAATAAAATCCTGCGTAAATATTCGACCTCATAAGATGCTCGTAAAAATAACACAATTTTACGGTAGTCAGAAAGAAGAAAAGACACATAACGCTTTCCCTAATGTTTACAGGGAACATCTCCAATGACCTGTCTCATTTTCCCATTTTAAATATGGCTCATCATGGCTATAATTACCGCGACATACTTATACCTATATACCTAAAGGGTATTCATGGATGACCTGACATACAGAGGAGTGGCCTTTGCCGGTTTTTTTATGATCTCCCTGATCGCATGGGCAACAGGAAACCGGACCCCGGTAAATAGAAAAACTATTGGCGGAAGCATACTTCTCGCCTGGATCATTGGTGTGCTGACATTCTGGTTGCCTTGGACCCGAAGCGCACTTGAATGGACCAATAATATTCTAATAACAACACTACAGGCTTCGCAAAAAGGTGTGATCTTTTTATTTGGCCCCCTCGCGATAGGCCCGGGCCAAACTTTAGCCGATGGAACCGCCTCGGTCGGGTTTGTTTTGGCTATGCAGGTTCTACCTTCTGTAATTTTTTTCTCTGCTGTCGTCAGCGTTTTGTATTACCTGGGAATCATGCAAGCTTGTGTTAATGGATTCGCCAGAGTTTTTCACAAGTTGATGGTCCTTTCCGGTGCAGAATCTCTGTCGGCATCGGCCAACATATTCGTTGGCATAGAATCGGGTCTGGCCATTCGCCCTTATCTTGATCGAATGTCAAACTCGGAACTGCTGACCATGATCACCTGCATGATGGCAACTGTCGCCAGCACTGTAATGGCGGTTTATGTAATCGCCTTGCAGGAGGTCTTCCCGCAAATCGCCGGGCACTTGATATCCGCTTCCATAATTTCCATCCCCTGCGCAGTACTGATCAGCAAACTTTCTCTACCTGAAACAGAAGTTCCGGAAACACTGGGAACAATCCCAGTGGAAGAAAATTCTAAAAAACCATCCAACCTGATGGTCGCGTTGACAGATGGTGGAGCGCAGGGTGTGAAACTCGCTGTCGGGATAGCCACTTTGCTCATTGTGATTTTAGGAATGGAATCCGTTTTCGACCTGGCATTAAATCAATTGCCGAGCATCGCGGGAGAATCTATTTCTATTACCCGAATTTTAGGCTGGCTCACCTGGCCCTTTGTCATCCTGATTGGCTTAAAACCGGATGAATGGCAGATCGGCGCTCAGATTTTAGGATCACGCTTTATCGAAACAGAAGTGACCGCCTATTTCCAACTGGCCGCCCTTCAGGCCGCCCCTACTCCTGCTTTTTCTTTAAGGTCACTCACCGTTCTCACTTACGCACTTTGCGGTTTTGTTCATATTGCCAGTTTAGGAATTTTTGTCGGCGGGCTGGCCGCTCTTGTTCCTTCACGGGCCAAAGAATTATCTATGCTTGGGCTACGCGGACTGTGGACCGCTTTCATGGCCACACTGCTCACAAGTTGTATCGCCGGAGTATTTGCTCAGTCTTGATGTCAGACTCATTATAATTTTTATTTTCTCAACAGAGAAACCTGATATCATATCTGAAAAAATATTGCAGACCATTTCCAGGGAACACGCGGAACACATGACAGAGCAAGAACGGTTTATAGACAATGGCGATGGCACCATCACCGACACTCGATACAATATGATGTGGCTGAAACAGGACAGTTATCAGGCCAAAGGGAAATGGTGCACATGGAAGGGTGCCAATAAGTTTACGCAAAAACTCAATGATGATAAATTTGCCGGATTCGATGATTGGCGGCTCCCAAAAAAAACCGAGGCACGCAACCTCTATGAGCATGAAAGTAAAAACACTGACTTCAACGGAGACATCGTCCATATCGACCTGAAGTTTCCGGAAGGATGCGGTTTTACCTACTGGTGCGAAGAAGAAAGCGGCATCAACGCGATGGCTTACAATTTTTACAGTGACCGCGCTTATCTGGTGCGAAGAAAAACCAAAGATGAAAGTTTTATGTCCTGCCGTCCCGTTCGCTCTTCCGGGCCTGAGGTAAAAAAATTCGGCAGGGTTTCTGATACGGGAAGGTCCCGGAGGGAATGACACTAAAAACTTTCCCCCTCTATAACTTCACGGGGCTTTTTTCAATACTCCCGAATTTTCATTCTAATTGTTCATGACTCTATACCGGGCCACTTCGGCTGAAATCAATCTGGAAGCGTTTCGACACAACTTGCGAACTGTCAAAACCCTCGCAGGCCCAGCCGC
>Ga0163108_10003508_pt1 | contig 11143 bp, 8 predicted proteins | sample Fk1155metaG_FD_109644 | JGI IMG/M metagenome (GOLD analysis project Ga0163108, IMG submission 109644) | Marine microbial communities from the Central Pacific Ocean - Fk160115 155m metaG | ecosystem: Environmental > Aquatic > Marine > Oceanic > Photic zone | place: The Central Pacific Ocean...
GTGATAAGACGCTGAATATCCAATAGCTACTGGTCCAGCTGCGTAGTTAACATACCAAACACCTTCAAAAGCGTCTGTGTCTCTAGCTGCTCCACCATCATTGTCTCTTTCAGCACCATATACACCAAGTGTCAAACCATTTCCAGCAGCAGTAATACCTAAAGATTGACCGCCGTTGAATTCAGTTGAATGTTGGCTACCACCGTCATTAGAAGATGTTCCTGAAGCTTCTGGTGAATATTCTACATCAGCAGAAACAGTCATTCCACCAAGATCTATAGAAGGTGAGTTATAAACTAATGAGTTGTTGTCTGCCCATGATCCAACTAAGTTTGCTGACAAAGTTGTTCCACCAGCGTCATCAATTTCCTCATAAGCTTTTGGTGTTTGCTCGTCGTATTTAGTACTTGCACCACCGAAACCTGATCCAGTAGTTAAAGTACCCATTGATCCCATTGTAAGAGATAAAGCTGAAGATGAAATATCAAATCCACTAGCTTCTTTCATTGCAGTGTTACCAGCAAAAGTCCAACCATTGTCTAACTCTCCTGATCCACTGAAACCAACGTCTTTATCATTGCTATAACCAACACCGTGATCGGTTGTTTCAGTACCTGTGTTACCGTCCATGGTAACATAAGTAAAGTTGAAAGCACCTGATACAGACATTTCTCCTGCATTTGCACTAACTGCTACTAGCGAACCCGCTAATGCTGTTAATCCAAGTTTTTTCAAATTATTCATAATACTCCTTTTGTTATTATTCATATGAATTGAGATAAACTATCAATTAAGTACTTTTTTCAGATATTTTTTTTTGGTTTTATGCTTTTTTTTAGTAAAGTGTGATAAATATACAACTATTTTACCCCTTATTTTATTGATATTTTTAATCTATCATGGTTTTAGATAGTAATTAAAAATATGAAAAAAATTACCTTATTAATTGTTCTATTTTTTTCAATAATCAGTCTTGCAAGCTGCGGAATATATAAACGTTCAGATATAAAGGATAATCCCGTAAGCAGTAAAGAACGTGTTAAAAAAAATCTCGAAGAAGGAAGAGGTATGTCTTTTAAAAAATTAACGGGCCAAGGGTCAGGTACTTTTGATTTTGCTTCTTCAAATGAACTTTGGAGAGCTTCGATGGACGTTTTAGATTTCGTTACTTTTGCAAATGCTAGTTATTCTGGTGGAATTTTAATCACTGATTGGTTTAGTTCAAATTCTGAAAAGGACAAAGAATTAAATAGAGATTTAAAAATTACAGTTAAATTTTTATCAAATGAAATAAGAGCTGACGGATTAGATGTTAGCATTCATGAAAGAATATGCTCTTCAACAAATTCTAGTGCATGTTCAATTAAAAAAATTAAATCAAATCTCGAAGGAGAAATCAAGCTAGCAATACTTAAAAAAGCAGCAATATATAAAAAAAAATTCTACAAAAAGAAAAGAGAAGAAAACCAAAAGGACCAACCCAAAAAATATAGATATTTAGAAGATAAATAAAGTTGCCAATAATTATATAAGATTCATGAATAGATATAATTTTAAAACAATAGAAAAAAAATGGCAAAATTTTTGGGATAAAAATAAAACTTTTAAAACAAAAATAGATAAAAAAAAGAAAAAATTTTATTGCTTAGAAATGTTTCCATATCCATCTGGTAAAATCCATATGGGCCACGTAAGAAATTACACAATTGGTGATGTCTTAGCACGAGTAAAATCAATGCAAGGATATAATGTTTTACACCCTATGGGATGGGATTCTTTTGGCTTACCAGCGGAAAATGCTGCTAAAGAAAATAATTTACATCCAAAGAAATGGACTGAAACTAATATTTCAGCAATGAAAATTCAGTTAAAAAAAATTGGCTTATCTTTAGACTGGGATAGAGAAATATCAACTTGCTCGGAAGAATATTATAAACATCAACAGCTTTTTTTCCTTGAATTATATGAAAAAGGCTTAGTTTATAGAAAAGAAAATTATGTAAATTGGGATCCAGTTGAACAAACAGTTTTAGCAAATGAACAAGTAATTGATGGTAAGGGTTGGAGATCTGGAATCCCTGTTGAAAGGAAAAAATTAAATCAATGGTTTTTTAATATTTCAAAATTTTCTGAAGAACTTCTTAAAGGACTCGATGAATTAAAAAATTGGCCGGAAAAGGTAAAAATAATGCAAAAAAATTGGATTGGAAAATCTTTTGGTTGTGAAATTGATTTTAAAATACAAGGTAATTTGCCGATTGATAAAATTAAATGTTTTACAACAAGACCAGACACTTTATTTGGATTTTCTTTTTTAGCCGTTTCTGTAGATCATCCTATCTCAAAGCATTTTTTAGATAATCCAGAATTTCTTAAATTTAGAGAAGAATGTTCAAAAACTGGTACTACTGAAGAATCTATAGCGCTTGGTGAAAAAATTGGTTTTAAAACAAATTTATTTGCAATTAATCCTTTAGATGAAAAACAAAAAGTTCCTGTATATTTTGCAAACTTTGTCCTTATGGATTATGGTTTTGGAGCTGTTTTTGGGTGTCCGGCGCATGATCAAAGAGACTTAGATTTTGCAAATAAATATAAACTAAAAATAAAAACGGTAGTAAAACCAGAAAATAAAGATGACAAATTTAGTGTATCAAAAGAAGCTTACACTGGATCAGGAATTATAATTAATTCTGATTTTTTAAATGGTTTAAAAGTACCAGATGAATCAATTGTTAAAACTATAGAAATTCTTGAAAAAAAAAAATTAGGTAAAAAAAAAATTAATTTTAGATTAAAAGACTGGGGCGTATCGAGACAAAGATATTGGGGATGTCCAATTCCGATTGCTTATGATAAAAATGGAAATGTTTTTCCTATCCCCCAAAAAAAACTACCAGTAAAATTACCAGAAAATATTGATTTAAATTTTAAAGGTAATCCACTTGATAATGCTAAAGAATGGAAAAAAATTAAAATAGATGGAAAGGAATTAGTTAGAGAAACAGATACATTAGACACTTTTGTGGATTCATCCTGGTATTTTATAAGATTTTGTTCTCCAAATAATGAAAAATATGGTTTTGATTATGATGAATTAAAATATTGGATGCCTGTTGATCAATATATTGGAGGTGTTGAACACGCAATATTACACCTTCTTTATTCAAGATTTTTTACAATGGCTTTAAATTATAAAAATAAAAATTTTAATTTAAAAGAACCGTTTCAAGGACTATTTACACAAGGAATGGTTTGTCACGAAACTTATAAAGATGATAATAACAAGTGGTTAAGCCCAGAAGAAGTTGAGACCGAAGACGGAAAAAAATTCTTTATTAAAAAAAATCCAAAAAAAAAAGTAATTGTGGGTCCTTCAGAATCAATGTCAAAATCTAAAAAAAATACTATAGATCCTGAACAAATTATTGAAAATTACGGTGCCGATGCTGTTAGGTTATTTATGCTATCTGATAGCCCACCAGAAAAAGATGTTCAATGGTCTGATCAGGGTATGGTGGCATGTTATAAATTTATTCAAAAACTATGGACCTTACATGAAAAAATTAAATCCATATTAGAAAAAAATGAAAAAAATTCAGAAAAATCTGAAGATATTTCAAAATTTACTAACCAACTAATTGATAGAATAAATAATAATTTAGAAAGATTTAATTATAACGTAATTATTGCCAGTATTTATGAAACTTACAATTTTTTAAACCAAAAAATTAATTCACCAATATGTAGTGATTTATTGTTTGAAAATTATAAAAAAATTCTATCTATCATACATCCAATAATTCCTCATTTTACATCAGAATGTCTCGAAGATTTGAAAATTGATCATAATGTAAAATGGCCAATTGTAGATAAAAAACTTTTAGTAAGTGAAGAAACTAATATAGTAATTCAAATCAATGGAAAAAAAAGATCAATTATTAATTGTAAAAAAGGAATAACTGAAGAAATTTTAATAAAAAATATTAAAAACGATATAAAAGTTAATAAATTTTTAGAAAATAAAAAAATAATTAAAAGTATTTTTGTTAAAAATAAATTGATAAATTTAATTACTAAATGAAAAAAATATTAATTTTATTACAACTTGTGTTCATTATAACATTAACGAATTGTGGAGGATATAAATCTATTTATTCATCAAAAACTAATAATTTTAATATTACTTCAATCGAAATCGATGAAAATAATGAAGTAAATTCAAAAATTAAGAATTCACTTAAAATATTTTCAAATAATGACTCCGAAAAAAAAATTTTAATAAAAATAAATTCAAAAAAAACAATTGCCATAACATCTAAAGATTCTAAAGGTGATCCAAAAACTTACGCTATGACGATAGATTTCAATCTGGAAATAAATCAAAATGGCACAAAGAAAAGCAAAAATTTTACAGAATCTTATGGATATAACAATAGATCAAATAAGTTTGATCTTAAAATATACGAAAAAAATATTCAAAATAATTTAACTGATAAAATTATTGAAAATATAACGCTTTACCTATCTACTATATAAATGATTATAAAATCATTTGAATTAAATAAAATAAATTTAGAAAAAAATAATTTCTTTTTATTATATGGAGAAAATGAAGGTTTTAAAAATGAAGTAATAAAAAAAAAATTTGAAAAAAATTTTGATAAAAACATATATAGATATGATGAAAAAGAAATTTTAGATAATAAAGAAAATTTTTTTAACAGCATTACTACAAAGTCATTTTTTGAAGATAAAAAACTCATAATTATTTCAAGAACAACAGATAAAATAAAAGATTTAATAGATCACATTCTTGAAAAGAAAATAAACGATATAGTAGTTATTCTGAATTCAAATATTTTAGAAAAAAAATCAAAATTAAGAAATATGTTTGAAAAAGATAAAAAAACTGTTTGTATGCCTTTTTATGCTGATAATAATATAACTTTAGGAAAAATAATTAATAATTTTTTTAAAGAAAAAAATATAGCAATATCTCAACAAAATATTAATTTAGTTATAGAGAGATGCAGAGGAGACAGACAAAATTTGAATAATGAACTTAATAAAATTGAAAATTTTACTAAAAATAAAAAAAATATAAAATTCGATGAAATATTAAAATTAACTAATCTTGCAGAAAATTATAATGTATCTGAACTAATAGATAGCTGTCTTATAAAAAATCATAAAAAAACAATAAACATTTTAAATGAAAATAACTACTCAATTGATGACTGTTTTCTAATAACCAGAACACTTTTAATTAAATCAAAAAGATTATTTGAATTAAAAAAAAAAGTTCAAAACAATGCAAATGTGGACGAAATAATTTCATCTTTTAAGCCACCAATTTTTTGGAAAGATAAAGAAAATGTTAAAATACAGATTAAAAACTGGTCAATAGAAAGTATAGAAAATTTAATTTATAAATCCATGGATTTAGAGCTTTTAATTAAAAAAAGCTCAATTAATTCTATAAACATAATATCGGATTTTCTAATAAACAAATCTAAAAAAACTAATAATTAGATTTAATAATACTAATAATATTATTTAGCTGATCAAGATCTTTGTACTCAAATAAAATTGTACCACTGTTATTTTTATTATTCTTAATGGAAACATTTAAACCTATCTTATTAATAAGAGATAATTCTAATTGTCTTAAATTTGCATCTTTTGTTTTTTTATTAATTGTTTTTTTTGTTTTAAAAATTCTAACTAAATTTTCAGATTGTCTTACTGATAATTTTTTTTCTACAATTTTGTTTGCAATAAAAGCTGCATTTTCTAAACCAACTAAGACTTTTGCATGACCTTGAGAAATTTTATTTGATTGAATTAATTGAATAACATCTTTAGGTAAACTTAATAATCTTAGACAATTTGAAACATGGCTTCTACTTTTTCCAATAAATTTAGCTACTTTATCTTGATCATACGAAAAATCGTCAATTAAACGTTGATATCCTTCGGCTTCTTCAATTGGATTTAAGTCATGTCTTTGAACATTTTCAACAATAGCAAATTCAAGAGATTTAAGATCATCAGCATCAGTTATAACTACTGGAACTTCATGCAAACCAGCGTTCTGTGCAGCTAACCATCTTCTTTCTCCAGCAATTATTTCATATTTAAAATTATTATCTGTAGATTTTCTGACAATAATTGGTTGAATAATTCCACGTTCTCTAATTGAATTTGTAAGCTCTTCTAAATTTCCTTGATCAAAAATCTTTCTTGGTTGATATTTATTTCTTGTTAACTCACTGATTGCTAGTTTGTTTATGTTTTTTTCAACTTTAGAATCTCCTATTAAAGAAGATAATCCTCTTCCCAAACCTTTTTTAATTTTAATTGCATCCATTTATGCTGCACTCTCAAATGTTTTTTCGTTATTTAAAAATTCTTCAGTAAAATTAAAATATGATTTACTTCCAGAACATGATTTATCATACAATAAAACAGGAATGCCGTGCGATGGTGCTTCTGAAAGTCTTACATTTCTTGGAATAACTGTGGAATATACTTGTTCTTTAAAATAATCTCTTGCCTCTCTTTCAACTTGTGAAGATAGCTTGTTTCTTTTATCATACATTGTAAGAAGTATGCCTTTAATTTTTAAATCCTGATTAAGATTTACTTTAACTCTATCAATTGTTTTCATGAGTTGAGTTAACCCTTCAAGTGCAAAAAATTCTGTTTGAAGAGGTACCACTAGTGAGTTAGAAGCTACCAATGCCATAACTGTCAGAAGGCTCAATGAAGGTGGACAATCTATAAGAATATATTCATACACTTGGGTAGAATCATTAAAATATGCGGTTATTTGTTCTTTTAAAATAAAAGCTCTTTTGCTGTCTCCTGCTGTTTCTACTTCAAGACCAGAAAGATCAACATTAGAGGATATTAGATCTAAACTATTAAATTGTGTTTTTTTGATAACTTCAGAAAATTTTTTTGTACCATTAAGGACAGCGTAAATTGTTTCCTCTGAATTTTCAGAATTTGATAATCCCAATCCCGTAGTTGCATTTCCTTGAGGATCTAAATCAACAACTAAAATTTTTTTATTTTGTAACGCTAATCCAGCTGCCAAGTTTATGGTTGTAGTTGTTTTACCTACGCCACCTTTTTGATTTATAATTGATATGATTTCAGTTTTTTTCATTTTTTTTTTATGCTTTTTATACTTAAGATAAATGAATCACTATTTGTTAAACTTTCTTTTTCTTTATACTCAAATTCCCAATCCTTAACAGTATTCTTCAACACTTGTTTTCCGTTTTTCCCCATAAAAATAATTAAATTTGTATATTTCTTAAAATTTTTTTCTACTAAATCTAAAATTACTGGTAGTGGTTTAAATGCTCTTGCCAAAATACTTCCTGAAACTAAATTTTTTTCTTTAAACACATCTTGTTGAAATATTTGAGTCTCTAATTTTAATTCTCTACACACAGATTTTAAAAAAATACTTTTCCTGTAGCTTTTTTCATAAAGATTCATATTTATTTTAATATTCCTATCTCTTAATAGAATTGCCAGAACTAACCCTGGTAACCCTGCTCCTGTACCTAAATCTGTACATGATTTGCTATTTATGTCAATAAAATCAATTACTTGCACACAATCTATGATATGTCTTTCAACGAAATTATTAGCTGTTTTTGAACTAATTAGATTTATTTTCTTATTTTCTGATAAAACAAGCTTTTTATAGTGATTAAAACTAGATAATGTTTCACGTGAAACGTTTAATTTATTAAATGTATGATCTGGATCCATTAAGCTATATGCTTAATAGACTTTCTTTTAATGTGTGACAACAAAATATATACAGCAGCTGGAGTTATGCCGTCAATTCTTAATGCCTGCCCCATTGTTTTTGGCTTAATTTCCTTAAATTTTGATTTAACCTCATTAGAAAGACCACTTAAATCATCATAATTAACATTTTCCGGTATTATAAGATTTTCATCTCTTTTAAACGCTAAAATATCTGCATTTTGTTTACTTAAATATCCTCTGTAATGCGCGTTTATTTCAATTTGATCATCAATTTCCTTTGATATAAATGGTATTTCAGGCCATATATTTCTAATTTTTTTCATATTTACCCCCTTTTGACTTAAAATTTCTGATGCTGTTCTTAGAACACCATCTTTAGCAATGTTTATGCCAAATTTTGATATCTTTGTTGGTGTTATGTTTAATTTATACATTTTATTAGATATTTTATCTAAATTTTTAAATTTATCTCTAAAAATCATTGCTCTATCACTAGAAACTACACCAATATTGATTCCTTTTTGGGTTAGTCTCAAATCAGCATTATCTGCTCTCAATGTGAGCCTATATTCAGCTCTAGAAGTAAACATCCGATAGGGCTCAGCTATCCCCTTAGTAACGAGGTCATCAATCATAACTCCAATATAAGCTTCCGATCGATCTAATATAAAAGGTTCATTGCCTTTAACTAATAAAGCTGCGTTAATTCCAGCAATAAGTCCTTGTGCGGCTGCTTCCTCATAACCAGTAGTTCCATTAATTTGGCCAGCAAGATATAGATTTTTTATTTTTTTAGTCTCTAGAGTTAAAAGCAGTTCTCTTGGATCTACATAATCATATTCTATTGCATAACCAGGTCTAATAATGAAAACGTTTTCTAAACCCATGATTTTATTACATATTTCCTGCTGAATATCTGCTGGTAATGATGTGGATATGCCATTTGGATAGATAGTATTATCATTTAAACCTTCAGGTTCTAAAAATATTTGATGTCTTTCTTTCTCAGCAAACTTTACAACCTTATCCTCTATAGAAGGACAGTACCTCGGACCTATTCCTTTAATATTGCCAGAGTAGATTGCGCTTCTCTTTAAATTTTTAGAAATTATTTTATGAACCTCTTCATTTGTATATGTCATTCTACATGAAACTTGTTTATTAATATTTTTCTTTGTTAAAAATGAAAAAAAGTACGGATCATCATCTGCATATTGTTCTTCTAAATTTTTAAAATTAATTGTACGAGAATCAAGTCTAGGAGGTGTTCCAGTTTTTAATCTTCCAATTTTAAAATTATATTTTCTTAGTTGCTCACTTAAGCCTATTGTTGGCTTTTCATTGTATCTTCCTGCTGGTATTCTTTTTTCTCCCACATGTATCAAACCATTCAAAAATGTCCCAGTAGTAAGGATTATCTTAGATGTTTTAACTATCATACCAGATTGTGTAATAAATCCATTTATAATGTTTTTATTAAATATAAACTCAACTACAGAGTCGGAAAAAACGCTTAAATTACAATAGTTTAGAAGTTTTTTTTGCATATATTTTTTATATAAAGATCTATCACTCTGTGTTCTGGGTCCTCTAACTGCTGGACCTCTACTTCTATTAAGGAGCCTAAATTGTATACCTGATTTATCAGCTACATCTCCCATTACTCCATCCAACGCATCTATTTCTCTAACTAAATGTCCTTTACCCAAACCACCTATTGCTGGGTTGCATGACATCTCACCTATAGTTTCAATCTTGTTTGTAAATAATCCTGTGTTCACTCCTAGTCTTGCTGATGCAGCTGCAGCCTCACATCCGGCATGACCTCCTCCAATGACTACAACATCAAATGACAAATTGTTTTTCATACATATAATTTACAGTTGATCACAATTTTTTCAACAAATGTCTTAAATAAACTTAAATAAGGCTCAATTATCAACGTTTATTTGCCAATACAAAAATGATTAAAAATTGACCCCAAAATCTCTTCTACATCAACTTTTCCAATTATCATTCCTAAATGTCTTGTAGCTAGTCTTAAGTCCTCAGCAGCCAGATCATAATTTTCTATTTCTTTTTTTTTGTTAAATTCTATAAGATAGTGCATGCATTGTTCTAAGTGTTGTCGATGTCTTTCTCTTGTAATTAATACATCATCACTTGTAATAAATTTATTTTTTAATTTATTTTTTATTTCTGATATTAATTTATCTATATTATCATTATTTTTAATCGATATTTTGATTGGATTTGTTTTTTTTAGTTGATCACTTATTTCAAATTTTTTTAAATCACATTTATTTATTACCAAAATTGAATTTTTATCAAATAGATCCTTTAAAAACCCTGTAAAATCAAGGTTTTTAGGTTCAATAACTACAAGCCTTAAATCAGCTTCCTCAGCTCTTTTTAAAGCTAATTTAATACCTTTTTTTTCAATTTCGTTTTTTGCTTTTCTAATTCCAGCTGTATCAGAAACAATTACTGGATATCCATCAATATTTAAATGTACTTCAATAACATCTCTGGTAGTTCCTGCAACTTCAGAAACAATTGCAACATCTCTATTTGAAAGATAATTTAATAAGCTCGACTTCCCGGCATTTGTAGGTCCTACAATAGCAATTTTAAAACCTTCTCGTATTCTTTCACCTACTTTTTGATCGTCTAATATTTTTTTGATTTTTATTATAGATTTTTCTGATATTTTTTTAACTTCTTCTAAAATATTTTTGGAAATATTTTCATCAGGAAAATCTATTTTTGACTCAATGTAAGATAATATTTTTATTAATTCTTCTCTTAATTGATTAAAAATATGTTCAGATCGACCTTCTATAATTTTAATTGCCTGTTTTCTCTGTATTTCAGTTTCAGAATAAATTAAGTCACCTATACTTTCTGCTTTAAGCAAATTTATCTTATCATTTTGAAAAGCTCTTTTTGTAAATTCGCCTGGTTCGGCAATTCTGCAATTTTTTATTTTTGAAATGCACTTTTGCAGCTCAGATATGACTGCTTTACTACCATGTACATGAAATTCTGCCATATCTTCACCAGTGTAGCTATTTGGGCCAGGAAACCATATAATTATCCCTTCATCAATTAGCTCAGAAGTGTTGATATTGTTTATTTTTCTAAGGGTTGCTACTCTAGGAATAGGTAAGTCATTTTTTGTTAGTGCTTTTATTACTGATGATGCTTCTTTTCCTGAAACTCTTATAACAGCAACACCCGATGCTCCTGATCCACTAGATAATGCAAATATTGTCATACTTTTTATTATATTATACCTATGTTTTACCAATTTTGTTAAATTATTAAATTTATGATTATCTGGATA
>Ga0163108_10003511_pt1 | contig 11142 bp, 12 predicted proteins | sample Fk1155metaG_FD_109644 | JGI IMG/M metagenome (GOLD analysis project Ga0163108, IMG submission 109644) | Marine microbial communities from the Central Pacific Ocean - Fk160115 155m metaG | ecosystem: Environmental > Aquatic > Marine > Oceanic > Photic zone | place: The Central Pacific Ocean...
ATCGGGACTGGACCGGCTGATCCCCGACTGGCGCGACAAGGGGGCGCCGGTCGACACCGAGGTTACCGATGACAATTTCTACGTGCTGGGCGAGGCGGGTGGGATCCGGGTGCCGAACTGGCCGATGCCGCCGCTGATGAACAATCACGGCAACTACATCGTCAGCATGGGCAATGTCTGCCGCTGGCTGGCCCAGCAGGCCGAGGAACTGGGCGTCGAGATCTTTCCCGGCATGGCCGCCAGCGAGGTCGTCTGGGATGGAGAGCGGGTGAAGGGTGTCGTTGCCGGCGAGATGGGGTTGAACGCGGACGGCACGCCGGGCCCTCAATACGAGCCCGGGATGGAACTGCACGGCAAGTATGTCTTCATCGCCGAGGGCGTGCGCGGCAGCCTTGCCAAGCAGATCATGGGCAGGTTGAACCTGTCGGCCGGCCACGAGCCGCAGAAATACGGCCTGGGCATGAAGGAAATCTGGGAGGTTTCGCCCGAGAAGTTCAAGAAGGGCCGGGTCGTGCACACGATGGGCTGGCCGCTGGGCAGGAACGCCGGCGGCGGCAGCTTCATCTATCATTTCGAGAACAACCAGGTTCTGGTCGGCTTCGTCGTCCATCTGAACTACGAGAACCCCTATCTCTACCCCTACGCCGAGTTCCAGCGTTTCAAGCATCATCCGATGGTCGCTGAGCTGCTGGAGGGGGGCAAGCGCGTCGCCTACGGCGCGCGCGCGATCAGCGAGGGCGGCTGGCAGTCCATGCCGCAACTGTCTTTCGCGGGCGGCGTGCTGCTGGGCTGTTCGGCGGGAATGGTCAACGTGCCCCGCATCAAGGGCAATCACAACGCGATGATTTCCGGGATCGAGGCGGCCGAGGCCGCGGCCGCCGCGCTCAAGGCGGGCCGCGAGGGCGACCGGCTGGAAACCTATGACGCGGCGGTGCGCGGCGGCGCCATCGCAAGGGATCTGAAGAAGGTCCGCAACGTCAAGCCGATCTGGTCCCGCCTGGGGCTTTGGCCCAGCCTCGTGCTTGGCGGTTTCGACATGTGGGTGGCGAATCTGACCGGCCGAAACCCGCTGGGCACCTGGAAACATGGCAAGACCGATGCGCAGGCGACCGGCAAGGCCAGGGATTTCAAGTCGATCGACTATCCTCGCCCCGACGGAAAATTGTCCTTCGACCGGCTGACCAACGTGGCGTTTTCCTTTACCAATCACGAGGAAAGCCAGCCCAGCCATCTCAAGCTGAAGGACCCCTCGGTCCCGATCGACGTGAACCTGCCGGACTATGCCGAACCGGCGCAGCGCTACTGCCCGGCGGGGGTCTATGAGGTGATCGAGGAAGGCGGCAAGCCACGCTTCCAGATCAACTTCCAGAACTGCGTCCATTGCAAGACCTGCGACATCAAGGATCCCTCGCAGAACATCGTCTGGACCACGCCGCAGGGCGGCGACGGGCCGAATTACCCGAATATGTGATCGTGGGCCGGGGCGCAGCGATTGCCCCGGCCGGATGCCGCGTTTAGGGTCCGCCAAACGCCTTCGTGATGAACGGGATCGACGCCGTGACCCAGACCCGCTTGAACCTTGCCCTGATCGCCGCGCTGAGCGCCGCGACCCTGCCTGCGGTTTCCGCCGTCGCGCAGGGGCGGCCCGAACCGCGCCCGGTCCAGGCCCAGACGCCTGTCGAAACCCTGCCGCAGCCGCCCGTCGATTCCCTGCCCGCGGCTGAACCGGCCCAGGCAGATGCCGCCGGGGGCCGCGCACCCGCACCTCTGACCATGGGTCTGGCAGGCCCCTATCTGGCGGCGCGGCTGGCGACGGTCGAAAATGATTTCAAGGCCGCCGCGCGCTATTATTTTCAGGCTGTGGCGCATGATCCGGGCGACAGCTATCTGCAGGACAACGCGCTTCTGGCGATGGTCTCGGCCGGCGAGATCGACCGGGCGGTGGAACTGGCCGACCGGATGCGCGGCGATGGCCAGCCGACCGAGCTCTCGGCTCTGCTTGTGCAGGCGAAGATGGTCAGGGATGGCGACTGGGCCGGCCTTGTCGAGGCGATCGCTCCGGGCGGCAAGACCGACGACGGCAATCGCCTTATGGACGGGCTGGTGCGGGCCTGGGCGCTGCTGGGCGACGGCAAGGCGCAGGACGCGCTGACCGCCTTCGAAGACCTCGCCAAGCTTCCCGGCGTCGGCCCGGTGGTGAACTACCAGCTTGCGCTGGCCCGCGCGCTTGTCGGCGACTACGAGGGCGCCGAGACGCTGCTGGCGGAACCGGCGACTGGCGGGCATTTGCCGGGAATCGTCGCGCGGGCCCAGATTCTGGCGCAACTGGAACGCCGCGACGAGGCAGTGGCGATGCTGGACGATATCCCCAATATCGAGGCCGAACCGCAATTGCTGGCCCTGCGCGACCGGCTGGCCACGGGCAAGCCGGTTCCCTTCGATGTGGTCAAGGCGCCTGCCGACGGGATCGCGCAGATTTTCCTGACCTTCGCAACCGCGCTGGCCAGCAGCCCAGAACCCGAGCCGCTGTCGCTGATCCATGCGCGGCTGGCCAGTTGGCTTGCGCCCGACAATGCCGAGGCGCGGCTGGTGACGGCACAGCTTTTGCAGGAGCGCGAGCAATTCGATCTGGCGGAACCCGAATTCGAGGCGCTGCGCCGGATGGGGCAGATGCGCCCGGTCGCGGAACTGGCCCGGATCGACGCACTGTCCCGCGCCGATCGCGAGGACGAGGCCGAAAAGGCCGCGCTGTCCTTGACCGCCGCCTATCCCGATCTGCCGCAGGGCTGGATCGCGCTTGGCGATCTTCTGCGTCAGCAGGAAAGGTTCGCCCAGGCAGTGCCGGCCTATGACAAGGCGCTGGCGCTGCTGAAGGATGGCCCTGACGAGGCACGCTGGTTCCCGCTTTACGCGCGTGGCATCGCGCTGGAACGATCGAAGCAGTTCGACCGCGCCGAGGCCGATCTGCTTGCAGCCATCGAGATCAATCCCGACCAGGCCAGCTTGCTGAATTATCTCGGCTATTCCTGGATCGACCGGAACGAGAACCTGGATCGCGGACTGGACATGATCCAGAAGGCCGCCGAATTGTCGCCGGGCGACGGATACATCCTCGATTCTCTGGCCTGGGCCTATTACCGGCTGGGCCGCTATGACGAGGCGGTCGCGCCGATGGAAGAGGCCGTGGGCTCGATGGCCTCGGACCCGCTGGTGAACGATCATCTGGGCGATATCTACTGGATGGTGGGCCGCCATCGCGAGGCCGAGATCCAGTGGCAGCGCGCGCTGTCGCTGAAACCGACCGAGACCGGAGATGTCGATCCCGACCGGATCCGCGCCAAGCTGGATCGCGGGCTGGACGCAGTGCTGCGCGACGAGGCCAGGACCGGCGAGAACGAGACCCCCGTGCCGCAGGCCGAAGCCGCCAGCCGATAGCATGATCTTCGAGGCCGCGCGGGCCAAGCTGAACCTTGCCCTGCATGTCACCGGCCGGCGCGAAGACGGCTATCACCTGCTGGATTCGCTGGTCGCCTTCGCCGATATCGGCGATCGCGTCGCGCTGATGCCGGGGCCTCTGTCGCTGAAGATCGACGGTCCCTTCGCGGACGACCTGTCGGTCGGCAACAACCTGTGCCTTGACGCGGCCCGTCTGGCAGGCGGTGCGGCACAGATCACGCTGACCAAGATTCTGCCGGTCGCGTCCGGTATCGGCGGCGGCTCGGCCGATGCGGCTGCGGTCCTGCGCGGGCTTGCCCGGATGGGTCATCCGATGCCGGCCGATCCCTGGCGGCTGGGCGCTGATGTGCCGGCCTGCATCGCTTCGGTCCCTGCCCGCATGGCCGGGATCGGCGAGAAGGTGACGCCGCTGCCCGCCTTGCCGCCGGTGCCGCTGGTGCTGGTCAATCCGGGCTTTCCCGTGGCCACGCCGCAGGTCTTTTCGGCGCTGACCTGCCGCGAGAATTCCCCCTTGCCGCCCATCCCCGCCTTCGCCGACAGGGCGGCGCTGATCGGCTGGCTGCGCGGCACCCGCAACGATCTGGAAACGCCGGCCCGGACCATCGCGCCGGTGATCGGCACGGTCCTGCGGACCCTCGATGCGACCGGCGCGGCGTTCACCCGCATGTCGGGTTCCGGCGCGACCTGTTTCGGTCTTTTCGACAGCGTGGCGCGCGCGCGCGCATCCGTGGAAACGTTGAAACAGCATGGCTGGTGGGCGGTGGTCTCGGAACTGGCACCGCGGCCCGCGCCCGGATAGGATAGGGCCAGCAACAGGGGAAAGATCGACATGCTGCGTCTCGGCGTCAATATCGACCACGTCGCCACCATCCGCAATGCGCGCGGCACGCCCTGGCCTGATCCGCTGCGTGCGGCCCGAATCGCGCAAGAGGCCGGGGCCGACGGGATTACCGCCCACCTGCGCGAGGATCGCCGCCATATCAGCGACCGCGACATCGATGCGCTGATGGAACACCTGACCCTGCCGCTGAACCTGGAAATGGCCGCGACGCCCGAGATGCAGGCGATCGCTCTGCGTCATCGTCCCCATGCTGTCTGCCTGGTTCCCGAAAAGCGCCAGGAGCGCACGACCGAAGGCGGTCTGGACGTGGCCGGCAACGACAACGCGATCGGCGATTTCATTGCGCCGCTGCGAGAGGCGGGCTGCCGTGTGTCGCTGTTCATTGGCCATGACGCCGCCCAGATCGAAGCCGCCGCCCGCATCGGCGCGTCGGTGGTGGAACTGCATACCGGCGCTTATTGCGATCACGACACCGAAGGCCGGACCGCCGAACGCGATGCCGAATTGTCCGGTCTGGCCGAGGGCGCCCGCCTTGCCGCCAGCCTGGGGCTGGAGGTCCATGCCGGCCACGGCCTGACCTTCGACACGGTCGGTCCCATCGCCGCCCTGCCACAGATCGCCGAACTGAACATCGGCCATTTCCTGATCGCCGAATCGGTGTTTACCGGTCTTGGCCCCGCGATCCGCGAAATGCGCCGCCATATGGAGGAGGCAAGGGGATGATCCGCCACGCCGTCGTCCTGACCCTGCTTGCCGCCGCGCCCGCGCTTGCCCGGGACGGCCCCGTGACCGTCAGACCCTGTGACGACACCGCCCGCGTCGATACCATCGCCGAACCCTGGCAGAAGAACACCGCCACCTATGCCGACGGCCAGGTCCGCATCGCCCTGCTGGACATGGTCGAACCGGAAGGCGGCGCGCTGCGTCTGCTGGTCGTCAGCCCGCCGCGCGACGAATTGGGCCTGCGCCGATGCCGGGTTGTCGGTCTCGAGAACGGTCTGGGCTTCTACGACATGGATTTCGCCCGGCATCAGGCCAGCTATGACCCGGCGCGCGGTCTGACCATCACGCTGCCCGCGCACCACTATCCGGTCGATGGTGAAACCGGTGCCGATGATGGCTGGTTCCGGCTTTCCGTCACCATCAACCGGCAGACCGGCGCGATCGCGACGCAGGGTTTCAAGTGATCATCGTGCGGTTCTCCGTTGTCCAAATACCCGTTGTCCCGCCGCGGATTTCAGGCGCATGATCCTGGGGATCGGCACCGATCTGGCGAATATCGAACGGATCCGGAACACGCTGGACCGGTTCGGCGACCGCTTTCGCAACCGGGTCTTCACCCCCGTCGAACTGGCCAAGGCGGCCAGACGCAAGGACGAGGCCGGGACGCTGGCCAAACGCTGGGCCGCGAAAGAGGCGTGTTCCAAGGCGCTTGGCACCGGGCTTGCGATGGGGATCAGCTGGCGAGACATGGCGGTCAGCAACCTGCGCAGCGGCCAGCCCGTCATGGAGCTGACCGGCTGGGCGGCTGACAGGCTGGCGCGGATGACGCCCCCCGGCCATACCGCCATCGTCCATGTCACGCTGACCGACGATCACCCCTGGGCGCAGGCCTTCGTGGTGATCGAGGCGCGGCCGCAAAGCCCGTCTATCGCTTGACTTTGCCCCCTGCGGCGGACCATCAACGCAGCCGAACGCGGCCGCCGTGCCACGACAGGACAGGGGACGACATCATGGCCGACAGCGCGGCGGGCAAGAAGAAGGAAGGCATCTGGGAGACGGTCAAGACGATCTTCTGGGCGCTTCTGATCGCGGGCATCTTCCGGACCTTGTTCTTTCAGCCTTTCTGGATCCCCTCGGGCAGCATGAAGGACACGCTGCTGATCGGCGACTTCCTGTTCGTCAACAAGATGGCCTATGGCTATTCCCGGTATTCCTGCCCCTTCTCGCTATGCCCGATCAATGGCCGGATCATGGGCTCGGAACCCGAACGCGGCGATGTCGTCGTCTTTCGCCATCCCACGCGTGGCGTCGATTTCATCAAGCGCGTGATCGGTCTGCCGGGCGATACGGTGCAGGTCCGTGGCGGGCGCCTGTGGCTGAACGGCGCGGAGGTGCCGCTTCAGCGTCAGGACGATTTCATCGAGATCAAGGAACAGCAGGGCCCGCAGGGCCTGATCCCGCGTTGCAGCAACGATCCGGTCCCCGAGGGCGGCGAATGCGTCAAGGAACGCTTTACCGAAACCCTGCCCAATGGTGTCAGTCACGACATCCTGAACATCGTCGATGGTTGGGTCGCCGACGACACGCCCACCTTCACCGTTCCCGAGGGGCAGTATTTCTTCATGGGCGACAACCGCGACAATTCCGAGGATTCGCGCTTTCCCCAGGAGGTCGGCGGACTGGGTTTCGTACCGGCCGAATTCCTGATCGGTCGTGCCGATCGGATCATGTTCTCCTCGGCCGGACGCTCGCTTCTGTATTTCTGGACCTGGCGCCCGGACCGGTTCTTCAAGGCGGTCGATTGAGACCGGGCGCCGATATCGTGGGTTTCATGACCCGGCTGGGCCATGATTTCGCGCGTCCCGAATTGCTGGTGCGCGCGCTGACCCATGGCTCGATCGCCACGGCGACGCGGCCCGACAACCAGCGGCTGGAATTTCTGGGCGACCGCGTGCTGGGCCTGGTGATGGCCGAGGCGCTGTTTCAGGCCGATCCGGCCGCCACCGAGGGCCAGCTCGCGCCGCGCTACAACGCGCTGGTGCGGGGCGAGACCTGCGCCGCCATCGCGCGTCGGATCGGGCTGGGCGAGGTGCTGAAGCTGGGCCGGTCCGAGATGATGTCGGGCGGCCGCCGCAAGGAGGCCCTGCTGGCCGACGCGATGGAGGCGGTGATCGCCGCGATCTATCTGGATGCGGGTTTCGATGCCGCCCGGCAGGTGGTCCTGATCCTGTGGCGGGACCGGCTGGACACGCTGGAAGACGATCCCCGCGACGCCAAGACCGCGCTGCAGGAATGGGCGCAGGCCAACGGGATGCCGCCGCCCGTCTATGAACAGACCGCGCGCAGCGGTCCCGATCACGCGCCGGTCTTTCACGTGACCGCGCGGCTGGCCGATGGTCGCGAGGCACAGGCGCAGGGTGTGGGAACCAAACGCAGCGTGGAACAGGCCGCGGCCCAGGCCCTGCTTGCCAGGCTGGAGGACCGCTGATGACAGATCCCATCACGCGCGCGGGTTTCGTCGCCCTGATCGGCGAGCCCAATGCCGGCAAGTCCACGCTGCTGAACCGCATGGTCGGCGCCAAGGTCAGCATCGTGACCCACAAGGTCCAGACCACCCGCGCGCGCATCCGCGGCATCGCCGTCGCCGGCGCCGCCCAGATCGTCTTCGTGGACACGCCGGGCATCTTCCGTCCGCGCCGCAGGCTGGACCGTTCCATGATCGCCGCCGCCTGGGGCGGGGCCGCCGATGCCGACATCATCCTGTTGCTGGTCGAGGCTCATCGCGGCCTGACCGAGGGTACGCAGGCGATCATTGACAACCTGAAGGCGCTTGAGGTCAGGACGCCGGTCGCACTGATCATCAACAAGATCGACCGGGTCAAGGCCGAGGCGCTGCTGGCCCTGTCGCAGCGGCTGAACGCGGAATTCGGCTTTGAACGAACCTTCATGATCTCGGCCGAAAGGGGACATGGCTGCGACGATCTTCGCGACTGGCTGGCCACGACCCTGCCTGCCGGACCGTGGCTCTATCCCGAGGACCAGATCGCCGATCTGCCGATGCGCATGATCGCGGCCGAGATCACGCGCGAAAAGCTGACCCTGCGCCTGCACGAGGAAATTCCCTATCAGTTGACGGTCGAGACCGAGGGCTGGGAGGAGAAGAAGGACGGCAGCGCGCGGGTCGATCAGGTGATCTATGTCGCCCGGCAGGGACACAAGGGCATCGTTCTGGGCAAGCGTGGCGAGACGATCAAGGCGGTCGGTCAGGCGGCCCGCGCCGAGATGGAGGAATTCATGGATCGCCGGGTTCACCTGTTCCTGCAGGTCCGCGTCCGCGAGAACTGGCAGGACGAGGCTGAACGCTATGGCGAGATGGGCCTCGATTTTCGCGACGGCGATCCGGGCCGCTGATGCCCGAGCCCAGGCTTGCGGCGGGGATCTGGGTATCCGCCTATCTGGCGCGGCTGGGGCTGGCGAACATCCCCGCCTATGTGATTGCCCATGGCGATGACACCGCCGGCGCGGTGCTGGTCAAATGCGTCCGTCCGGATGGCAGCGCCCGGCTTTACGCCCGCGAATGGGACTTCGACACCGATACCCGGCCCTGGCAGTTGACCGGCGAGGGGCCCGAGGCCCGGATAGACGAGACCATCCGCCGCCAGCGCGGTTTCGATCCCGATCTGTGGGTGATCGAAATCGAAAGCCGCGATGGAAGAACCCTGCTGGACGAGGTCGGGCTGGACTGACGCCCTCGCGCCTGTGCCTTGCCGGGTCCGCAACCGGGCCGCCTCGCGGTCCCGTCTGGCGTTACCGCGATCTGCAGCATATGCAATTCGCATGGGCAGATCCTCGAACATCGATTCGCCGCAAGGCTTCACCTATGCGCTGGCCGCCTATCTGAGCTGGGGCCTGCTGCCGATCTACATGAAGGCGCTGGCGCATCTGCCCGCGATCGACGTGATCGCGCATCGGATCCTGTGGTCCCTGCCCATTGCGGCCGCGGTGCTGATCTGGCAGCGCCGCACCGGGGATCTGGGCGTGGCGCTGCGCGATCCGCGTCTGCTGGCAATGGCCGGGGTGACGGCTGTCCTGATCTCGATCAACTGGCTGACCTATGTCTGGGCGGTGGGAAACGGTCATGCCCTTGACGCGGCGCTTGGCTATTACATCAATCCGCTTTTCAGCGTCGCGCTTGGCGCGGCGCTGCTGGGCGAACGGTTGAACCGGCTGAAATGGATCGCGATCGGGCTGGCTTTCGCCGCGGTCGTGGTCCTGAGCATGAAAGCCGGGCGGCTGCCACTGACGGCGGTGGTGCTGACACTCAGCTGGGGCCTTTACGCCTATTGCAAGAAAAGCCTGCCGCTGGGTCCCAATCAGGGCTTCACGCTGGAGGTTCTGTTGCTGAGCCCGCTTGCCCTGGCCTGGCTGGTCTGGCGATCCGCGCAAGGCGGGGCGTTCTTCGGCACCGGCACGGGCCTTGACATGTTGCTTTTGCTGGGCTGCGGTCCGGTCACCGCCATCCCGCTGCTGTTTTATGCCAACGGCGCCAAGCTGCTGCGCCTGTCCACCATCGGTATCCTGCAATACATCACGCCGACGATGATCTTTCTTGTCGCGGTCCTGCTGTTCGGGGAATCCTTTGGCATCGCGCGCATGATTGCCTTCCCGATGATCTGGATCGCGCTTGCGGTCTATACCCTGTCGCTGCTGCGCGAGGCGGGCGACAGGCGGCGCGCGCGGTTGCGAGGCGTCTGAAATCGTCTTGCGCCGCCTGCACGCGGCCTTGCCCTGGGTCTTGCCGATGCGCCGGCGCCGTGACAGCCTGATACCTTGTCCAAGCGAGAGAGCCATGACCTTACCCCGACAGCGCGTCACCCTGATCACGATTGGCGTGACCGATCTGGACCGGTCGGCGGCCTTTTATGCCGATTGGGGCTGGACGCCGCATCCGGCCTCGCAAGAGGGCGTCCTGTTCTTTCAGATGAATGGCGCGGTTCTGGCGCTGTTCGGACGCTCCGACCTTGCCGCCGATCAGGGCCGCCCCGATGCGGATCTGGGAACCGGCGCGATCACGCTGGCGCAGAATTGCAGTGATGACGCGGAAACGGATGCGGTCTTTCAGGCCGCGCTTGCAGCCGGGGCCGGCTGCCTGAAAATGCCCGAAAAGGTGTTCTGGGGCGGCTATTCCGGCTATTTCGCCGATCCCGACGGCCATGTCTGGGAAATCGCGACAAATCCGTTCTGGCCGCTGGCCGAAGATGGCGGGCTGACCCTGCCGCAGCCCGGCTGACACGGGGCGATGGAATGGCAAGCCGAGGGCACGGTGCTGGCGCGCAGGCCGCATGGCGAATCCGCGGTGATCCTTGACGTGTTGACGGCGCGGCATGGTCGGCACGCGGGTCTTGTGCCCGGCGGCGTCTCGCGCACGCGCGCGGCGATGCTGCAGCCGGGGGCGCGGCTGGATCTGCGCTGGCGGGCACGCCGGGACGATCAGCTTGGCCATTTCGCGGTCGAGCCGGTGCGGCTGCGCGCGGGGATCATGGGCGATCCGCTGGCGCTGGCCGGCCTGAACGCGATCTGCGCGCTGCTGGTCTTCGCGCTGCCCGAACGCGATCCCCATCCCGATCTCTTCTTCCGGACCGAGGCGCTGCTGGACGCGATCGACACCGGCTCTGACTGGGGCGTCGCCTATCTGCAATGGGAGATGCGGCTGCTTGACGAGATGGGTTTCGGGCTGGACCTGTCATCCTGCGCGGTCACCGGCGCGACCGAGGGGCTGGCCTATGTCAGCCCGCGTTCGGGCCGCGCGGTCAGCCTTGCCGGCGCGGGGGAATGGGCCGACCGGTTGTTGCCGCTGCCGCCGCTTCTGGGCCGGACGGGCGACGACCGGCCCGAAGGCCGGGCGCGGGGGCTGACGCAGGGCCTGGCCATTACCGGTCACTTCCTGCGCAGCCGAATTGCCGCCGAACTGGTGGGGCGGCCGCTGCCCGCCGCGCGCGACCGGCTTGTCACGCGCCTGCTGCCGCCACCGGCTGGCACGGATTACTGAGTGCCGCGTGCCTGTTCCAGTGCGCTGACGCCGCTGGTGTCGCGCATCCCGCGTTCGAATATCAGCCAGGTCG
>Ga0163108_10003513_pt1 | contig 11138 bp, 6 predicted proteins | sample Fk1155metaG_FD_109644 | JGI IMG/M metagenome (GOLD analysis project Ga0163108, IMG submission 109644) | Marine microbial communities from the Central Pacific Ocean - Fk160115 155m metaG | ecosystem: Environmental > Aquatic > Marine > Oceanic > Photic zone | place: The Central Pacific Ocean...
CGCATTGGTGAAGCTGGACGGTATGGTACCGGGAGCGGGAGTAAGGATATTAAGCTACACACGATCACCGTTTGGGCTGGAGTTTAAGGGTGAGTCAGGCCGGGAGTATGTGGTGGAGGCGACGAATGATTTGCAGCAATGGGGAGTAGTCAAGACCTACAACGGGACAGACGCCCTGATTCGGTTTGAGGACGAGAGAGAACAGGTGTTCCCGCAGATTTATTACCGGGTTCGGGTGGGCGAGTGAGAGGCACAACTTTTTGCGCTACTTACGTCCGTCCCGTGAGGGATGGGTAAATCGAAATCCCCAAGGAGGTTGTACAAATATGAGATCCCCTGATGGCTAAATTTGAATTCCCACTTTTCGGCAGCATTCTGCTAGTTGATGATGTGCAAATGGAAAATATGGGCAACTGCATGGTTTTGGTAACTGACAAGACAGGGGTAACTGTCAGTAATCCTGTTCAAGTGACATTAAAGAAATCGCTAATGACCGGAATTGAGAGAGCGGTTAAGGGCTACTTCCCTCTATTACGGAGAAATCCAATCAGGTGCTGTTTAGCGGGGAAAATGGTTTGCTGAGAATGGTCAAGAGGGTATATTTCCTGCGTAACAATTTATAAAACGAAACCTTCATACTCTAAGGCGTTTACTCTGGTAGAATTACTGGTGGTCATTGCCATCATCGCCATTCTGGCCTCTCTGTTGTTGCCCACCTTGTCCAAGGCGACCGAGGCTGCCCGGGTTACTATCTGTAAGAGCAATCAGGGACAACTAATGAAGGCGTTTCTCATGTTCTCTCATGACCATAATGATTCCTTGCCCGGTAATTTCTGGGATCGCGCCAACCGAGATTACGAGAAATCCTGCTGGTTACTCGGTCAGACCGATGGGAATTACCGCCATGGACCCGAATCCGGCACTATCTTCAATTACCTCGCGCGAAATCGCGATGTTTACCGATGTCCCTCACTCAAGGTGGCCAAGATCGGGAATCGCTATGGTTCCAATGGCCGATTCGATTACGCCGCGTTTCTGGTTTTGGGAGGTGCCAAGGTTGCTAACGTTGAGTCCACGAGTGAATTCCGGCACAGGAACGGAAAGAGGGAATGGCTTCCCACGCCGGTGGTGACCGAGGAGGAGGCCGAAGGAGGCATTAATACGACCAATATCGAAGGGGGCCATTGTAATACCGATCAGATCGCTCATCGTCACAGGGAAGGAGGATACTACGCCTCCATCGACGGCAGCACCCATTGGTTTAAGGAACCTCGGAATTGCGACTCCTGGTGTTGGTTCTCCAGAGCGCCCAGTGGAAAGATGCAGTCGTTCGGTCACGTCCCCAATCCCACCTGGGGATGGTGGGACCGCCAATAGAAAAAGGGGCTGGCTTGGTGCAGATGCAAAGGTGAAGCGTGATGATGACAAAACACCGCATAGATAATACCAAACACAAATTCAAAGCCGCCGACCTCCTCCACAAACACGGCAGCAAGACGGGTGGACAATTGAAAGCTCAAGGGAAATGAAATGCCTGCTCTCAATCGTTTTTTTTGTTGCGCTATTGCCTCTGCAGTCAGCTCCCCTGTTTAACATGGCCGAAATGCTGGATGCGAGAACCCTGGAGGTGAAGGTGCTGAAGGACTGGCATGTGGTGAGGGGAGAAGTATCCACCCGACAGAAATTGGTCACCATTCGGGTGGGCGAACTGCTGCCGGGAAAGGAGTACCGCGTGCCGGTGCGGATGGTTGTGCCGGCCAATCGCAAGGCGAAGGGTTTCCACCTGACTGGCGGTCACAATCCGGGGCAGTTCCAAAAGGACTTGCAGCCGCGCGGTGTGGATCGAATCTTGATTGGAGGGGGAATCGGTCTGGTGCAAACGGTGGTGCAGGTATTGCAAGTATCCGGTCAGGGTGAACTGGGTCGATTGGCAGACCGGCGTTTTGTGGAGACACTCAATCCTCATTATTCCATCCAGTACTGGGGTTGGCCGGCCACCTTAATGCGGGCAACCACGACGGCATACGCAGAGAAGGGTCATTTTGAAAAGGGCAAGGTCGCTGCCTCAGGCGCCTCCAAGAATGGGGCCTCTCCCTCCGTGACCCTGATTGAAGACAAGCGGTTGAGTGCCCTGTATGCGAGTGTGTCCCCTATTTGGGATTCACCCCTGCGCCTGTGTGACCCCAAGGCGTGGTCAGATTTGCGCCGGGCCAATGAGACTTATGCGGTTAAACTGAGGGCGCGCGGTGAACCTGTAAACACGGAACGCATTATGAATCACTTCTTTTTGGGCGGCACCTTTGGGCCGGTCTATAACCGCCAGGCTCTGGCCACGGGGAAGAAGTGGGAGGATTTGCAGAAAATTGCCGGAGAGATGGCCGATCACGTTTTTGTTTCCCGACATCTGAAGACTCTCAAGGAGCGGAATGTCGATTTGCTTTTTCACCCTGGCACGCATGACTTTGTGGCCTTTGATCTGGCATGGGGAGGGAAACATCACCCGCAAATCCCAATTTATCTAAAGCCTAATTCAGGCCACGGAATTCGTGAACCTCATCCAACGGCTGAACGCGATGAACAGAATAAATCGGTATTCTTACTCCATCATTTTTTTGGGGGAGAAGGGTTATTGCCCCCTCCAGCGGTGCAAGCCAAAGTTGATAAGGATAAGATTCTGATTACGGTGACTTTTCCCAAGGGGGGCAAGGCTGAGACTGGGCGCATATGGTGGATGTATGACCGGAGTCCTGATGGTAGTGCCGCATATATCGCTGAACTTTTTCCGAAGGAACAGACTGTCCCAATGAAAATGAACCTCGGACAGAATTCCTGGAGTGTGGCTTTAGCTCTGAAGCCGGGACCTAAGCATATAGATTTTTTTAGTAATCACCGCAAAAGAATCGTTCGATTCGGCCGCACTTATAACACCTACATTTCCAGCCCGTACACGCGACTGCCGCTCCAGAGATAAACCAAAAACCTACTCTATTTGCATGGAAGAAATTGAGAATGGAAAAGAGCTGGGATTACCAGAAATAGACCTAATCGTTGCGAAAGAGCATCGTTGGATAATTCCATCACAATCAAACTGCCGACCTTCTCCGCAAACACGGTGGCAAGACAGGTGAAGAATTATAAGTTGAAGGGAAATGAGACACCTGTTGCCTACAACAATCGCAGCCGTGCTGTTAGTGGGCTGTGGTGAGTCGCAGCGGTCCTCTGCTGTTGCCTCCCTCAAACCAGTAGTAAAAAAGTCAGCGGAGCAGTCGCCTTCATCTCAGTTGGGCTTAGCGGCAACCTATCCATGGCCTTCTTTCGAGCCTATGAACCTTGAGCAATACAAGGCAGCGCATCCTAACTTGACTGGGCTTGCTTGTGGAATTGAGAAGTTCTTTGATACTTACATCAATGTCTTTGGGGTCACCATCGCAGCGATGCCGAAGACGCCAGTTCCCGAGATCATTCATGCAGCGAAGATATATGCCCAACTCATTGACAGCGACGAAGACTTCGTTCCGGACGATCGGAAGATCTACGAGTATCACCAGAAGGATCCTGAAGGGCGGAATCTTCTCGTTGTCTTGGTCGATACCAAGGCACTCGATAATGCGTGGATCGCCTTCAAGCCCGGCCAACCTTTCTGGGTGCCAGCACAGGCTCTTCGTCCGGGACACTCCGGCGTCGGGCACTCGCGGGACGGCGAAGTTGACATCGCAGTCGAAGAACTCTTTCACAAGTACGGCAAAGCGCTCCAGAGTCTTTATGCAAAGGATTTTGGTCTGCCCGACGAAGAGGCTGGAGATATGTGGTCGTCGACACTTTCCGTTGCGATGGATCGCGCACGCGGAATCGATCGAACGGTGAAACCTGTGGATGGCAGATGGGTCTATCCGGAAGGCGCCTGGTATACGTATGATGCGACGTCATGCGGTTGGGGATGCCAGATTGATGAGTACCTGTGGCACATCTGGGCTACGAACATCGGTTGCTACGAATTGCTCACAAGTCAACCGGAGGCACCCAAGGAAGAGTCCAAACCCCGAGGCTGGTGCGAGAACATTCACTCGGAATGGAAGCCCTGCAGCAGGCAGGAACTCAAGGAGATGGATTTTGCAGCCTATCAATTAATCAACAACAGAGCCTATCAACTACCCACCCGAATCCCCTTCGGAGAGTATGGTGGCAACCGAGTCGAATACCACGGTTACGAAATAGACGTGCTACCCAATATGAGACAGCATTTCACCATCAACCGGGGATTCAACCCGAAGTTGACCTTAAAGCGCGGAAACACCTATTACTTCGATCAATCGTTGGAAAGCAATATCGGCTTTCCACTCAGAATTTCGACGTCCAAGGACGGCACCCACCGTGGAGGCATAGAGTATCGAGAAGGCGTGGCGGTCAAAGGTGCGCCAGGAAAGCGAGGTTCATATGTCAGGATCACCGTGGCCGACAACGCGCCCGATCATCTTTATCTGTATTGTTCAGGTCAACTCGGCATGGCCAGTGAGAGCGTTCTTGTGATCGTGGATTGATCTGAGAGGTTAACGCCAATGTCCGCATGGAGAGCAACACAACCAATCACTGATGCCAACTACTTCAGTGTCTTGTTTGCGGTCAACATATGGTGCAACACACAGCAACATAGGAAGGCTCTTTGCACTTGATTGATTTGGTTTGGACAACCAAACTGGATTTGGCTCAGACGAGCAAACTCATGCCGCAAGCTAGCCGTCTTAGTGCCGCAACGTTTTATTTGTTATTTATGAAGTGTATTTTATGCATTCTTTGTCTGGTGCCTGTTTCTGGCTTGATGGGAGTTGTGGGGGAAGTTGATTTCAATCGGGATGTCCGTTCAATCCTTGCGGATAAATGCTTTGCCTGTCACGGGCCGGCGAAGGAAGGACGCAAGGCGAAACTAAGGTTGGACGACAGGGCGGTGGCGGTGAAGAAGGGTGCGATTACCCCCGGTAAACCGGATGAAAGCGAGATGGTCCTGCGCATTTTTTCTGGCGATCCCGAAGAGGTGATGCCGCCTCCTGAATCCAAGGCCACCTTGACTAATGAACAGAGGAACACCCTCCGCAGGTGGATTGCCGAAGGGGCAGAATACAGTCAACATTGGGCCTTTGTTCCCCCGAGGCGTCCGATAGCGCCCGCCGTCAATGGGGAGTCGTGGCTCCGTAACGATATCGACCGCTTCATTCTGGATAAATTGGAGAGGAACGGGTTGAAGCCTTCGCTGGAGGCTGAGCGTGACACCTTGGTTCGCCGTGTCTACCTCGATCTGATCGGTTTGCCGCCCACACCCGAGGAGGCCGACGCCTTCGTTGGCGACAAGAGCCCGGAGGCCTACGGCAACCTCGTTGATCGGCTCTTGAAATCTCCTCGATACGGGGAACGTTGGGCCCGGGCTTGGCTCGATCTAGCCCGATATGCCGACACCAACGGTTATGAGAAGGATCGCTCTCGAGTCATCTGGCCTTACCGGGACTGGGTTATCATGGCGCTCAATGAGGATATGCCCTTCGACCAGTTCACCATTGAGCAAATCGCCGGGGACATGCTCCCGAACCCTACGCCGAGTCAAATCATTGCAACCGGTTTCCACCGAAACACCATGCTCAACGAGGAAGGAGGCATTGATCCACTCGAGTTCCGATTCCACGCAATGGTCGACCGGGTGGCCACCACGGGTGCAGTCTGGATGGGCATTGCGACTGCATGTGGCCAATGCCATTCGCACAAGTACGATCCCTTTTCCCAGACCGACTACTACCGCCTTATGGCGCTCCTCAACAACGCCGACGAACCTGACTACTTTATTCCTGACCCTACAATCCTCGAACGTCGCAAGGTCGTCGAGGAAGAGATCGCCAAGGAGGAGTCTGTTCTCGAAAAGAGAATACCGCATTTCGAGCAAAAGTTTGTCGAATGGTTGAGCAAACAAAGGGCCTCTGCCACCAAATGGCAGATCATGCGTCCCACCTTCATGAAGACCAACCTTCCTCGCCTTGAGGTGCTGGAGGATGGTTCCCTTTTCTCTACCGGGGACATTACAAAGCGAGACACTTTCATTTTGCGTTTTCGCTCTGACAACCCGGTCACTGCCGTGCGTCTCGAGGTGATGCCCGACGATCGTCTGCCGGCGGAGGGTCCGGGGCGGTGCTACTACGAGGGGCGGAAGGGGGATTTTTTTCTCAGTGAGGTGACGGGCAAAGCCAACGGCAAACCTGTCAAATTTATAGACCCTTCGCATAGCTTTGGCAAAATCAGCATTGGCAGCGGCAAGGCTCATGCCGCCAATGTTCTTGATGGCGAAGGCTCCACAGGTTGGTCCACTTCGAGTCGTGAAGGCCAATCAAGCCAACTGGTTCTGTGTTTGGAAAACCCTTTGTCAGCTGGAACGGAACTGGAAATCAACATGCTTTTCGAACGGCATTACGCTGCCAGTTTGGGGCGGTTTCGTTTCGCTGCCACCTCGGCAAAGGAAAAAGCCAAGGCCAAGCAGTTGCCGTCAGAAATTGAGGACTTGCTCATGACGGGGGAAGGTGACCTGAATTCAATTCAACGGGACAAGCTGCGCAGGCATTTCATGCTCACGGCTTCCGAGTTCGCCGCGGACCGCAAACTGATCGAGACCCTCCGGAATAGGTTGCCAAAGCTGCCTGTCACGATGATCATGCGTGAGCGTCCTGCAGACAACCCTCGCCCCACGTTCCGTCATCATCGAGGCGAATACCTAAGTCCCAGGGAAAAAGTGATGCCTGGCGTGCCTGCCGCTTTTCCGTCCCTCCCGGAGGATGAGCCGGTCAACCGGCTTACGTTTGCCAAGTGGCTGGCCAGCGAGAGGAATCCATTGGTGGAGCGCGTTACGGTCAACCGGGCCTGGCGAGCATTTTTCGGGGCTGGTCTTCTGCGCACCAGCGGAGATTTCGGTACCCAATCGGAGTCTCCCGACCATCCCGAGCTTCTTGATTGGCTGGCGGTGGAGTTTCGGGAACAAGGGATGTCCATGAAGAAGCTTCATCGTCTTATTGTGACCAGTGCGACCTATCGGCAGGATTCGCGTGTCACGCCCGAGTTGCTGGCTCGCGATTCTGAGAACCGCCTGCTCGCCCGCGGTCCGCGCCACCGGCTCGACGCCGAAGTCATTCGGGATCTCATGCTGGCAGCCAGCGGACAACTATCGTTGAAAATGTACGGCCCTGGGGTGTATCCCCCTCAACCTGCAAGCGTTACGGCTGTTGCCTACGGTGCAACAAAGTGGAACGCGTCCAAGGGGGAAGATCGCTATCGCCGATCCCTATATACCTTCTCAAAGCGAACCGCCCCTTTTGCTGGTTTTGCCACCTTCGACGCTCCCTCGGGTGAAGGGTGTGCCGCCCGGCGAAGCCGCAGCAACACCCCCTTGCAGGCCCTCACCTTGTTGAACGACGAAATGTTCGTCGAACTGGCTCAACTCATGTCCCGGGAAGCTGTCAAACTTCCGCGGGGGACACAGATCGAATTCTTCTTCCGCAAATTTCTCACCCGGACACCGACGCCAAGCGAAAGAGTCATCATGCAAAATTTCCTCCAAGTGCAGCGTGATCGACTGGGGCAGGGAGAACTGGATTCCTCTCAAATCATGGATCAAAAAAAAGCCTCGGATGAACTGGCTGCCTTGTTTCTACTGGCCCGGGCTATCATGAACTTGGACGAAACTGTTAACAAACAATGAACTCCTTTACCTCAAGCTTCCCTCAGGCCCGTACCCGCCGACATTTCTTTCAAGATTGCGGCCTTGGTCTCGGCAAGATTGCCTTGGCTTCCCTGTTTGCCGGAGAGGCGGCTGGAAAGTCTTTTGGCAAACACTCCCTTGATTTTAGTGCGAAGGCGAAGCGAGTTATCTTCCTCTTCATGGCGGGTGCTCCCAGTCAGCTCGAATTGTTCGACTACAAACCTAGGTTGATGGAACTTGAGGGTAAGCCAATCCCGCCTTCCATCATCAAGGGCCAGCGCTACGCCTTTATTCAATCCAATGCCGCCGTCCTCGGTCCGCGTTTCCGCTTTGCCAAGCACGGTGAATCAGGAGCCGAGCTTTCGGAAGCACTGCCACATTTGGCCAAGGTCGTGGACGACCTCGCCATTGTGAAGTCGGTCCAAACCGACTTTTTCAACCACTCTCCGGCCCAGCTTTTCGTGAATACAGGAAGTGGTATTCCGGGCCGTCCCAGCATGGGGTCTTGGTTAAGCTACGGCATCGGGAGTGAGGCCAATGACCTGCCGGGCTTCGTCGTCCTCAAGAGCGGTGGCAGCTTGAGCGGCGGCGCCGCCATGTGGAGTTCGGGATTCCTGCCATCTGAGCATCAAGGCGTACCTTTCCGCTCCCAAGGTGACCCCATACTGCATGTCTCCAATCCGCCCGGCATTGACTCGAGGGCTCAGCGCGATTCACTGGATCTTATACGCAACCTAAACAGGGAGCGGTTGGACATCATCGGTGATCCCGAGATCGCCGCTCGGATAGATGCTTATGAAATGGCCTACCGTATGCAGTCTCAAGCCCCCGAGTTAATGGATCTTTCGCAGGAAAGCCAGGCCACTCTCGATCTCTACGGAACCAAACCGGGTGACAGCAAGGCATCCTTTGCGAAAAACTGTTTATTGGCACGTCGTCTTGCCGAACGTGGTGTCCGATTCATCCAGGTTTATCATTCCGGTTGGGACGCCCACTCCAACGTGGAGGGCAATGTAAGGAATCAGGCCAAGCAGACCGACCAGGCATGTGCCGCCCTTATACAAGACCTGAAGTTGCGTGGCATGCTGGAGGATACGCTCATCGTCTGGGGAGGGGAATTTGGGCGCACACCCATGGTCGAGGCTAGTGTTGCCTTGGGTCGTAGCAAAGGTCGTGACCATCATCCGCAGGCTTTCACCATGTGGTTTGCCGGGGGCGGTATAAAACCTGGCATCACCTTGGGCGAGACGGACGAACTGGGCTTTCACGTAGTGGAGAATCCTGTCCACATTCATGATGCCCAGGCTACCATCCTGCACCTCCTCGGCATTGACCACCGCCGCCTGACTTTTCGCGCACACGGGCTTGATTTTAGCCTCACCGGAGTGGAGGAACACCATCCTGTCCAAGCCGTGCTAGCATAAGTGCCCGCTCTGGTGGGCAGGCTTCACATGAGACAGTGATTGACAGGGCGCTGGCAGATTCTCTAGCTTGTTTGAACATGAAATCTACAGCGGTACGAATCCTTTGCCTTGCCTGCTTTCTGGGAGATATCTCCCCCAGGGGGCAGGAATTTCTCTCGACTTCACCCTCATTTCGTAAGGTTGTGCTGGAGGCTGATTGCGACAATCCAATGGAACTGACGGTTCTTCCAGATGGACGTGTCCTATTCATTGAACGTTTCGGCAATGTTCGCATCTGGAAACCAGATATCCAGTCCACCGTCTTGGCAGCTAGGTTCAAAGTGCACGGCCATTTCAATCCTCAAGGCAACGGACTGGATCGTGGCAGTTGGGAGGCGGGGCTCCTGGGCATAACCTTGGCCCCCGAATTTCAACGGACGGGTTGGGTCTACATTTACTATTCTCCTGCGGGCAACATTCCTGAGAACCGGCTTTCCCGTTTCACTCTCAAAGGCGACACTCTCAACTTGGCCTCAGAAAAAGTCCTTCTAAGAGTGCCGGTGCAACGCGAGGTCTGCTGTCATGAAGCAGGTTCATTGGCCTTTGACGGTGATGGCAACCTCTATATCTCGACAGGCGACAACACTAACCCTTTCCAGTCGAACGGCTACAGCCCCAGCGATTATAGGGAAGGACGCTATGCTTTTGATGCAGCTCGATCTTCCGGCAATTCCAATGATCTACGGGGCAAAATCCTTCGGATTCACCCTGAACCTGATGGGAAATACACCATTCCCGATGGCAACCTGTTCCCGCAAGGCACCCCGAAGACGCAGCCAGAGATTTTTGTGATGGGCTGCCGCAACCCTTTTCGGATTTCTGTTGACCCCGCTACCGGCACCCTGAGTTGGGGTGATGTCGGTCCTGATGCCCGAAAAATTCAACCTTCGCGCGGTCCGGCTGGGTTCGACGAAATCAATCGAACCCGTGAGGCTGGGAATTTTGGCTGGCCGTTCCTTATCGCTGACAACAAACCTTATCGTCAATACGACTTTGAGAGCGGGAAATCGGATCCACCTCAAAAAGATGCAACTCCGGTGAATCGTTCTTCAAACAACACCGGGATAGTGAACTTGCCTCCCGCAAAACCGGCATGGCTCTGGTATCCTTATGCACCTTCCATTCGCTTTCCGTTGGCCGGCAGCGGCGGGCGAACGGCTTGCGCGGGCCCGTTCTATCATTTTCGTGCCGATCTCAAATCCGACCGCAAACTGCCGGCAAAGTATGACGGCGCCCAGTTTATTTACGAATGGGAGCGAGGCTGGATTCTAGCAGCCCGAGTTGGTGAAAACGGAGAGCCTTCGCTGGAGCGCTTCGTACCTGAAGTGAAACTGAAGCGGCCGATGGAAATGGAGATTGGCCCCGATGGAGCGCTTTATGTGATCGAGTTTGGCACGGGCTGGGAGAACAACAAGGACTCGCAGATCGTTCGGATTGAATCTGTGCCGGGACAGGGACTCACACCCAGTTCGGAAAGGCTTGTATCCGGGCAGTCACCGGAGGAACGACTCAAGTTTCATCACGACTGTCTGGAGGGTGGTGATGCTGGGAGGGGCCGCCGTGTCTTTATGGAAAAGGTGGAAGTTTCCTGTTCCCGTTGTCACAAGGCAGGTCCCGGGATTCAGGATGGCATTGTTGGTCCGGATCTTAGTCGGATCGGGGCTCTCCACGATCGTCAATACCTTCTGGAAGCCATTGTTGTGCCGAACCGGGTTATTGCATCAGGGTTCGAAATGCTTTTACTGACCATGGAAGACGGGAGGGAATATGCCGGACTGTTGAAAAGTGAATCGGAAAACGAAATTCAACTTGAGTCGCCTGAGGACGGCTCCCTGACTTTTGATAAAACCAAGATCATTTCCCGCCGCCTCGGATTGTCTCCCATGCCAGGGAATATTCACGAGGTGTTGAGCAAGACGGAGCTCCGCGATCTGGTCGAGTTCCTTGCC
>Ga0163108_10003515_pt1 | contig 11138 bp, 9 predicted proteins | sample Fk1155metaG_FD_109644 | JGI IMG/M metagenome (GOLD analysis project Ga0163108, IMG submission 109644) | Marine microbial communities from the Central Pacific Ocean - Fk160115 155m metaG | ecosystem: Environmental > Aquatic > Marine > Oceanic > Photic zone | place: The Central Pacific Ocean...
GGTGGATATGGAGAGAATATAAGAAAAGATATTAAAAAGTTTTATGGGTCAACTATTTATTTAGCTGGAAGAGGTGAGTCAATTGCTAGAAATGACAACTATTGTGAAATTGATCCTAACACTAAGGATAAGTATGGAATTCCTGTACTAAGATTTAATTATAAATGGTCAGATCATGAAAGAAAACAGGCTAAGCACATGAATGAAACATTTGAAGAAATAATTAATAATATAGGTGGTAAAATGATGTGGCCTGCTCCTAGTAAAGATAATGATTATGGTTTAAAAGCACCTGGAGAAATAATTCATGAAGTTGGAACAACAAGAATGGGAGATGATCCAAAAAAGTCTGTAGTAAACAAATATGAGCAACTTCATGATGCTAATAATGTTTTTATTGTTGATGGTGGACCTTTTGTTTCTCAAGCAGATAAAAATCCTACATGGACAATTATGGCATTATCATGGAGAACCTCAGAATATATTGTTGAAGAATTAAAAAAACAAAATATATAAATAATGAAAAGAAGAGATAGTATAAAGACACTAATAGTTACTTCCCTTGCAAGCGGATTAGTTTTAGAAGGTTGTCTTCCTAAAGAAAAAGAAATTATTTATGAAAATATTTGGAAATATCAATATGGAAGGACACCTGAAGAAAAGAAAAGAGATTCAGAATTATTAAACAAAACTTTTTTCACAAAAGATGAAATGGAGAAAATCAATAAAATTGCTAATTTGATTTTACCTCCTTCTTCTATTGGGAATATTAAAGAAGCAGAAGTTCCAGAATTCATAGAATTTATTGTAAAAGATGTCCCCTCATTCCAAAAAACTATAAGAGACGGGCTGATTTGGATAGATGTTTATTGTAAAAATACTTTTAATAATACTTTTATTGAATCTAGCGAAGATGAGCAAAAAAAACTATTAGATTCTGTTGCTTTTCCTAAAAATGATAAAACAAAAAAGGAAATATTTTTTTCAACTTTTAGAGATTTAGTTGTAACTGGGTACTTTACTTCTGAAGTAGGAATAAAAGATTTAGGATATAAAGGAAATCAACCCAATGTTTGGGATGGAGTACCAAAAGAAATTTTAAAAGAACATGGACTATCGTATGATAAATCATGGGAGTCTAAATTCATTGACCAATCAAAAAGAAATGATATTGCAGTTTGGGATGATAAAGGAAATTTAATTTCATAAAAATGGAAAAACTTATACTTGCTTTAGATGCAGGGACTAGTAGCTCAAGATCTATACTTTTTAACAATAAAGGTAAAATTGTTGCTATCTCTCAATATGAATTTACTCAATATTTCCCTAATAAAAATTGGGTTGAACATGATCCAATTGAAATTTGGGAGACACAACTTAAATCAATTAAAGAAGTAATTAAAAAAGCAAAAATCAATATTGAACAAATACATTCTATAGGAATAACAAATCAAAGAGAAACTACAGTAATATGGGATAGAGAAACTGGAAAACCAGTTTACAATGCGATTGTTTGGCAAGATAGAAGAACCTATGATTTTTGTTTAGAATTAGAGAAAAAGGGAACAAAAGACATTTTTTACAATAAAACTGGATTGGTTTTAGATTCTTATTTTTCTGGAACTAAAATAAGATGGATTTTAGATCAAAATGGAATAAAATCAAAAGCTATTAATGGCGACTTAGCATTTGGAACAATTGATAGTTGGCTAATTTGGAATTTAACAAAAGGAAAGCATCATGTAACAGATATTACAAATGCTAGCAGAACATTAATATATAATATTCATGAATTAAAATGGGATTCAGAGCTTTTAAGCATTCTTCAAATTCCTAAATCATTACTTCCAAAAGTTGTTTCATGTTCAGAGTTTATAGGAAATACTGAATCTATTTTATTGGGAAAACCTATTCCTATTTCTGGTATTGCTGGAGATCAGCAAGCTTCATTATTTGGTCAGATGTGTATTAATCCAGGTGATATTAAAAACACCTATGGAACTGGATGTTTTTGTATTATGAACACTGGAAATAAACCGGTTTCTTCTTCAAATAAAATGTTAACTACAATTGGTTATCAATTAAATAATAAGGTAACTTATGCTCTTGAAGGAAGTGTTTTTATTGCCGGAGCATTAATTCAATGGATTAGAGATGAAATTAACCTTATTAATGAATCTCCTGAAATTGAAAATCTAGCACTGTCGGTTAATGATAACGGAGGTGTAACATTTATACCTGCTCTTTCAGGTCTTGGAGCTCCATATTGGAACCCTAATGCAACGGGAGCAATTTTTGGAATTACAAGGGGTACAAAAAAAGGTCACATTGCTAGAGCTGCATTAGAAGCAATTGCTTTAAGAAGCCGAGACATAATAATAGAAATGCAAAAAGATGCAAAAACGAAATTTAATTCTCTAAAAGTAGATGGAGGTGCAAGTACAAATAACTTGCTCATGCAAATTCAATCTAATCTTTTAAATAAAAAAGTAATAAGACCTATCACTACTGAAACAACTGCTTTAGGAGCTGCTTTTTTTTCTGGATTAGCATCTGGTTTTTGGCCATCTATTGAATCACTTAAAAATATTTGGGAAATAGATAAAGAATTTAATCCATCAAAAGATTCTAATAGAGATTCAATTATAAATTTGTGGGAAAAAAGAATACCAAAAGTTCTATAATATTAAAAATTGAATCGAAACTTAAACATAAAAAAGCTTTCTAATAAAGAAACCAAATGGGATGTAATAATAATTGGAGGAGGAGCTTCTGGCTTAGGTACTGCTGTAGACTCAGCTAGCAGAGGATTTAAAACTTTATTAGTTGAAAAAAGTGATTTTTCAAAAGGGACATCATCAAGAAGTACAAAACTAGTTCATGGCGGTGTAAGATATATGCAAAACGGCGATATATCTTTGGTTATAGAGGCTTTAAAAGAAAGAGGAATTTTAAAAAAAAATGCTCCTCACTTAATAAAAAATATGAGTTTTGTAATTCCTTCCTATAATTGGTGGAGTAATCCTTTTTATGGAATTGGATTAAAGATATATGACATGATGGCTGGCAAACTTGGTCTAGGAAAATCAACTATTCTTAGTAAGGAAGAAACATTGAAATTAATTCCAAATGTAAAAAAGAAAGATTTAATTGGAGGTGTAATATATCATGATGGTCAGTTTGATGATTCAAGAATGGCTATAAGCCTTGCTATTACTGCAGGAAATAATGGTGCAACTCTTTTAAATTATTTTGAAGTAAAAAAATTAATAAAAAAAAATAATATTATTAATGGAATAGTTGTCAAGGATAATATCAGTAATAAATTATTTAAAATAAAAGGAAAAGTTGTAATAAATGCCACAGGAGTCTTTTCTGATACAATAATGAAAATGGATTCTCCTCGAAAGAAAAAAATGATTAAACCTAGTCAAGGAGTTCATATTGTTTTAGATCAAAAGTTTTTAAAAAGTCAACATGCAATCTTAATTCCTCATACTTCGGATGGAAGAGTTTTGTTTGCCGTACCATGGAATAATCAAGTTATTCTAGGTACAACTGACACTCCTCTTAATGAAACAAAAGAAGAGCCTGTTGCGCTAAAAGAAGAGGTTAAATTTATTTTAAAAAATGCTCAAAACTTTATGACTGAAAAGCCAACTATAAGTGATATTAAAAGTGTCTTTGCTGGTTTAAGGCCTCTTGCCGCAGAAAATGATATAAAAAACACAAAAGAAATTTCTAGACATCATAAAATTTCTGTAAGTGAATCTGGTTTATTAAGTATTTTAGGAGGTAAATGGACAACTTATAGAAAAATTGCAGAAGATGCAATTAATACATCAATATCAATTGGTGGTTTTAATGAGAGTAAATGTATTACCGAAGATCTTAAAATTCATGGATATATGGAAAATCCAGACTGGAAAGATCCTCTTCATGTATATGGTAATGATGCGAGTTTAATAAAGGGATTAAATATAAAGAATGGAAACAAGTCATTATCTGAAAAATTACATATAACTCCAAATCAAATAATATGGAGTTTGAAAAATGAAATGGCAATAAAACTTGAGGATATATTAGCTAGAAGAACTAGATGTTTATTTTTAGATGCTAAAGAAACTATTAAAATTGCCCCTAAGGTTCTTCAGGTAATGAAAACATTTTTAAAAAAAGATAATGATTGGGAAAAAAAAGAATTTTCTAACTTTATGGAAATTTCCAAAAATTATATTTTATGACAATGCAACCTTACTTAGCTGAATTCATCGGAACATCAATCTTATTATTGCTTGGCGCTGGTGTTGTAGCAAATGTTAGTTTAAAAAAAACGAATGCTGAAAATCAAGATTCTTGGATCTTAATTACTAGCGCATGGGGATTTGCTGTTTTTGTTGCTGTATTTATTTCAACTCAATATAGTGGTGCTCATCTAAATCCTGCAGTTACAATTGGGCTTGCAGTAGCAAAAAAATTCTCATGGTCATTAGTTCCTCAATACCTAATTGCGCAATTACTAGGAGCGATGTTTGGTAGTTGGTTAGCTTATTTAACCTATATTGATCATTATCGAGAAACTAAAGATGAAGATGCTGTTAGGTCAACATTTTGTACAGGACCTGCTATAAAAAACTTAAAAAACAATCTTTTTAGTGAGGTTATTGGAACTTTTATCTTAGTATTTGGAGTTTTATTTATTGTTGGTCCAAACATCCAAATTGACAACCATAATATTCAAAATTTTGGATTAGGATCTGTTGACGCTCTTCCGGTAGGAATTCTAGTTTGGGTTATAGGTCTTGCATTAGGAGGGACAACTGGTTATGCAATTAACCCTGCAAGAGATTTAGGCCCTAGAATAGTTCATCAATTAATTCCTAGAAAAAACAAAAAAACAGAATGGGATTATAGTTGGATTCCTGTAATTGGTCCATCAATAGGAGGAATAATAGCTGGTTTAATTTATCTTTTAATATTAAATTAACCTGTACTGGAAATAAATTGTATAAACTTCTAAAAATCATTTATAAGGCTACACAACTGATCAAGGATCTATAATTAATATAGCTTGCTTTTACAATTGAAACTCACCTTCCATAATTAAAAGCTTGTTAAGTTTATCAAAAAAAAACCAATACAGGTTATAAAAACATTCATAACTAAATTCAATATGCATTTAAATGAACATCTATAATATTTATTAATTCTAAAACTTTTTCATCATTATAGTCTTTTGATGAAGAATAATTGTTGTTATTTTGTTCTAATTTGGCAGCATATTGAAGTGCACACATTGCAAGAACATCTTGTTTATCACGCACAGCATAATTTTGTTCTAATTTTTTTATAGTAGAGTTAATTTTTGTTGCAGAAGACCTTAATGATGCCTCTTGACTAGCTGATATAGACATTGGATAGACCCTGTCTGCAATAGTAACTTTTATTTTTAATAAATCATCCATTTTATTTTATATCTGTAATTAAATTAATACATGAATCAACTTCTTTAATAATACTATTAATTTTATTCTTAGTTATTACATTTCCTTCTTTGCTGCCAAGTAAATTATTTGTAATTTTTAAAGACTTATTCTCTTCCTTTAATAAAAGCATATCGTTGTCTAATTCCTTTTTAATTGATAATAATTTATCTAATTCATCAGAAAGATTTTTTATATCCAAGTAATTTTGTTTTAACCTATTTATTAACAGAGCAACTTTTTCTTCTAAAACAATTATATTTTGGTTTATTTCAGTCATTTAAGAACAAATTAACTTATTATTTTAAAGTAAATTTAACTATTCAAAATCAAAAACTTAAAAACTAATTATATTGTTTTGAGAAAAATTAACGAATTTTGTTAAATAATAATTTAAAAAAGAGTTTTTTTGAAAAACAAATTTTTAATTTTATTCATATTATTTTTAATTAGTTTTAATTCTATTTGTCAAACTAATTCTTTAAATAGTTCTCACCCTTTAAATATACCTCTAATTATTTCTGGAACATTTGGTGAATTAAGAGCAAATCATTTTCATGCGGGTTTAGATATAAAAACTAATGGAAAAGAGGGTTACCAAGTTAAAAGTTTTTATGGAGGGTATATTGATAGAATACGAGTAAGCACAAGTGGATATGGAAAAGCATTATATATAAAACATCCAAATGGTCTTACCTCAGTTTACGCTCATTTATCAAAATTTTCATCAAAAATTGAATCCTTTGTTAAATCACATCAATATAAAAAAGAAGTTTTTGAAATTCAATTATTTCCAAAAAATAATGAGATAAAAGTTAAAGCTGGAGAAATAATTGGTTTATCTGGAAACACTGGGGGTTCTTCTGGACCTCATTTGCATTTTGAAGTAAGAGACTCAAAAAATCAAAAAACGATTAATCCTTTAAATTTTTTAAACAACATTAAAGATGATAGAAAACCCTCCATTAGATCAATGTATGTTTTTGAAAATAATGATGATTATCCAGAAACAATATCAAAACATGAGATTAAAAAAATTAATGATAGCGTATATAAGTCAGAAAACATTCTTACTGGTGGTAAAATAAGTTTTGGTTTAAATATGTTCGACAGACAATCTCTTAGTTATAATAGAAATGGAATATATAAAGCTTCAATTTACCAAAATGACTCATTAAAATTTGAATATACTTTTAATGAGTTGGCTTTTGAAGATTCAGAATTTATAAATCTACTAAGAGATTATAAAACTAAAAAAGAGAAAGGAATTACAATTCAAAGAATTATTAAACATCCTGAATCTAAAAAGTCTTTTTTAATAAATAAAAATAACAACGGTTTCTTCGATATAAAAAATAATAAAAAATATTTTTTTACTTTAAAAATTTCAGACTATGAAGGAAATAATTCTTTTGTTGAAATAACAATTATTGGAAAAGCCATAAAAAATATTTTTTTAGAAGCAGAAGGTAAATTAATAAAAACAGATGAGGATTATTTAATTAAATTTAAGAATAAAGAAATTATGTTCAAGAAAAACACATTATATGACAATGTTTATTTGAACATAAAAGAAAGTAATGATACTCTCTATATAGATAAAGATATATACCCTTTAAAAACCCCCATAGAAATATCATTCAAAATAAATAGTAATGATTCTTTATTAAATCGTCAATCATTTATTTCAAAATTAAATTCAAAAGGAAAACCTATTTATCTTTCCACTCAAAAAAAAGAAAACAAATTTCATTTAAAATCAAATTCATTAGGAGTTTTTTTTATTACAAAAGACACAATCTCACCTGAGATTAAGCCTGTAAATTTCTATAAAGGACAATGGATTTCTAGATTTAATTTTTTAAAACTTAAAATCAAAGATGATTTTTCAGGGATGAAGAATTATAAAGGGTTTTTAAACAATAAATGGATTTTATTTGAATATGAACCCAAAACCAAAATTTTAACTTATAATTTTTCTGATATTAAATTTAAAAACACAAAACATAATCTTAAAATATATCTTGAAGATAATGTAGGGAATAAAAAAGTTTTTAAAACAATGTTTTATAGAAAATATTAATTTATTCTTTAAATTTTTTTAAAACATCAATTACATAATCAACTTCCTTTTTTGTATTATCTCTACAAAATGAAAATCTTATAGAGGGCTTTTCTTTTAATGAATCAGAATGAATACAACTTAAAACATGAGACCCTATAGAACTACCCGCTTGACATGCACTACCTTTTGAGCATGCAATTCCATTTAAATCAAGATGAAATTCAATAAGTTTAGATTTTTCTCTATCCAAAGGCAATGTAACATTAATTAAAGTATAGGTGCTTAGGTCATAAGACTCTGAAAGACCATTAATAATTATATCAGGAAAAAGTTCATTAAGCTTTTTAAGAAAATATTTTTTCAAATCAAGAATTTTAGTTCGCTCCTTTTCTAAATTTTTATAGGACAACTCCATAGCTAATTGCATCCCAACAATATTATGAACAGCTTCAGTTCCAGCTCTTAAACCTCTTTCTTGTTCACCTCCATGAATTAATCCTTTTAAACCAGAGTTTTTTCTTATAAATGAAAACCCTACCCCTTTTGGTCCATGAAATTTATGTGCTGCAGCAGAAAGAAAATCAATTGAGAGTTCATTTAAATCTATTTCAAAATGGCCAATTCCTTGAACTGCATCTGTATGAAAATATGCATTATTCTTTTTACATAATTCTCCTACTTTTTTTAAATTCAATATATTTCCTATCTCATTGTTAACATGCATTAAAGAGACTAATTTTAAATCATTATTTCCTGATAATAATTTTTCTAAATGTTCTAAATCAACAGAACCGTCTTTTGTTAATGACACATTATTATAACTTATATTATCTAAATTTTCAATAGCATGAATAACAGCATGATGTTCAATTGGAGAAGAGATTATAGTTTTAATGTTTAAATCCATAACGGCTCTTTGGATAATCATATTATCTGATTCTGTTCCTCCTGAGGTAAAAATTATTTCTTGAGGTTCTGCATTTAAAATAGAAGCGATACTTTTTCTAGCATTTTCAAGATAAACCTTTGATTTTCTTCCAAAAGAATGAGTAGATGAAGGATTGCCATATACTTCTTTCATTACAGAACTCATTTTATCTATAACCTCTTTTCTAATAGATGTTGTAGCTGCATTATCAAAATATACATTCATTTACTATAAATTAATTATTCAAATTCTTTTAAAGTGCTTAATATTATATCAATACATTCTTTTAATTCTATTTCAGAAATAACAAGAGGTGGTGCAAAACGAATAATATTTCCATGTGTTGGCTTAGCAAGTAAACCTTTATCTTTCAATTTTAAGCATATATTCCATGCTGTTTTACTATCCTCTTTATCATTAATCAAAATAGCATTTAACAACCCTTTACCCCTAACTAGCTTAACAAGCTTGCTTCCAGAAATATATTTATTCAATTTTTCTCTAAAAACATTTCCTAATTTATATGATTTTTCAGATAAGTTTTCATCTAAAACTACTTTAAGAGATTCTATTGCAATTGAAGATGCTAAAGGGTTTCCTCCAAAAGTACTTCCATGTTGGCCAGGTTTAATAACATCCATTATTTCTTTATTACATAAAACCGCTGAAACGGGATACATCCCTCCGCTTAATGCCTTTCCTAGTATCAAAATATCAGGTTTTGCATTTTCATAATCCGTAGCTAAAAGTCTTCCAGTTCTTGCAATACCAGTTTGAATCTCATCAGCAATAAAAAGAATATTATATTTTGAACATAAATTTCTAATTCCTTCAAGATAACCTTTATCAGGAACATTAACTCCAGCTTCACCTTGAATAGGTTCAACCAAAAATCCAGCTATATCATTATTGTTTTTAAAAACATCTTCTAGAGCTATAAGATCATTAAAAGGAATACTAATAAATCCTGGAGTATGAGGTCCGAAAAAATCTTTAGATCCAGAGTGAGATGAAAAAGAAATAATTGTAGTTGTTCTCCCATGAAAATTATTATTACAAACTATAATTTTAGCAGAATTATTATTTATTCCTTTAACTTTATGACCCCATTTTCTAGCAATTTTAATTGCAGTTTCAACGCCTTCAGCTCCAGTATTCATGGGGAGTAATTTTTCAAAACCAAATAATTTACTAGCAAACTCCATATAATCACCTAATATATTATTATGAAAAGCCCTGGATGTTAAAGTCAATTTAGAAGATTGCTCTTGAAATTTTTTTACTAATCTCGGATGACAATGACCTTGATTTACTGCTGAATAAGAAGAAAGAAAATCATAGTATTTTTTTCCATTTATATCCCACAAATAAACTCCTTTACCCTTTTCTAATACAACAGGAATTGGGTTATAATCATTTGCACCATAAAGTTTTTCCTTATTTATGAAGTTTTCTTGAGAATATTTTTCCTTTGACAACATCTTATTATCAATAAATATTAGTAAAAGTAATAAATATGTATATTAAAAAATGTCTATTTATATCTTTTATATTAGTAATCAATTAATTTTACTGAATGTCTAAAAGAAATGATATAATAAAAGAAATAAAAGTAATTGATATTAACAATGATGGTTTTGGTGTTGCAAAAAACAAAGAAGGAAAAGTTTATTTTATTAAAGAAGGAGTTACAGGTGATTTGTTAGAAATAAAAGTTCTTAAAAAGAAAAGGAACTATTATAATGCCAGAATAGAAAAAATTATTAAAAAATCTATTTTTAGGACAATTCCTTTATGTGAGCACTTCTATGATTGTGGAGGTTGCAAATTACAACATATAGATTACAATTATCAAGTTAAATTCAAACAAGAAAACATCATTAATAATTTGAAAAAAATTGGAAAAATTTCAGTTGAAAAATTTTCTAAAATTATTCCGGCAAAAAACAACATTAATTATAGAAATAAAATGGAATATAGTTTCACTAATAACAGATGGTTAAATAAGGATGAGATATTATCAAAAATCAAATTAAACAAAAATGGAGTTGGTCTTCACGTAGAAAAAATGTGGGATAAAATTTTAGATATAAATAAATGCTTATTACAAGATGATCAATCAAATAGAATAAGAAATAGTCTAAAAAAATTTGCTATTAAAAATAAAATTTCATTTTATGATTTGAAAAATAAAAAAGGTCTATTAAGAACAATGATGATTAGAACCTCCTCACTGAAAGAAATAATGATTCTAATCCAATTTTATGAAAATGATATAAGTATCATTGAAAAAGTTCTTAAGTTTTTAAAGTTACAATTTCCAGAAATAAATTCTTTATTATATTGTATTAATAAAAAAGCCAATGATTCTATATATGATCAAAAAATAATTTGTTTTTCAGGGAAACCTTTCATAGAAGAAAAAATAAAGAGTTTGAAATTTAAAATTTCCGCAAAGTCTTTTTTTCAGACCAATATTGAGCAAACTGAAAAACTTTACAAAATCATTGAATCTTTCTGCAATTTAAATGGAAATGAAATTGTTTATGACCTTTATTCAGGTACTGGAAGTATAGGGCTTTATCTTTCAAATAAATGTAAAAAAATTATAGGCATAGAATCCATTCCTGAAGCAGTTAAGTCAGCTACTGAAAATTCTAAA
>Ga0163108_10003517_pt1 | contig 11135 bp, 12 predicted proteins | sample Fk1155metaG_FD_109644 | JGI IMG/M metagenome (GOLD analysis project Ga0163108, IMG submission 109644) | Marine microbial communities from the Central Pacific Ocean - Fk160115 155m metaG | ecosystem: Environmental > Aquatic > Marine > Oceanic > Photic zone | place: The Central Pacific Ocean...
TCGATCTCAATGGAACCTTCAGCTACCAAACCGCGGGCACGGTCGTCAGTGGCGTTCAACTCCCAAGCGTTTTGTCCTTGAGCAAAGAAACAGCGGTCACCCAGTCCGAAGGCAGCAGCTTGTGGGCGGAAGGTGGTGTTCGCTGGCGGATCGTTCGCTACCTCGACTGGAACATCCACACGGCATTGGGCGCACCGCTTGGGCGGCGATTGGAAAACCCCTACGACGTCTCATCTTCAGCAAAAGGCAAGCTGGGCTGGGCAGTGGGCACAGAGTTCACGTTCCGCATGAGAGACCCGATTTTCGACCCGAAGTAGACCCTACTCGGATTTTCGTTCGCTCTCTAACGCCAGCAACTGGTTGTACGCATCGCGCTTCTTGCAGCCCCAGCGTGCAGCCAATGCACCGGCGATGGCCTTCAAGTCAGGGCCAACATCCTGAATGGATTCTTCGGCAGCTTGTCCCGGCCCAACGACCATCACCACCTCTCCACGTTGTTCTGTGGTTGGCAAGCTGATGACGGGCCCACGAATCACCTCTTCGTACCGCTTGGTAAGTTCTCGCCCGATCACCGCTTCCCGATCCGGCATGACCTCGGCCAACATTTCCACGACTTTGCCAACCCGGCGGCCAGATTCCAAGAAAACCAAGATACCAGGCAAAGCGCTCGCATCCACCAGCATCTTTCGCAACGCACCTGGTTTTCTGGGGGGAAAACCGAGAAAATGAAATGGGGTTCCTGGGAAGCCAGACACGGCGATCGCTGCGGTGACCGAAGAGGGACCGGAAACCACGTGCACTTCCGACCCATGTTGATGGGCCGCGGCAACCACATGACCACCCGGATCGGAAACACCCGGCATTCCAGCATCGCTGATCAGTGCGACCAGCTCTTCCCTGTCCAACCGTTCCAAGACATCCCGAACCCGCTCCAGTTCGTTGTGGGCATGACAGCTCACCAGCTTGGGGGTCGGTATGTCCAGTGCCGAAAATAGCGTCCGACTTCTTCGGGTGTCTTCGCACAAGACCAGATCGGCCTCGGCCAAAATCTTCCTCATCCGAGGTGACGCCTCTTCAAGGTTCCCAATTGGTGTCGCAACCACAAAAAGAGGCATCCCTACTCCACATCGAATGCATCGTCGTACCAGACAATCGATGCGCCCTCAACCAATGCAACCGTAAAAGCCATTTCTTGAAACTCATCCCCGTGTGCACGGAGCCAAGCCCTCGCCGCACGGGTGAGGTGTTTCTGTTTGCCCGGCCCGATGGACTCAAGGCCAACAGGGTCCCCATGCGCACGCGTCTTCACCTCGACAAAGCGCAAGCGTTCATTCTTTGCGGCCACGATATCGAGTTCGCCGCCAGCACCCCGCCAATTGCGCGAAAGCACCGACCACCCGGCGTCTATCAACGCCTGAGCAACCAGTGCTTCCCCTTCTTGGCCGCGCACCAGCGCGGCCAGGCGATCATCGCGCCCAGCTACTGCCGGATCTCCTTGAGACGTGCCGCCTTACCGGTACGCTCACGGAGGTAGTACAACTTGGCACGACGCACACGGTGGCGAGCCTTGATCTCCACCTTGGCCACGTTCGGGCTGTGGGTGGGGAAAACACGCTCAACGCCAATACCGAAGGACATCTTGCGAACCGTAAAAGTCTCGGAAGGACCGGAATGCTTCTTCGCAATAACGGTACCTTCGAACACCTGGATACGGGACTTTCCGCCCTCTTGAATACGCACGTGAACACGTACAGAATCGCCAATGTTGACGTTCTTTTGCTCAAGATCGCCAATGATTTCGTTGTTAATATCGGTCATGCTGGGCATGGGTCCATCCTCATTCAATTCAGGTTTGCCGGCCTCTGGCCTGTGTCATCGACACTGCCACGGGTGAACCCGGCTCAAAGCCGTCCGGTTTTATCGCTGAATTGGTGTTGCGTCAAGGGATTGGTCTCGCATTTCATGCGTTTCAGTCCTTTCCTTCATCCAACTTGGCGATCAAGTCCGGGCGATTCTCTTCCGTCAGCGCCTTGCCCGTTGCATTTCTCCACGCCTCGATTTGTGCATGGTGTCCACTGAGCAGGACATCTGGAACAGGCCATCCCCGATACTCGCGCGGTCGCGTGTATTGCGGCGCCTCCAACAAACCCTCAGAAAAGGACTCGGTCCGCGCACTCTCCGGGTTTCCAAGCACACCTGGCAACAGGCGAGCGATCGCATCCGTGATCACCAATGCGGGCAACTCCCCTCCCGTGAGCACATAGTCACCGATCGACATGACCTCATCGACCAGATTCTCGCGAACCCGGGCATCGATACCCTCGTAATGACCACACACAAAAACGATCTGCTTCTTGCTAGACAACCGTTCCGCATCCGCCTGACGAAAGGGGCTGCCGGTCGGGTCCATCAAGATCACATGGGCCTCTTCACCACAAACGGCCTGGAGCCCTTTGTCGACCACATCCACGCGCATGACCATTCCTGAACCGCCACCGTATGGCGTATCGTCTGCCTGCCGGTGTTTGCCCTCGGCCCATTCCCGCAGGTCATGAACGCCCACTGTAATGAGGCCGCTCTTCTGCGCCCTACCCAAGATGCTCTGATCAAGCGGGGGACGACACATCTCGGGATGAAGGGTCAAAAAGTCAAAGCGAACACTCACGCGTCCAACCCCTCTAGATCATCCACGATGGTCACCCCAGCGTGTAAATCAACGGATAGGACCACTTCGCGTACCGCCGGGAACATGATTTCCTTTTCACCCAACTTGGCGATCCATAAATCCACCTGTTCTCCGCTCACTATCTCCGTGAGTCGACCCAAGGCTTCACCACTTTGGGTCTGCACAGCCAAGCCAACCAAATCTCGGTGGTAATACTCACCATCGCTCAAATGCGGCAATGCCGCCTCATCACAAACGATCTCCCATTCGGCCAATTGAGATGCGGCCTCAGGAGATTCAACACCGCCCAAGCGACCAAGAATACGCTTTCCCGCACCCGAGCGAGATTTCAGGTGTTTGACCACCCTCTTCCCCTCAGGAGAGACCAAGACCACATCCATTCCAGCACCTTCAAACAGCGCTGTCTTGGGATTGTACAAATACAGCCGGACTTCGCCCTTCAACCCAAACACACCATTGATGCGCCCAAGGCGGACTTCGTTCGGCTGTATGGCGGCCCGTTGGGCCGAATGGGCGCGGCGCCCCACTGCGACTATTCCTCAGCAGCGACGTCCGTGTCGCCCACCAACTCGAGGACGCCCCGGCGATCACCAGAGGAAGCCGCCAAGATTTGACGCATGGCACCGATCAACTGCCCTTCACCATTGGTGAGAAGGTCGCGATCCTCATCATGAACTGCAAGTTCAAACAATACGGATGCATCGCCTTCCGTCACACTGAGGGAAACGTCATCCGCATGACGAACAACGGAATTCACCATGTATTCAACAAGTTCTTGCACGTTTAGCTCTCTGCGCTGGCGCGGGCTTTCTCGATCAGGCCGGTCACGGTGTCCGAAGGACTCGCTCCGACACCCAACCAATAATCGACGCGTTCGAGATCAATGTTGATCTCAGCGGGCTCAGCCATTGGATCATAGTGACCCAAACGCTCGATGTAACGACCATCACGAGGCATACGAGAATCAGCCGCAACTACGCGGTAGAAAGGACGCTTCTTGCGTCCGTGACGCGCGAGACGAATACGAACTGCCATGTTTGACTCCAAATACGAATGTGCAGCGGGAACAACTTCCCAGGCTGCGGAACGGCCCCCTTTTACCCGTCTTGGCGCCGGCGTCAACCCAAACCACACACTCAAGAGCACCTTTAACAGGTGACGATTGAGTGAACGGTCCGCGCTCATGCCCCTTTAGGGGGCAAAATCTCCTACATTGACTGCATTGATATGAAAGTTCTATTCACCATCATAATCGCAGCACATGTCGGATGTGCGACGCCACAAGATATGGACACTGGCGACACGCAGTTTCGGTCACGATTGCCCGACTTTAGCGATGCCAATGAGGCAGGAGAAGCTGAAGCCTGCTACGCCGGGGACTCCGTAAACGATCCCATCTGTTTGCCTCTGCAAAAAAGAGATTCGCACTCGGGTGAATACAGGTACACCGAAGCAAACGACCCCCGGTACCAAATGCCAACGGCATACCTGGATCTGCGTGCTCACAGTGGAGACACGCCCCTATCGGACAACCTACAGATGTCCGAGTTGGCGGAACCACACAAAGGGCGCTGGGCCATCATTCAACCGCATCTAATCGATGCCCTTCAAGGGATTCGTGATGAGGTCGGCCCCATTGTGATCGGTTCTGGCTATCGAAGCCCAGCCTACAACCGCCAGGTGGGCGGCACAGCGTTTTCACGGCATCAGTATGGAGATGCAGCAGACATCTACGGACTCCATGCCTCCATGTACGATATCCGCAACGCGTGTGAAGCCCAAGGGGCGAGCTACATCGAAGTATACGACTCCCATGTTCACTGTGATTGGCGGGATGTGCCCCTGGACCAAGGCTTCTATGGCCATGGTGACACACATTCTTGGCATGGGCGCTCAAGGCACGATGACACGCTTTCCGAAAATGAATCAGACACTTGGATTGTCGAGACATTCGCCTGGTAGCGTTCGCGTGTGCTAACCCTGTTGCATGGCGCATCATTGGCGTTGGACCCTGCTACCCATTCTGGTCGCGTTGGCGCTCTTTGCCCATGCAGTGCCCGACGCAGGCTTCATTGCTGATGACACCTTCAACTTGTCCGAGCACGCACGGCACGGAGACATCGCAGGCGAATGGACGACCCCCACCTACGCACATGCAGGTGGCGAACGGGGCCACATTTGGCGCCCTATACCCGCATCGATACAACACATAGCGGCCATCGGGTTCGGCCGGTCCGGATCCGTTTTTCGTGCACTAAACCTCTTGGTACACCTCGTGAACGTCTGGTTGGTCATGCTGGTGGCCAGAACATGGGGCGCTCATTTCAAAACAGCCGCGCTTGCTGGGTTGATATGGACCACCCACAGCAGCATGCCGGAAGCCGTCTGCTGGAATTCAGACATCTACGACCTATTGGCCACAACGGTCATGCTTGGTGGGCTGACGCTTATCGGACAAAAACCCACCGTATTCTACTGGCCGGCATTGGCCCTCATTGCTCTGATTGGCTGTCTTTGCAAAGAATCAGGCTTGGCGCTCATTCCTGCATTCTGCATTCTTATCGCCCACCGCCACGGTGGACGGAACGGGCTCAAAGCCGCCGCAGCCCTCGGTTTGGGGGGCGGGGTCTACTGGATGTGGCACCGACATATCACCGCACAAGGATATGTTGATGCATTGGTCGATGGCACAGCCACGTCCATACTCGATGCATGGCTGATGGCCGTTGGCTGGATAGCGTACGCACCCAGTCGCGCACCCATGGCGCACCTCTTCGATCGAATCGCTGACGCCCACGAGGTATGGATTGGCGTTGGCGTTGTTCTTCTCCTCTGTATGTGCGCAGCCGACCAATACCGCCGACGCCCAGAGCAGCGCGTCTTCGCCCTTGCACTCGTGTGTACCGGCATTCTTTTGATCCCAGCAGCGGTGGGAATCCCCTTCATCGGTGTGGCACCTCTGCGGTACATATACATGCCATTTGCTTTGCTCGTGGCCATGGGCGCCTGCACATGGGCATCGGAGCCAAACCGCAACTGGGTGGTCGGCCTTTTATTTATTTGTACCCTCGGAAGTACCCGCATCCTGGCGAGGGTTCCCGCATTCCATTCAGACATCACATTGTGGTCTGCGGAACTGAAGGCAGAACCGAACAACCCCTATGCAGCAGGCTCGCTGGCCCGTGCGCTTATCGCAACGGGAAAACCCAATGAAGGCATCAAAGTGTGGGCGCATGCCATCGAAAATGCACCAGACGGAATCCGTGTCTTTGATCGCGCCAACGAACGGTGGCTGCTGGCCCAAACAGCGTTCATGAAACGGCGCCCTGGGATTGCACTCAGGGAGGTGAACAAACTCATCAACGAGTCGAACCAAAAGGAACAAGCACTCCCCCCAATGGCCCACTGCCTGCGGGCCGACAGCTTGGATGCCTTGGGGCGAACCGTTGAAGCTTCAGCGGCGGGCAGGCTCTGCCGGTACTGAGCCACGCACCGCAACAAAGAGGAGTAGAAGCCCAAACAGCCGGTGATAGCTCAACGGAAACAGGTCAAAGGTTGGAAGACCGAAAATCAAAACCACGCCCGGAAAGACAAGGGCCGGCTGACGGTCCCAAGCGCGCGCAATCGCCACCACAGCAAGCGGTAGAGCCCACACATAATGATGCTCCCAGGACACGGGACTCAGAATCAACATCAGGGCCAAACCCTCCGCCCAGAGCCGATCCGTGTCTGGCCGTTGGCGCATCCCTTGGAAGACCCATGCACCCAGACCGAAGCTCAGAACAAGACCCAGGACCCGAAGTGGCAACGCCCACCCCAATACGTCCCCACCCATCAGGTCGATGGGTACCCGCACGGCGTTGAACAGCAAACCGGTTGGGCTGTTGTCGCGAAAATACTCGCCTTGACCAAACTGCGGGGCATGAACCAAAAACTCCGCCCACATACCCTCGGGGCTTGCACCCCAAACTTGCGCACCAACCCCAGCAAGCACGACTGCGGCACCAAAGCCCATTGCAACCCACCTCCGCTGCATGGCCATGACCCCCAAGAAAAGAGCCGGCAACAGCTTGATGTGGGCAGCCAACGCCACCAGTGATCCCGCTATCTTTGGCCTGGTCCCAACACGATCAAGCGCCAGCAAAACCAAACTCAACACCACCAGATTGACCTGATTGTGTCGAATGGTTCTCTGCAAAGGCGTATCCACAACAAGCAGCGCCGCGACCACACCCGCCGCAACGATCGCACTCAGCCCTTCTCGTCGCGCAAGCCGCACCAACAGAAAGCCCAACAGGCCGACCATCAACACTTGCAAAGAATGCCAAAAGAAGAAGACGAGCATCCAATGCTTGGGCGCCCTCATCGACAAGGATTCACCCAGCCAATGGAAGGCCGGGTATATCTCCGCCAGAATTTGTGCGAATGCGGGCGGATAGATGTAGCAATCCGAATAGGGCGAGGCACCAGCCATCAACGCATCCGCAGCGCCGACATAGCACTTCCAATCCCAACTCGGCTGGGCATGCTCTGCCACCTGTTGTGTGGCCATCAAAACAGGCAACAACCACAAGATGGCCGTGAGCCATACACGGGGTTGTGTTCGGTCCACCCCACGGAGGATCCAACCCACTGTACCCAGCGCCAAAAGCGAAAGAAACAATCCCAGCAGCTCAAATGGCTGATGCCCACCGCCGTAGGTCGAATCAATGAAGGCGGGCCCCCATCGCCACAAAACCAAAGGCGTCACGGTCGCCAGCACCCACGCCGCGGCGATCACCACCAAGGCGCGTACAGGCAAGCAAGAACAGCCTTCTCTCTCCATGCCAGCATCTTAGCGAGATACGCATAAAGAATGTCGAAGCCAACACCAAGAATCGTCTGGTTGATCCTTGCCACCGGACTCGCCGCCCGCCTGATGGTGGCCCATTGGACGACAGGTATAGAACTGATCCTCGATGAGGTGAACTACCTCGACTACGGACAACACCTTCTCGCGCATGGCTTGTTGCCGGATGCTTTTCGCCCACCCATTTACCCAAGCCTTGTTGCCCTCGCGCAATGGGCCGGTGGTGAAGGTGCGTCATCCGTACGCATCTTGCAATCAACCATCAGCATGCTGGCTGGTTGGACCCTGTACCGATGGTTGCATGGGCATGTCGGACACCGAGGGGCGATGCTCAGCACGGCGCTGTGGAGCCTCTACCCCATCCTGATCGGCTTCTCTCACCTTCTGTGGACCGAAACCATCTTTCTCAGCACCTTGATCTTCTTTCTGGCCAGCGCCCTTCCCTCCGGGACGCTCAGCAACAGACGAACGGTGCTGGCTGGCGTGGCATACGGTGTGGCAGCCTTGACGCGTTCAGTCCTGATGCCCGTGGCCATTTTGGCACCTGCTGCGGTCATGCTCTGTTCGAGAACCGGCACTTGGCGCCCACGCCCCATGTTCCGCGCGGCACTGTTCCTCGCTGGCTTTGCATTCACGGTCACGCCTTGGCTTGCACACAACAAGGCGGTCGAAGACAGATGGATCCTGACCGAGACCACCAACGGCTACAATTTATGGAAAGGCAACACAGCCTGGGAGCACCCATTCGCGGCTGAAGCCCCGCAATATCCCGGCCCTTGGGTGTCGATCCCCATGTTTCCGTATGAGGGTTCGGGCCCTCGCCTCACCGAACACTGCGAGGCCCAGCATGAGGTGGGTGAATTCACGCGCTGGCATTTGAGCCAATGCGCCCGAGACTTGGCCATTCAGCACATCGTGTCGGATCCGATCGACTTCTTGGATCGAGGCCTGACCAAATTGGGGCATGCATTCCACCCAAGCAACCTGCTGACCCGGCACCTCTGGCTTGGACTCTACGGTCCGCTGCCGCCTGCACTTGCTGCGGTGCTGATTTGGGGAACAACCTTCAGTTACCTCAGCCTTCTTGTGCTCACCATTGTGGCACTGGTGCGCAGCCCAAACGTACCGATCAAACGCGTGGCCATCGCATTGGCTGCCTATCAACTGGCGGTAATTTTCATCACCTTTGGAAACACCCGATTCAGGCTGCCCATCCTGCTGGTGGGCATGATCCTCGCCGCATGGCTGCCCAAAATGCAACCCTCGAAATCTGACCTATAGCGGGATGTTGCCGTGTTTCTTTGGCGGGTTGGTATCCCGCTTGTTTTCCAATGAGTCAAAGGCCTCAATGAGACGCGCACGCGTGTCTCTTGGAAACAGAATCTCGTCCACGTAGCCCAACTCGGCCGCACGGTATGGGTTCGCAAACTTGTCCTTGTAGTCCGCAACCAGTTCCGCTTTGCGTTCCACCACATCATCTGCATCGGCCAAATCGCGTCGAAAAATGATGTTTACGGCTCCGTCTGCACCCATCACAGCGATCTCAGCAGTGGGCCATGCGAAGTTCAAATCCGCACGAATGTGCTTGGAATTCATCACGCAGTAGGCTCCGCCATACGCTTTTCGGGTAATCAAGGTGACCTTCGGCACGGTCGCTTCCGCAAATGCATACAGAAGCTTCGCACCATGCTTGATGATGCCACCATGCTCCTGGTCCACACCCGGCAGGAAGCCAGGGACATCTTCAACGACCCACAATGGAATGTTGAACGCATCACAGAAACGCACAAAACGCGCTGCCTTCACGGAACTGTCTACATCCAATACGCCAGCGAGATGGGCAGGCTGGTTTGCAATCACACCCACACTTCGACCCCCAAGCCGGACAAAACCAACCACCACATTGGCCGCGTATTGGGGCTGTACTTCCAGGAATGTCCCATCATCCGCAACAGCGGTGATCATGTCTTTTACGTCGTAGGGCTTGTTCGGGTTCTCCGGGACCAAAGAATCCAAATCCGGACAGACTCGATCCGCTGGATCCGTCGTCTGCACACGGGGAGGAGACTCCATGTTGTTGCTGGGCAGGTAGCTCAAGAGTTCACGGAGCAGTGCCAATGCGGCCGCCTCATCCGGGACCGAGAAATGGGCCACTCCACTGGTCCCACAATGCGTATCCGCACCCCCCAACTCTTCTTTGGTGACTTCCTCGTGGGTGACCGTCTTGATGACATCCGGTCCGGTCACGAACATAAAGCTGGTGGAACGGACCATACAGATAAAGTCCGTGATGGCTGGCGAATACACAGCACCACCAGCACAGGGGCCAAGAATGGCAGACAACTGGGGCACAACCCCACTCGCGGTCACATTCCTCAGAAAGATGTCAGCATAGCCCCCGAGCGACTTCACACCTTCTTGAATTCTGGCACCACCTGAGTCATTCAAACCAACAACTGGCGCACCATTGCGAACAGCCAGGTCCATAATTTTGCAGATCTTTCTTGCATACGCACCCGACAAGGATCCACCAAAGACGGTGAAATCTTGTGCAAAAACATACACGAGCCGTCCATCGACACGGCCGTACCCAGTGACAACACCATCGCCATAGACTTTTTTGTTTTCCATGCCGAAATCACTGCAGTCATGCGTGACAAAACGATCCATTTCACGAAAAGTACCCGCATCCAAAAACGCATCAATTCGTTCTCGGGCAGTCCATTTTCCTCGCTCATGTTGTTTATCAATTGCGGATTGGCCACCGCCAAGCAATGCTTCTTGAGTTCGTTCAGTTAGACGCTGTTCCAGTTCCTCGTGCGACACAAAACCTCCACGGGGCATACCATATCCCGCTCAGAATGATTGAGGCTCGGCAAGATGCCAGGTACAGATGTGGCAAGGAGAAATTCCAGATGAATCGTATACTCTTACCAACTCTCTTGATCTTGGCTGCCTGTACAGACAAAGAGACAGCTAGCCCGGACGAGCCCACGGACACCGGAACCGCTGAAGTGGTCGAAGAAGGCTGTGTTCGCATCAACGGTGCAGGCGGATGGGCGACCATCAAGGATGCACTTGATGCCGCAGTCGATGGAGATGTGATTTATCTCTGTGCTGGAACCTACAACGAAAAAGTGAAGATCGAAAAAGCGGTGACGATCAAAGGTCCCAACACCGGCGAACCTGCGATCATCGTCGGCCCCGAAGCAGACTCCGCGGTATCGGTTCGAGCCGATGGCGTGATGCTCTCCTGGGTTACGGTTCAAAGCCAAGACATGGGCATCTATATACGCGACGTAAGCGATACCACCATCCAAGCCGTTACGGTCAATGATGTGGTCGGCCCAGCGGTCCGGGCAGCAGGAAGCACCGACCTACTCATTCAGGCTTGCCACTTTAATGGTACACCCGCCAGCGCATTCCTGATTGATGCCGATGGTACAGCAACGCTGCTGAACAACCACTTTGATGCCAGCGTGGGCTACGCGGTACGCGCCAAGGATGGGGCCACCATCACCCTTGAAGGAAATGAATTCACCGGCACAGAGGCCAATGACGATGGCTTCAACGCCGCCCTTCGTGTCACAGAAGGAGCCA
>Ga0163108_10003519_pt1 | contig 11131 bp, 9 predicted proteins | sample Fk1155metaG_FD_109644 | JGI IMG/M metagenome (GOLD analysis project Ga0163108, IMG submission 109644) | Marine microbial communities from the Central Pacific Ocean - Fk160115 155m metaG | ecosystem: Environmental > Aquatic > Marine > Oceanic > Photic zone | place: The Central Pacific Ocean...
CTGTTTTAGATTGGGAGCTTTGCACCTTAGGTGATCCTTTGGCAGATGTTGGGTACTTGCTGAATTCATGGACGCAGCCTGGGGAACACGAGGTTGATTTGATCCCGACTTCGATAGGCGGATTTGCTACACGTGAAGAAATTTGTGAAAGATACATAGAGAAAACAGGCAGAGACCTAAGTGAAATTAATTACTATCGAGCGTTTTCGCATTGGCGGCTAGCTGCGATAGGGCAGGGTGTTTACAAACGTTATCTTATGGGTGCGATGGGCGAAGGCAGAGATATGGATCTTGAAGGGCAGAAGAACAGTGTGACGCTGCGGGCGGAAGCCGCCTTAGAGCTGTTAACTTGATCGGGTTTTGTTAAGCGAAAATCAGGAAATTAAAAAAAGGCGTGTCAGAGTAGACTCTGAGGGCAACTTAGCTTCTTGGGGGAAGGACACTTGAAAGGGAGGACTCTCAAAGTTGCTTTCACGCCTAAGCCTTTAATGTACAGATTATGTACTGTACAAATAGCTTCTGTCAAACTTTTTTTGACGTTTTTGTATAGATTTAGTGTTTATTTGCTCTTTTTAGCGCTTTATTTGGAAAATCGACTGAAATCAAGCGGTCTAAAGCGATTTCGAGCTCTGCTCTTGCGTGAGTTGTGCTCGCGTGGAGTGCTTGCATAGAGGATGGATCTTTGACCTCTTTACCGCATTCATGGCTATAGGTTGCTAACGCATTTAGCTGGTGAATCGACTCGACCACGTACTCCGGGCAGCCCGTTTCGTCATCCGATGATGAGGCTATGGCTATTAACTCTTCATCGCTGAATTTTCGTGGAGACGGATGTTTGTTGCCTTTTAGTAGTCGATGGCCATTGACGCACATGTGCTCGATCTCGATCCATGAAACAGGCCATTTAATGGTCGGAATTTTTAAGGATTGGATCTGGCTGATAATGTCTGCTCTTGTGAACTGATACAGTACAATCACCTTGGATTTTGGGAAATATTCCTTAACTAATTCAATAGGTTGAGTATTCAGTACGGGGAGTTGAATCACCACGACGTCGAGGTCTTCAACCTGGTCTTGTTCGGATTTAAATGCGTCGATATTGGCCCATCTGGCAGCGATTTCGATTGAGCCTTGCTGTGATTCATCTGAAGCCGCAGATGTTTTTTGTTCTAGCAGGAGAAGATTTGGTCCTATTAGACCTACCATGGGCCTATCTTGAAATAATACAGTGGCATTATGGAATTCTGACTCATCGAGGCTCTGGTGTCTGAGCCTTGTTTCTAGTTGATTTTGATCAAGTTCAACCAGGCTTGATATTGGGTGTCCTAGATCAATTAGTCGCTTAATCACTTTGAATCGATCTAGTTGAGATTGGTCGTAGAAGCGAGTTCGCCCTGATTTGTGTGCGGGGCTTAAATCATAGCGTCGTTCCCATGCCCTAAGTCGTTCGACCGATAGTCCGGTTAATGCTGAAACTGTACCAATTCTAAACAGTTCCTGATGATCTGTTCGGTTTTCGTTATCCATGTATAGGTTTTATTCTAGACAAAAAGTGAACAGATCATACGGATAATTAATGGATTGTCTAGCTGTTTTTGGACAATGTCAGACAAAGGAGTGATCTTGAACTTGAAAGTCGGGGCTATGAAAAATGAAATTAGGCGCTTCACGGCACATCAAGGGAGGAGGGGAGAGGTTACCGTGCAGCGCCTTTCTCTTTCCGGGTGCCTTTAAATAAAAGGACATGACGGGAAAGAAGCCGGCATTGTATTCTCCCGAATGGATAGTGCAAGAGTTATTTGCTTGTTTGGGGTTTTTTTTTAAAAAAAGGTCCTTAAGTAGTCGAATCACAGCATTATTTGTTTATGATTCGACGTTTAGTTATGTAGACAGAATTGTTAAGGACGCCATGAAAAATAATTTAGGGTTGATTTTGGCCAAGCGCGCGATGTTATCACCGGGTGCCGAAGCCTATGTTGAAGGAGCCGATACATCAAAGCGGTATACTTATGGTGAGCTTAACGAAAGGTGCAATCAGATTGCCAACGCCTATTTGAATGAAGGCATCAAAAAAGGTGATCGAGTTGCCTTTTTGCTGATGAATTCAATAGAGTTTATGGAGTCTTATTTTGCCCTGGCCAAAATTGGTGCGGTAGTCGTACCGTTAAATTGGCGACTGGTCCCGGATGAATTGGAATTTATCCTAAAAGACAGTGGCGCGACTAGATTGATTTTCGACGAGGATTTTATTGATACGGTTGTAGAATTGCATGGTCGGGGCGACAAGACTGATGTCAGCCATTGGTTGCAGGTAGAAAACCAGGACGAGGTCTGTTTTTTCGCGAAGAGTTATCAGGAATTTCAGGCTAAGGCGAGCGGCGAGGAACCGGATATCGAGGCCGAAGATTCCGACATGCTTTATATCATGTATACCTCAGGAACAACGGGATTACCTAAAGGCGTGGTGCATACGCACGATTCCTCGATTTGGGCTTTGATTACCTTTTTGTCAACTGGCGATTTGCAGATGATCGATCGCTACCTAGCTTGTCTGCCGATGTTCCACGTCGGCGCTTTGATGCCGTTAGCGCTCAATGTTTACCGCGGCACCTGTTCAATCGTGATGCGCAGTTTTGACCCGGTTAGAGCCTGGGAGCTAATTGAGCAGGAAAAAATAACGACCGGGCTCTGTGTGCCAGCGATGATGAATTTCATGGTCCAGGTTCCAAATTTTGAACGGTTTAATTATTCAACACTACGGTGGATTATGACGGGTGCCGCACCGGTTCCGGTTTCGTTGACACAACAATATCTAAAGTTGGGTATAGGTGTTCTTCAAGTTTATGGACTGACGGAGACTTGTGGACCAGCGTGTTTGATGGATGGTGAATCCACGGTTGACCGTCCGAGTTCTGCTGGTAAGGCTTTCTTCCACACAGACGTCAAAGTCGCGAAAGATGATGGCGAAGAGTGTGCTCCTAATGAGGCGGGCGAAGTCTGGGTTCGTGGAAAGCACGTGATGATGGAATACTGGAACCGACCGGAGGCGACGGCCGAGACGCTAGTGGATGGTTGGCTGCGCACGGGCGATGTTGCTGTTATGGACGAAGAGCGGTTTATCTTTATTCAGGATCGTATCAAAGACATGATTATCTCTGGTGGTGAGAACATCTATCCCGCAGAGATTGAGGGAGTGTTGGCTTCGCATCCAGGCGTTAAGGAAGCCGCGGTCATTGGACTGGAAAGTGAAAAATGGGGAGAGTCCCCTCTGGCTATTATCGTAAAATCCGATGAAGGGTTGACCGTAAAAGAGGTATTGGACTTTTGTGAAGGGAAACTCGCTCGCTTTAAACAACCTCAGGGTGTTGAATTTGTTGATGAAATCCCTCGCAATCCCAGTGGAAAAATCTTAAAAAGATTGCTTCGAGAAGATTTTCCTGGGCCTGCCCCAGTCTGATCATTAGTGGTCGTGAGAGCCCTGACTGTCAGGGCACTTCTCTAGTTCGATTTGTATGGTGGAATGATCTACCTGAAATTCCCTTTTGAGGATGTTCTTTATTGACTCGATCGCGCCGGCTGCCTGATCGTTATCGTTTATCTGCGCATGCAAAGTCACCATGGGCCGGTTAGAGGTCAAGCTCCATGCATGGACGTGGTGTACATCAACGACAGATAAACAGTTTTCTATGAGTTTGGTTTTGATTTCATTAATATCGACTCCCGGAGGGACCCCTTCTAGCAGAATCATGACAGAGTCTTTTAATACGCCGAAAGCGCCTCGGAAAAGGATAAAAGCAATGAGTAGTGTCAGTATCGGGTCGATATAGAGCCAACCAAAAAAGAGCACAGAAAGGCCAGCTATGATCGCGGCAACAGAACCTAGTAGGTCTCCCAATACATGCATAGCTGCACTCTTAACATTCAGATTATCATGAGACCCGTGCAGCCAGCGGTAGGCGATAAAATTTACCGCGAGCCCGATGAGGCCCACTACCAGAGCCGGAAGTGGTAAAATAGGCTCTGGTGAAGCAAGACGCATAAAAGACTCTACCGTGATCCAGATTGCGAGTGCTACTAGCGTCAAGCCATTTATAAAAGCAGCGAGAACTTGCATTCGGTGATAGCCGTAGGAGAGTTTTTCATCATCGCCTTTTCGTGACATAGCGGCCGACCACCAGGCAAGACCAAGTGCAGCGGCGTCCAGGAACATATGGCCTGCATCGGCAATCAGTACCAATGCGTTGGTCATTAGTCCGGCGACGAGTTCGATCACCATAAAACCTGCGATTAAAAAGAAGGCCTTTCTCAGCACGCTGATGTCGCTTTGATCGCGATGATGATTATGGTGATCGGCGATAGCTCGCTCTCCGACAATAAAGACTGGTTAAATACGAATGTTACAAAGGTTTTGATGAAAAACACATGCTTTTTGGCCTGTATCCCTCGCTTGGTTGAGAAACTACCTTGAGTTAATCTCAGAGGCTAAAGAATTGATGGATATGAGTATGTCTAGAATGACGTTGGATTTTGAAGATGGCATTGCTTTACTAAAGTTTAATCATCCTGAGGTAATGAACGCGGTGGGTTCTGAGATGTTAGGTGATTTTCGTGAGGCGGTGGAAGAGATAAAGATCAGTGGAGATCGCGCAAGATGTGTTTTGCTCACGGGAGAGGGTCGAGGTTTTTGCGCAGGGGCCAATTTACAGGATGACTCAAAAAGTAACAGGCCAAAAGAAGCCGGCAGCAGTTTGAGGTCAGGTTACCATCCGCTGTTGTTTGAACTTAGAGGGCTGGATATGCCGATCGTCACGGCCGTCAACGGTGCCGCCGCAGGAGTAGGTATGAGTTTTGCCCTGATGGGCGATATTATATGTGCGTCCAAGCAAGCATTTTTTCTACAGGCCTTTGCTCGTATCGGGTTGGTTCCCGATGGAGGTTCAACCTTTGTCCTTCCTAGGCTTATTGGATGGGGTAGGGCGGTTGAGTTATCGATGCTGGCGGAGAGATTGCCGGCAGACCAAGCTCTCGAGTGGGGATTGATCAATCGGCTCTATGAAGACAATCAGAGTCTAATGGTCGGGGCAAGAGAGATCGCACTTAAGTTGGCGAAGGGACCAAAATCGTTATCTCTGATTCGAAAGGCTTACTGGAATACTTGGCAAAACTCCTACGAGCAGCAACTTGATCTTGAAGCACAATTGCAAAATGAAGCCGGCCGTACCGCGGATTTTAAGGAAGGCGTTGGTGCTTTTCTTGAAAAAAGGGATGCTGAATTTAAAGGACAATAAGAGAAGATATTTAATGGGGAGATTGATATGTCGTTAGCTGGATCAGTGGCTCTGGTGACAGGTGGTGGAAGAGGAGTTGGAAGAGCGATCGCGTTGGGTTTGGCGCAGGATGGCGCCACGGTGGCAGTTAATTATCGTAGAGACAGTGATTCGGCGGAAGAAACGGTCAAAATGATCGAGTCGGCGGGCGGACGAGCCCAAGCGTATTGTGCGAGCGTAGATAATCTCGAAGAAGATCAACTGATGGTTAGTCGCGTAGAAGAGGACTTTGGGCCGATAGCGATACTCGTGAACAACGCGGGGATCGCCAGTCGCGGGCGAATGGTCGCTGATACGGATGCTGATGAACTTCATCGTGTTGTTGCCACCCATGCTTTTGGGCCTCACTACTTGTCACGGTTGGTTCTGCCAGGAATGAGAAGTCTTGATCGAGGCGACATTGTGATGATTTCCAGTGTGGCGACTCGTTCGTTGGGCAGCCACGGGGCGCCTTACAATATGGGTAAGACGGCGATGGAGGCGCTAGCCTACACGCTTGCTAAAGAGGAAAAGATCAATGGTATCAGAGTGAATATTGTGGCCCCGGGTTTGGTAGATACAGAAATGGGACAACGACTCATCAAGGCGACACAAGGTGTTGAAGACATCCGTGCTTTGGATGAAGGGATGCCGTTTGGGCGGGTGTGCCAGCCTGATGATGTGGCTAATGTCGTGCGGTTTTTGGTGTCTGATCAGAACTCATATTTGACGGGTGAGCGCCTTTACTGCGATGGCGGTGGGCCGAGTCCGACTCGCTAGTAAAACTTTAGCAGCAGAGCTCTTCGATATGGCCATGTGCGCTGGCCGCCAGTGCCTCTAGGTGGTAACCACCTTCTAATGCGGAAACGATTCGGCCTTCAGCGTATTGGTTTGCGTAGCCAACGATCTGTCGAGTGATCCATCGAAAATCGGTTTCGGATAAGTTGATATCAGCCAACGGATCCAGTTCGTGGGCATCGAAGCCTGCCGATATGAATATCAAATCCGGTTCATGAGACTCTATGGCGGGCCACCAAGTGTTGGAGATGGCAGATTGAAATTGTTTGCCGGTGGATCCCGCTGTTAAAGGAGTGTTGATGATGTGAGGTCTTTCAAGGTCAAAGTATCGGTTAGGGTACAAAGGATCCTGAAAGCTTGAGCAGACTAATACCCGCGGATCATCTTTGAAAATATCTACTGTCCCGTTGCCATGATGTACATCGAAATCCAAAATCGCTACTCGGTCGATTGATTCTTCTTCGAGAGCGAGAGTCGCGGAGATGGCGATACTGTTGAGTAAGCAAAACCCCATGATTCCATTTTTTTCAGCGTGATGCCCTGGAGGTCTGATGGCACAGAATGCCCGGCTTTCCTCCCCAAGAATAATAGCGGTGGTGGCATCATGGACCGCGCCAGCAGCCAATAATGCGGCTTTCAGGCTCTTAGAGCCTACCCAAGTGTCCGGGTCCGCAGGAACCAATCCTTTTTCAGAGGTCAACCTTTCGAGTTCCTGGTAATGATCCGCGTCATGAGCTTTAAGCGCTTGTGTTTTGTAGATGGGGGTTGCCTGATAGTAGGGGATCTCTTTGCTCATTCCGGTCTGGTCCAGATGAGCAAGCAGGTGCTTCAGCCGATCGGGTTGCTCCGAATGTCCGGCCGGTACCTCGTGTTCAATGCATGTTGAATGAGTATAGATTCTCATGAAATGTGAGCCCCCGTGCAGCTAATAGTGCACAATTTTTCTCTAGTGTGAAACGCGCTATGATGCACAATTTGCTGGTGATCACGAATTGATTGTTCTTCTTATTTTAAGGTCGCTTATCGCAATGGCGTCGGCCGTCTTTGTGTGGCTTTGCTTGCTCACGATGATGGGGACACCGATTACTTTGTTAGACGTGCTTGTTCCGGTCTGGATTGGTGGTTTTGCCGGAGGAGTGATCTGTTCCGTATTTTCATTAAGGTTGGGCCTTTATATGGCCTTTGGTAGCGGTATGATGCTCGCGATTGCTTTCATCATCTTTCGTCAGGGCTATCTCGCGATTCCTTTGGGCGAAGATACGATGAGGTCGCTCTGGCCTCTGTGGTTTCCTCCTACCTTTTATTTAGGAGCTTATTCTTATTTGCGTTTTCGATTGACGTCTGTCTGAAATGTTGAAAGATCTATTTGAATCCAATCAACGGATTTTTGTGGCGGGTAGTAGTAATGAACCCACCGCTTTACTCAGTGAACTGCAATCTATCGACCTGCCCTCCGATCTGGAGTTTGTGCAGTTTCCACTGGCTGGTTACAACGCGACCGATTTTACTCAGCTTAATGATAGTTCGAGTTTGACGACTTTTTTTATGACGCCGTCATTAAGAAATGCAGATCCGTCCCGACTTCATTTTTTACCCATGCAGATGCGAGCGGTCTTTGATTATCTGGGACAGGATATCGACGTCGCACTGTTCCAGGTTGCCTATGATCAAGAGGGGACCTTGAGGCTGGGGCCTAACGTGGATTTTGTGGAGGCAGCCTTGCAATCGGCTACGGTGCGAATTGCCGAGCTAAATAGGTCTTTGGTTGCGCCTCTTGGATCGATGCCGATCGATCCTAAACAAATTGATTACCTCTATGAGTCTGAGCGACCGCTCTATGAGATGCCAAGCCCTGAATTGGATGAAGCCGCATTATCTATCGGAGCGCTGGTTTCTGAATTGATCGCAGACGGCAGCTGTATTCAAACCGGGATTGGTGCGATTCCGGCGGCCATACTCAGTCAGTTATCTGATAAGAATGACTTAGGTATGCATGGCGGGTTGATCGACGATGCAGGCATGCATTTGATTAATAAGGGTAATCTTTCAGGGCGAGTAAAGACCATAGATAAAGAGCTTCACGTGGTCGGAATGGCATTAGGTAGCCAGTCTTTGTACGACTGGTTGTCCACTCAGGAACGCGTGACATTTAAGGGTGCGAATTATACTCATGAGGTCAGTGTGATTAGCCAGCTTGATGATTTTGTGTCGATCAATTCCGCTTTAGAAATTGATCTTTACGGCCAGATTAATGCTGAGTTTACCGGGGGCAGGCAGCTTTCGGGGACCGGAGGGTCTGTCGATTTTATGCGCGCTGCCAAGGCCAGCAAAAGGGGGAAATCGATTGTCGCCATGAACGCGACGGCCAAGGGCGGCAGCGTCTCTCGTATAGTGCCTAAAGTAGAACTGGTGACTGCACTGCGCACGGATATCGATATCGTTGTCACCGAGTTTGGTGTGGCAAATTTGAAAAACCTTCCGACCAGCCAGCGAGCTGAAGCGCTGATCGAAATAGCGGCTCCGTCGTTTAGGGAGGAGCTGCGTCGCTCGATTGCTTGATCAGCTTGAGCTGAGTTAGGAAAAAAGTGTATTCCTCAGCGATTTCTCGAAGTGAGTCGTAACGTCCAGATTTCCCGCCATGACCCATACCCATATTAGTCTTGAGCAATATTAAGTTGTCATCGGTTTTCTCAGATCGCAATTTGGCGACCCATTTTGCGGGCTCCCAGTAGGTGACTCGCGGGTCGTTGAGCCCCGCGGTAACAAAGATGGGAGGATACGCTTTTTCTTCAATTTGATCGTAAGGAGAATAAGAGCGGATGTAATCAAAGGCCTCGGGATCTTTGATTGGGTTTCCCCACTCCGGCCATTCGATGGGTGTTAACGGCAGGTCAGCGTTAAGCATCGTATTTAAGACGTCGACGAATGGGACCTGGGCGGCTACGGCGCCCCAGAGCCCCGGATTTTGGTTTGCAACCGCACCCATTAATTCTCCTCCTGCGCTGCCACCGGAGATAAAAATCCTGCCAGGCGAGGAGTAGCCTCTTTTTATAAGATCCTCCGCACAATCAATGAAATCATTGAAGGTATTGTGGCGAGACATCAGTTTTCCTTGGGTGTACCAGTGATAACCTAAATCGTCTCCTCCGCGAATATGTGCGATCGCGCAGACAAAACCTCGATCCAGCAAAGATAATCGCGAGGTAGAAAAGGAAGGTGCTATCGCGTGTCCGTATGCGCCGTACGCGTAAAGATGAATCGGTGTGTTCTCATCTAGGACGGTATTTTTGTGATAGACCAGACTGATAGGCACGTGAACGCCATCTCGAGCGATAGCCTGAAGACGCTTGGACGCGTAATTTTCTTCTGAATACCCGCTAGGAATCATCTGGCTTTTCTTGATGAGAGACGCACGAGTTGAAAGGTCGTAATCAAGAGTTTTCCTGGGTGATGTCATCGAAGAGTATTCAAGACGGACAAACTGCGAGTCTAGGTTGGGATTTGTGCCAAAATCGACTGTGTAGGCAGCATCGGGGAATTCGATTTGATGATGTGTTTGTGCATTGCTCTCGTAGATCTGTATTTGGTCTAATCCTTCGATACGGTTTATCACCACTAGGTGGTTTGCTAGACATAAATAATCGGTAATGTAGTTTTCGTGCGATCCTTCGACTATTAAATTCCATTGTTCGCTACTTTTTGAGTCGACATCGGTTGTGAAAACATCGAAGTTCGGATGTCTTGCATTGCTTCTGATGACGAAGCGTTGGCCATCGTGGTCTACTGAATATTCGTGATTTGGATTGCGTTCGCTGATCTTGTTTGGGGCGGCATTTAGATGGTCACGTTTCAAATGAAAGCATTGGTTGGTCACGTGATCGCCCGTGCTGATAAAGGCAAATGCCCCTGACTGCGAACAATGGATACCTACAAAAAAACTGTCATCGTGTTCTTCATAGATAATGGTATCGGGCTTTGAGGAGGCCAGATCTCTGTGGAAGACCTTGAAAGGCCGCCAGTGCTCATTCAAGACCACGTAGATCAAGCCCTCGCTCTGGCTGTCCCAGATTGCTTCCCCGAGCGTGTCTGGTATCGGCGGTGATATCTCGTTTTCACTATGGATTTCGACGATGAAAAGCTTAAAACGTTCGCTACCATCTCGATCGACACTGTATGCCATTTTACTGCCGTCATCGCTGACAGAAATCCCTCCTAAACTGAAGTAGTCAGAGTCGGCGGCGAGTTTTCGTTCGTCCAAAAGAATTGACCAATCATCAGGCTTCGAGGAAGGAGCTCGATACCATGTTCGATATTCTTCGTTTTCATGGAATCGCCATTGATAGATAAAACCGTTTTCTTCAAAGGGGACCGAGTTGTCCTCTCGTGGCTGCCTAGCCTTGATTTCTTCGAACAACATGTCAGTCAGGCCCTCGTGAGGCTTCATCGTATCCTGAAAGAATTTGTTTTCCTCATTGAGGTAATCGAGGATCTCGGGGTCCTTGACCTCGGGGTAATTGGGGTCTTTTAGCCATGCGTAATCATCTTCAACGGTCCGGTCGTGATGACGGTAGGTGTGTCGAGATTTTTTGGCGACTGGTGGTTTAGGGCCCACCATTAATCGGGCAGGCCTAAAACTCTTTTGGCAATGATATTGCGTTGTATTTCGTTCGTACCACTGTATATGGAGGCGGCTCGGTTACTTAGCCAGGCGCGCGTCCACTCAATTTCGTCTGCATTAAAACTGCTGCCTTCCCATCCGATACCCTGGGTCCCACGGATTTCGCACATTAGACTGGATTTATCTTGTTCCAATTCGGTACCGTACATTTTAAAGATTGAGGTGGCAGGACCGGGCGTGTTTCCGTCCTCGGCCTCCTGTACCGTTCGTTTCCGGGTTAGCGTGAACGCGGCATTATTGATTTCATGGCTGATAAGGCGAGCACGAATTGATGCGTCAGCAACTTTACCCTCGCTGTCGCTGCCTACGTAGGAAAGCGCCGCCTCTTGCAGGGTAGCTCCGGGATCTC
>Ga0163108_10003521_pt1 | contig 11129 bp, 7 predicted proteins | sample Fk1155metaG_FD_109644 | JGI IMG/M metagenome (GOLD analysis project Ga0163108, IMG submission 109644) | Marine microbial communities from the Central Pacific Ocean - Fk160115 155m metaG | ecosystem: Environmental > Aquatic > Marine > Oceanic > Photic zone | place: The Central Pacific Ocean...
AAGGTCCGCTTGTAGGTCTTTTGAGCAGAGTCCGCCAATGGGTCTTCAGCTTCTTACGACACAATCTATTAAAGGCTTGGCTGAAAAATGTTGGAGAAATGCCCATCTTTTTCCTGGGCCAGTACATCTCAATCTTTCAATTGAGGAGCCATTACATGCTTCTTTATCTGAGCAGAAAGAAGTCATTGGTAAGTTCTTAGATGAACCGTTCGTATCTAAAAAACGACTGAGCATACCTTTTAAAGACAACTCCCTTGGTCTAGCACCACAGCTTGTACCTCAATTAGACCCTTCTCAGCCTGGAGTTGTGATTGTCGGACCTTGGCGTGGCAACAGTCAGAACTTAAATGACTTTCAATCAGTACTTCGAAAATGGCAATTTATTAGTGGATGGCCAATTTTTGCTGACCCACTTTCTGGTGTTCCGATTGACCAGCCTGGTCTAATTAGTAACTGGGATCTGCTCCTAAGTTCTGGTTTATCAATACCCAAGAGTGGGTTGCAGATTCTGCGACTAGGTCCTTTACCGGCAAGTAGGAATCTTGAAGATTGGTTGGGTCCTTTTGGTAAAGGACAATTGCTCATCACTGAATCTGATCCCAGAAGACTCGACCCTTTGCATCTTTCTTCTCAATGGAGCGAAGGATTTGTTAGTTGGTGGAGATTGTTGGATTTCGAACATGTACTTTTAAATGAAACTTATAAGAATCGAACAACTGATCTGTTGAATTTATGTCTTGAAGAGGATCGAATTGCTCAAAGCTGGTTGGACAAAAAATTAATTTTAAAAGGCTTAGTCAGTGAACCTGCTTTGGCACATTTGTTGCCTTCGTTATTACCCCCTGACTTACCAATAATGCTTGCTGCCAGTAGTCCAGTTCGAGATTGGGTTACTTATGGGGGTAAAGCGTCTTTGAATAGGCGATGCTTTGGTTTCAGAGGGGCTTCAGGTATAGATGGCACCCTTTCTTTAGGTATGGGATTGTCAATAGCTCTTGGGCCTACCATTTTGATAACAGGCGATTTAGCATTCCTTCATGACAGCAATGGTTGGTTGTCTTCGCAGCCTCAAAACCCACCTCTGGTTGTTTTAGTAATTGACAATGGCGGCGGCGGAATCTTCAATCAGCTCAATTTAGAGACAGAATCTAGTGAGGATTTCAAGAGGCTATTTTCTATGCCTCAAGCTGTAGATACTCTTTCTTTGGCTGATGCATACGGAATTCCTTATCGTCAGGTTTCATGTTTAGAGGACTTGCCTGACTCTCTTGAATGGGGCCTCTCTAGATCTGGTTCAGTACTAATTCGTGTTTGCACGAACCCTGTCTTAGATGCTGAATTGAGAAGTCAGCTCCGCATGCTTCTTTTTAAGCACCTTCAATCTGGTTAAAAACAAAGCTCCTCTGATACATGAAATCAATGTCTGAAGATCTTAATTATTTACCTAACTCTCCTAGGAGAGTTCTGCCTGGAAAAATCTCTGCAGACTGGATAGCTTGGGGGAACTATCAAGATATTTTGCTTGATAGGAGTTCAATTGGTATTGCAAGAGTTGCAATCAATCGTCCAGAAAAGCGAAATGCTTTTCGGCCTCGGACAGTTGTTGAACTATGCGATGCATTTAATAGAATTCGAGACGAGAAAGATATTGGTGTGGTTCTATTTACAGGGGCTGGACCTGCTCCTGATGGTGGTTATGCTTTTTGTGCTGGTGGTGATCAAAGTGTTAGAGGAGATGGTGGTTATTTAGATGAAGAAGGATTGCCGCGTTTAAATGTGCTTGACCTTCAACGCATTATTCGAAGTCTTCCAAAAGTTGTAATTGCCCTTGTTGCTGGTTATGCAATTGGAGGTGGTCAAGTTCTTCATCTTCTATGTGATCTCAGCTTGGCAGCTGAAAACGCTATTTTTGGACAAACTGGACCTCGAGTTGGGAGCTTTGATGCTGGCTTTGGGTCAGGTTATTTGGCAAGAGTTGTTGGGCAACGTAAAGCGCGCGAAATATGGTTTTTATGTAGACAATATGGTGCTGAAGAAGCTTTAAAGATGGGATTGGTAAATGCCATCTCTTCTCTCGATGAATTGGAATCAGAGGGTGTTCTATGGGCCAAGGAGGTTCTCCAGCACAGTCCCACAGCAATTAGATGCTTGAAAGCAGCGTTTAATGCTGAAACTGATGGTTTGGTCGGCCTTCAAGAGTTTGCAGGGCATGCCACGCATCTTTTTTATCGAACGGAAGAGGCTCAAGAAGGTAGGAATGCTTTCTTAGAGAAGAGACGACCTGATTTCTCTGATTCAGGATGGCTTCCATGAAGCTAATCAGTCCTGTTGCCCCTTAGAGTCTCTCGGCTATTGGATTTCTGAAATGCGCGTGTTATTTGCCGCAGCTGAATGCGCGCCAATGATAAAGGTTGGGGGAATGGGGGATGTTGTTGGTTCATTACCTCCAGCTTTAGCAAAATTGGGACATGACGTTCGTTTGATTCTTCCTGGATATAGCAAGCTTTGGGGATTGCTTGATATACCAGAAAAACCAATTTTCAGGTCTAATACCATGGGGTCTGATTTTGCTGTTTTCGAGACACGACATCCGTTAAATGGATTGCGTTTATACCTGGTTGGACACCCTGTCTTTGATCCCGATAAAATCTATGGCGGTGAAGATGAAGATTGGAGATTCACTTTTTTTGCAAGTGCTATCGCTGAATTTGTTTGGAATAAATGGAAGCCACAGATTCTGCATTGTCATGATTGGCATACTGGGATGATTCCTGTTTGGATGCATCAGGATCCAGAGATCAGCACAGTCTTTACTATTCACAATCTTAAGTATCAAGGGCCTTGGCGTTGGAAGCTCGATCGAATTACTTGGTGCCCTTGGTATATGACTGGTGACCATACGATGGCTTCGGCCTTGTTATTCGCCGATGGGGTTAATACTGTTTCACCTACTTATGCCAAAGAGATCTGTACAGATGAATATGGAGAAGGAATGAATGGCTTAATTAATTATATTTCTGGCAAATTGCGTGGAATTATTAATGGAATCGATTTAGAGCAATGGGATCCTAAGACTGATAAAACACTTGCTGCAAACTTTAGTGTGGAGGATATTTCTAGTCGACCTTTAAATAAACAAGCTCTGCAAGAGCGTATGGGGCTTGATGCAAGTCCTGATAAATACTTGCTTGGAATGGTTAGCAGGTTAGTTGACCAGAAAGGTGTTGAATTGCTCATTCAAGTTGTTAATCGCTTGTTGGCATATACGGACTCTCAAATTGTTGTTCTTGGAACTGGTGAGCATTTTTATGAATCAGCTCTTTGGCAATTAGCAGTCGAAAATCAAGGCCGCTTCGCTATCTTCCTTACTTACGATGATGATCTTGCTCATATGATTTATGCAGGTAGTGATGCCTTCTTAATGCCCAGTCGATTTGAACCTTGTGGAATAAGTCAATTATTGGCTATGCGATATGGATCTATTCCTGTTGTAAGGAAAGTGGGAGGCCTTGTAGATACAGTCTCACCTCATGATCCAATCAATAAGACAGGAACTGGTTTTTGTTTTGATAGATTTGAACCCATCGATTTTTATACTGCCTTAGTTAGATCATGGGAAGCTTTTAGACATCAAGATAGCTGGAAGGAACTACAATTAAGGGCTATGAATAAAGTCTATAGCTGGGATAAATCTGCAATTGAGTATGAACTCATGTATAAAGAAATATGTGGAACAAAAGAGCCCTCCCCAGATTCAAAAATTGTAACGAAGCTATCGGTTGGTCAAGAAGCTGACCCTTCTCTAAAGGAATCTCCTAGAGAAAGTCTTAGACCTTAGTCTATAGCCTTTGTATATACAAATCTTGCTTTTTCCTTATATATTCGCAATATATTCGCACAAATATCCTTTTAGAGCAATCTACTCAAATCTATCTATTAAATTATGGGTTATTTGAATCGTGAAAAAAATCATAAGAGTAATCTACCTGCTCCATATGAGAATCCTTGGTATTCACTCAGAAAGGATTTAAGAGCAATTATTTCAGATCTAGGATTGCGAGCTAGAGAGCTATTGCGTAGGAACAATGAAGGTAGCCTTCCTTATCCAAAATTCCTATCGTCAAATATTTCTATTTACTTTTGGCCTTTCCTGTTGCTTATTCTTTTTACCCTTCTTCTATTCCTAAGTGTATTTATTTATCAACCATTCTCTTCTAATGGTTTGCTCGAGCATATAGATTCCGCTAAAGACCTTGATTCTGAGGAAATTAAAGAGGATTTTGACCTGTCTATTATCGAAAATACTCTTCATAATAGAATCTCTGAGCCTAATCAATTCAACAGCTATAGGAATACTCAGATTAAATTGCCTTTAAAGGTTGACCCCTTAATCATGTCAATTATTAACGATGATGCGTTTTTTAATGATATTGATAAGACTATCTTTGATGGATCGGATGTAACATCATTAGATAATGGTGTTTTAATTAAGGTTGGTATTCCTTGGAAAAAAGTTGCTTTATATAAAAGAGAAATGATTACTCAGAATTTGTTTAATCAATTGGCGCTATTGGGCTATGATGACCTTCAACTTTATGATGACAATGGTTTTCTCCTGGCGAGGAAATCAAAGCTGGGGAAAGAAATGATATTGTTTGAACGTGAATAGGAATGATGGAATTAACACTTGCTCATTTGAATCAGTTGTGGGGCGAACCTATTTGTATAGAAACTACTAGTTTGGACAACTTGTTGGGTCCTGTCTGCACAGATAGCAGACAACTTAAGGATGGAAATTTCTTTGTTCCTTTGATGGGGCATTTCTTTGATGGCCATGATTTTCTTCAAATGGCTTTTGATCTTGGAGCACAAGCTGCTGTTGTATCTAGGAGTAGTGAAGTACCTATCCCTAAAGGTCTTCTTCATTGGATCGTAGACGACACACTAAAGGCATATCAACAGCTTGGATTGTTGCATCGAAGTAATCTAAACATTCCCGTGATTGCTGTTACCGGATCTGTTGGGAAATCGACTACAAGAGAATTAATTAGTGCGTCATTGGCACCCTTGGGTAAGATAGCCGCAACCTCAAATAATAATAATAATAATATAGGAGTACCTTTAACTTTGCTTGCTGCAGACTCTTCTCATAGTGCAATTGTTGTTGAGATGGGTATGCGAGGGCTAGGCGAGATCGAGCGCCTTTCTCGTTTTACTAAACCAGATATTGCCGTCATTACTAATATCGGAAATGCGCATATAGGACTTTTAGGTAGCCGTAGAAACATAGCTAAAGCTAAATGTGAGGTGACTTCTCACTTAAATCCCACAGGGTTAGTTGTTATTCCATCAGGTGATCCTTTATTAGAAGAGGAGCTCGAAAGGGTTTGGAAAGGTAGTGTATTTCGGGTGGCACTTCAATCTGATTACCTTGCTAACACTTCTTATGATTACGATTTCTCATTGTGTTCTCCTGATATTGATCTGAAGGCTCGAATTAGCGTAAACAAAGGAGAACTATATCTAGAAGATGAGATTTTCAAACTGCCACTTGAAGGTACACATAATGCTCGGAACTTTTTGTTGGCAATAGCAGTATCAAGAACACTTGGCGTGTCAAATCAAGACCTAAAACAATTGCAAGTTAAATTGCCTTTAGGTCGTCATGATGTAATTCAGATTGGCGGCATCACTTTTATAGATGAGACCTATAATGCATCTCCGGAATCAGTCAAGGCAGCTTTGAGTTTGCTGGCAAGTAAGCCTGGCCGCCATTTCGCTGTGTTGGGAACAATGTTTGAATTAGGAGACCATAGTTTAACTTTACATCGAGAGATTGTTGAATATGCTGTCGACCTAGGATTAGATGGATTAGTTATAGTTACTAAAGGTTCAGAGGCTGTTTCAATGAAAGAAGCTGCCAGTAGTTTGCGATACTTTGCTGTCGTCTCAAATCCTGAGGAGGCTTTCCATCCTTTACGGTCCTGGTTGAATTCTGGAGATACTGTGTTGTTGAAAGCAAGTCGAGGAGTCTCTTTGGAGCGTTTAATACCTATCTTTTTTGATAATCAGTCGATCTCAAATTGATTAGACCATCCGTTTATTGTTAATTGTTTTGCTCTTCCTAGAGCTAATGATCCGCTCGGGACATTTTTGGTGAGGGTAGAACCTGCACCTACCGTTACTTCTTCCCCTAGAATAATAGGGGCAACTAAGACAGAGTTAGCACCAGTTTTTGTTGAATTTCCAATTATAGTTTGATGTTTTTTCCTTCCATCGTAATTTGCAGTGATAGTCCCTGCTCCAATATTCACTCTCTCTCCAAGTTCTGAATCTCCGATATAGCTTAAGTGATTGACTTTTGTACTTTCTCCGAGAATACTTTTCTTTATCTCTACAAAATTACCTACTTTGCATTTGGCAGCAATGATTGTTTCAGGACGTAAATGAGTGTAGGGCCCTATCTCCACATCATTCTTTACTTTTGTATTGTTAACTACCGAATATAGAACTTTTACATTTACTCCTAGTTCTGAATCAATAATCATACTTCCAGGGCCTATTGTGCAATTATCATCGATAATACAGCGACCTCTTATATGTGTCTGAGGTTCAATTACTACATCTCTGCCAAACTTACAATCTTCACTAATCGTACAGCTATGCTCATCTACAAATGAGACTCCGTTAGACATCCAATAATTGCGTAGGCGTTGCTGAAGAATTGATTCACAAACAGCCATTTGAATGCGATTGTTTATCCCGCTAATCTCTTCCGGTTCATCTGTTTCTAGATGCATAGCTGTATCAAACATACTCACAGTATCGGTTAGGTAGAGCTCATTCTGTTCATTCTCATTAGATATTTTTGGAAGGATTACTTTTAATTGGCTCCATTTAAAGCAATATATACCTGAATTTATAAGTGTATTTTCTTTTTGCTTACTATTACAGTCTCTATCTTCTACAATAGAACTTACTTGACCATTCTTGTCTGCAAATACTCTTCCGTACCCTTTCGGATTGGATAGCTTTGATGTTAAGAACGTTACACCAGCATTTGAGATTCTATGTTGTTCGATAAGTCTATCTATTGTTTCTTTTTTTAAGAGAGGAACGTCGCCATTTAGGACTAAGAGATCTCCTTCAAAGTCCTGAAGTATGGGTATTAATTGTTGAACAGCATGGCCTGTACCATTTTGAGGTACTTGCTGAACGAATTCCACAATTGAGAAATGATTTAGCTTCTCTCTTATTTCTGCAGCCTGATGACCAACAATAAGAAAAATTCGATCAGGATTTAGTCCATTACAACTTCCTAAGACTCTCTCTATAAGGGTTTTTCCTCCTAGAGGCTGAAGGACCTTGGGCAGGTTGCTCTTCATGCGGGTGCCTTTCCCGGCAGCCAATATTGCGACGGCAAGCATTAATTTAAAAGCATCTTTTAAAAATCTACCGGCTTGCGCTTACTGTGTCTTTCTCCATCGTCGTTTCCAGTCGTTGGTAGGCTCTAAGTTGCTGTCTTTCTGCTCCTTTTCTCGACGCTGAATAATTTCTTGGCTGCTGCCATTACTTGTTGGATCACGATAGGGAACGGCAGCCTTTGTTAATAGATGTTCTTCTTCTCTTTCGTTCAAAGGAGTCCAAATAAGTTCTTGTGTAATTTTATTAGAAATCTTAGTTGTCGCGATCGCAATAGTTCCATTGCTCCATTTTCTTTTTTCAGTATTTAATGGTTTTAATGATGCCACTTGCAAACCTGCTCTTTTTAAGCTCCCTCTAATAGCTGCAGCTGTGCAGTAGGTTAATAGCTTTCCACCTGGGACTAATCTTTTACTTAGTTGAATGAGAAACTCCTCGCTCCATAACATTGGACATTTACTTGGAGAAAAGGCATCAAGAAGTATCAGGTCAAAATGAACTTCAATTGGGATCAATGTCAACATTATTCGCGCATCTCCCCAAATCACTTTGCCTCGATTCTTTTTATTCTCCCAAAGCCCATTATTATGGAGTGATAACAGTATTTCCTGAACTTGTTGCGACCATAGTTTTTTATAATATGGATTATTTATACCGAGTTCTATTGGCCTACTATCTAACTCAAGTCCCCACCATTCAAAAGGATTAGATTCTTTAATTAAATGTTCTATTATGCATGCTGTATTGTAACCCATGCCTACACACACATCAAGTATACCAATGGAAGCGGAGCTTTTAAACTTATCAAGTTGTGAGGGCTTTAAGAACTTGTCCTGTGCCTCCTGTAGAGCCCCAGTTGAACAATGAAAACCTTCATTGAAGATGCTGTTATGAAGAGAAATGCTCCCATCATCTGTTTGATATATAGACAAATCCCCTAAAGGATGTTGACCTTTAAAACCTTTAATTGTGTAAGCGTTCAAAATCTGCCCAGAACTCAGGGTAAGAAATGGAAGCTGCATCACTGCGTGTGAGTGTTGAGTCCTCTTTTGCAAGTAAGGACGCTATTGCCAAGCTCATCGCTACACGATGATCAGTCTCACTATCTAGAGCTGCTCCATGAAGTTGATTCCCACCTTCAATAGTAAGCCCGTCTGAATGCTCTTTAATCTTTGCGCCCATTAAATTTAGCTGCCTAGCCATTACAGCTAGTCGATCAGTTTCTTTGACCCTAAGTTCTCCAGCACCTGTTATTTGACTTTCACCATCACAAAAGCAAGCTGCGACAGCAAGTATTGGCACTTCATCTACGAGACGGGGAATAATCTCTGCGTCGATTTTAAAAGGCTTTAGTTGATCGACATAAGTAACTCGGATATCTCCAACAGGTTCTCCTGCTACCTCTTGCTTATTTAGTATCTCTATGTTGGCCTCCATCTTTTGCAATACTTCTAAAATTCCTGTCCTTGTTGGGTTCAGTCCTACGTTCTCTATTGTCATTTGTGAGCCAGGTGTAATTGAAGCTGCAACTAGCCAGAAGGCAGCTGAACTTATGTCTCCTGGTACGACTATCCTTTGACTTTTCAAAATTGCACCAGGTCTAACGTTTATATGTCTACCAATTTCCCCACCTATTTGCAGATCGGCTCCGAAGGCTTTCAACATTCTTTCACTGTGATCTCTTGAATGGGCTGGTTCAATGACAGTAGTAGGGCCTTTAGCAGTTAGAGCAGCCAATAAAATGGCTGATTTCACTTGAGCACTTGCAACTGGAGTTCCAATAACTGCACCATGAAGTTGCAGTCCTATTACAGAAAGTGGCGCAAAGTTCCCATCTGATCGACCTCGTATTTGAGCTCCCATCAACTTGAGTGGTTGGGCTACTCTTCTCATTGGTCTGTTGCTAAGTGATTCATCCCCCGTCAGAACAAAATGCTTGTCTTTTCTCCCAACTAATAATCCAAGCATTAACCTCATAGTGGTTCCTGAATTACCACAATCGAGTACATCTTTTGGTTCGTGAAGTCCCTCCAATCCCACGCCTTTTATCTGAACCGTTTCTCCTTTAATAATCGGGCTGATTTCTACGCCCATTGAACGTAAGCAGGATGCTGTACTTATTGGGTCTTCTGCTGGTAGTAATCCTTCAACTGTTGTTATGCCTTCTGCAACCGAACCAAAAAGTAAGGCTCTATGTGAAATTGATTTGTCGCCAGGTACGCGTACTCTTCCAGATATTTGACCACCAGCGCGAAGTTCTCGAGGTGTTGTATCAATACTTGAGAGGCTCAAGGACAGTGACTCATCTTTGGTTTGATTTTATTGGTTTATGTGCGAGCTGACCTTTTTAAGACTTTCTTAGCTTGCTTTGTCGTAAAAGCTCATCAATTACATATCCAAATAGGCTTGGATCAGGTTCTTTGCACTCTAGATCTGATAACCCCAATTCTTGCCATCTTTCATCCACATTCTTTTCAATTTCATCGGTTCGACATAGTGCTTCCCCCCATTCATGTCTTTTTTCAGGGCCGATTTTCTTGGTAGCGTCAATCGCTAGCCTTCCTCCTAATCCTATCCTTTCACTGGCAAAATCAAGACTATCGAATGGTGTATTTTCAAGGATAAAAAGATCTCTTTGAGGGTCTACTTGGCTAGCAATTGTCCAAATGACCTGGCGTGGATCTCTCACATTGATAGTCGAGTCAACAATAACAACGAACTTTGTGTAGGTGAATTGAGGCAAGGCGCTCCAGAATGCCATAGCTGCTCTTTTTGCTTGGCCTGGATATGCTTTGTCAACAGAGATTACAGCTAGTTTGTAGCTAAGGGCTTCCATTGGAAGGAAGAAGTCAATAATTTCCGGTATTTGTTTTCGAAGAATTGGTGTATAAATTCGATTGAGTGCGATAGCAAGCATTGCTTCTTCCTTTGGAGGCCTTCCACTAAAAGTTGTTAGGAATATTGGATTTTTCCTATGGGTTATGCAATGGAATCTTATTAGAGGTGAATGTTCTATTCCTCCATAAAAACCCATGTGGTCTCCAAATGGACCGTCTTTTAGTTCTTCCCCAGGTGTAATGGTTCCTTCAAGTATTACTTCGCTATGGCTTGGCACTTGTAAATCAATTGTTTTGCATTTAGTAAGTCTTACGCCTTCGCCTGCATATAAACCTGCAAAAAGCCACTCGCTCATTTGTACAGGGATAGGAGTTGCAGCAGCCATAATTAGTAATGGGTGAACACCAATTGCAACAGCTATTTCAAGCTTTTTTCCCATCGCTGCAGCTTTGCGCAAGTGAAGGGCACCACCTCTTACACTTAACCAATGAACAGTCATTGTTTTTGGGGATTGGCGTTGCAGCCTGTAAATCCCAACATTTGGAACACCTGATTCGGGATCTTTTGTTATTACAAGCCCTAATGTGATTACGCCACCAGCATCCTTTGGCCATGGTCGTATTAAAGGAAGTTTATCTAGACTTATGCTGTCTTCTCCTATCACCCTTTGTTGACAGGGTGGTGTTAGATCAATATCAGGTCGAGCTCTTATTAGATCCCAAATTACATTTGCAAAATCTCGCGTTTCTTTAAAACCTTTTGGGGGTTTTGGCAGTTGCAATAAAGCTAGTTTTTCACCTAAGAATTCTAATTCTTCTGTTTTTTCAAGTCCCAGACTCCAGACGACTCTTTCTATTGTTCCGAGAAGA
>Ga0163108_10003523_pt1 | contig 11127 bp, 9 predicted proteins | sample Fk1155metaG_FD_109644 | JGI IMG/M metagenome (GOLD analysis project Ga0163108, IMG submission 109644) | Marine microbial communities from the Central Pacific Ocean - Fk160115 155m metaG | ecosystem: Environmental > Aquatic > Marine > Oceanic > Photic zone | place: The Central Pacific Ocean...
AGATCCTCCTTCAAGTTTAACTGCATCACATTTAGTTTGTTTAATTATTTTTTTTGCATTTTGAAGTGCTTCGCTTGCGTTCTTGTAAGTTCTGTATGGCATGTCAACTACCATTAAACTATTTTTTATTCCTTGCCGAGCACTTTTCGAATGTTCAATCATTGTGTTAAGTGTAACATTCCTAGTTGTATTATAGTTGTAAAGGACCGATCCTAACGAATCTCCAATTAAAATAATATCTGTATATGGATCAATGGCTTCAGCAACATTTTTTGAATATGCTGTAAGGCAAATAATTTTAGATTTGCTTTTTTTATTTATTATTTTTTTTATTTTTTTTAACATATTTTTTTATTTTAATAATTTTCAGATACTATTTCATCAAGTGTATTAATCATTTCTGCTTTATATTTTTCATCAGTTCCCGAAGGAGTGTCAATTACAGAAAAATAAGCAGCAACAATACCAGTTTTTAAATTTACGGCTAAAAATTGACCCCCTAGTCCTGAGTGACCAATCCAATCGCCTGATTTCATTGTAGAATTTGAATAATATAAAAATTTATCTTTTTTTAATTTCATGTACTTTGTTCCTTTATTTTTTAATGTCTGATCTATAAATGAAGCTGAACCAACTTTTCTATTTCCTACACCATGTCCTTTTCTAGAAAATAATAAACCTAATCTTAAAAAGTCTCTAGAAACTAAACATCCGCCTCCGGCAATCCATGGGGTATAATTTCTGTCAGTTCCCATATAAAGCGCATCTTCAAATCCTGCGGCTTCTACTGCAGACAGTAGCCAATCTCTTAATGACTTGCCACTAATCTTCTCAACTAGAACTCCTAAAACATCTGTATTAGCAGATTTATAATGAGAAAATTCTGATTTATTTAATAGATCTTTATCATTTTTAGCTTCAATTTTATTTAGATATCTTTCCTGATTTTCTATATTTTCTAAGTTTTTTGGGAGCCTCCATCCGATTACGGACTCATGTAAATATGATGATGTGTATGGGTCGGTATAATCTTCTGAGTACGAATTATCTATATTCATGTCTAAAACATCTTGAATCTTTGCTGAAGCATAACCAGTTCCTATATCCGGTAAATAATGAGATATATTTTTATTTAGATCTATCATTTTTTTTTCTATAAGTTCTCCAATAAATAAATTAATAAACATTTTTGTAATTGACATTATTGTTTGTGGTTGTGGCTTTGTAAAATCATTAGCATATTTTTCATATAAAATTTCTTGATTTTTTCCAACTAACAAAGAACAAAAATATTTGTGATTAGTTATTTTTTTAACTGAAGATTTTTTTTCAATATCTTTATTAAAATTTGTAGTTAGTTTTAAAACTAAATCAGATCTAAACAAAAGGCCGTATCTATTTATTTTGTGTAAATTTCTATATCCTTCTCGTCTAGTTTCGGGCAAATACCATTTTGCTTTATTATCTCTCAATATTACAAGATTTGGATTAAGTTGACTTTTAAGAATATTTTTTTTACTCATTATTCTAATTCAATTGTGCTTGGTGGTTTAGAGGTTACATCATAAACGACTCTGTTAATTCCTTTAATATTATTAACTATTTTATTTGATATAGATTGCATAAATTCTTTTTTAAAATTAAAAAAATCAGCTGTCATGCCGTCTTCTGAAGTTATTGCTCTTAACAAACATATATAATCATAAGTTCTATTATCTCCCATCACGCCCACAGTTTTAACTGGCAAAAGAGCTCCGTAAGCCTGCCAAATTTTATCATATAATTTATGCTTTTTAAGAGCTTGAATAAAAACATCGTCTGCTTCCTTTAGAATATTGATTTTACTTTCTGAAACTGTGCCAGGTATTCTTATTGCAAGACCCGGACCAGGAAAAGGATGTCTCGAAATAATATCTTTAGTTAACTTTAATTCTAACCCAAGTTTTCTGACTTCATCTTTAAATAAATACTTTAATGGTTCTACTAATTTAAGTTTCATTTTTTTAGGCAATCCTCCAACATTATGATGAGATTTAATTTTTGATGTCTGACTACCAGTGACAGATTTACTTTCAATTAAATCTGGATACAAAGTGCCCTGAGCTAAAAACTTAACGTTTTTTATTTTTTTTGCATGTTTTTCAAAAATTTTAATAAATAAATTTCCTATTATTTTTCTTTTTTTTTCAGGGTCAGAAACATTTTTTAATTTTTTAAGGAATTTTTTTTTAGCGTTAACGTAAACAAGATTCATTTTAAATCTCTTTTTAAAAGTTCTTAATACTTGTTTTTCTTCAAATTTGCGCAGTAAGCCAGTATTAACAAAAATACATGTAAGATTTTTTCTAATTGCAGTAGATAAAAGTTTTGCTACAACACTACTATCCACACCACCAGATAAAGCACAAATTACCTTTGAGTTTCCAACTAGGTTTTTTACTTCATTAATTAATTTATTTTTTTGATCTTTTGGTGACCAATTTTTTTTAACCTTGCATATTAAGAAAATAAAATTTTTTAAAATTATTTTTCCTTTGTCCGTATGAGTAACTTCTGGATGAAATTGAATTCCGAAAAAATTTTTTTTTTTATTTTCGATCATACATAATTTAGAACTTTTGCTAGATGCAATGAGCTTAAAATTTTTTGGTAATTTAACAACTTGATCTGCATGACTCATCCAAACATTATTAAAACCACTTTTTCTAAAAAAATTTTTGGTTAACAAGCTATTTTTTAATTTTTTAATTTTTATTAATCCAAATTCTCTGTTTTTTGTTTGTTTAACTTTTCCTCCTAGTTCTTTTGAAATCAACTGGTGTCCAAAACATATTCCTAATATTGGGATTCCTAATTTTAAAATTTCTTTATTAAAATTTATTTTTTTAGATTCATATACGTTCAAAGGACCGCCAGAAAAAATTAATCCCTGTGCATTTTTTTTAAATTTATTTAAATTATTAATTTGCTTATGGCTTATTATTTCAGAATAAACTCCAAGCTCTCTTATTCTTCTGGCAATCAACTGTGTAAATTGAGAACCAAAATCAATAATTAAAATTTTACTTAAATTATTGTTTAGACTCATTTTTTACTTCAATGTTTTCTAATCTTTCATTTATGCTTTTTGTCTTTTCGCAGAGATTTGAGCAAATAACGTTAAATTTTTTTGTTAATTCTTTTACTTCAGAAAAATTGGATTTTTCAAGTTCAATGTTTATCAGCATATACATTGCATCTTCATTGTCAGGTTCTAATAGCAAGGCCGTTTTTAAATTTTTAAGTTCTTCTTTTTCATTTTTTTGAAAATTATAAATTTTTGCTAAATAAAGGTACGATTTAGTATCTCTTGGATTAAACACAATATTTCTTTGGAATAAAAACTTTGAGTCTTCCATTTCTTTTTCGTCATATTTATTTTTTGCTTCGTCAAAAAAATTTTCTTTTGCCCTACCTTCTATATTAAAAAAAAGGTAAAATAGGAAAATGCAAAAAATTAACTTCTTCATTTAAAATTACTTTCTCTTTTAACTTCATCTATATTATGTACCATGCTTTCATAAAAACCAGCTTTAGTTATTTTCATAAATTTTATTTTATTTTTCAATTTAATAATTCTTTTTGTTCCCAAATAACCCATCGACGATTTAAGTCCTCCTATTAATTTATAAATTACATTTTTAACATCACCTTTAAATTTTACCAATCCTTCTACTCCTTCGGGTACATATTTTAATTTGTTTTTTTGATGTTTTTGAAAGTATCTATCTGCAGATCCTTTGTTCATGGCGCCGATTGAACCCATTCCTCTAAAACTTTTATATAACTGACCTTTTTTTTTAATTAATTTTCCAGGCGTTTCAATTGTACCAGCAAATAAAGAGCCTATCATTATTGCATCTGCGCCTGCCGCGAGAGCTTTTGCCAAATCTCCTGAAAATTTTATTCCTCCATCTGAAATTATTTTAGTGTTTTTATTTTTTATTCCTTTTTTTGCTTCAATAATTGCACTTAGTTGAGGAACTCCTATTCCCGCAACCAATCTTGTTGTACAAATTGATCCCGGGCCTATTCCAACTTTTATTACATCTACTCCTAGTTTTTCTAAAAATTTAGCCGCTTCAGCTGTAGCTATATTTCCAGCACATAATGTAGTTTTTTTTGGTTTTATTTTTTTTATTTTTTTTATTACTTCCCCTACTTTTTTTGTATGACCATGTGCAGTATCTACAACAATTAAATCTATTTTTTCTTTTAATATTGCCTCTGCTCTTTTAATTTCAGCTGGCCCTGCACCTACTGCGGCACCTACTAAAAGATTTTTTGATTTAACTTTTTTAATTTCTAAAATTTGTTTTTTTATGTCCAAATTTCTATGAATCACACCGATGCCTCCTTCTTTAGCTATAGCTATTGCCATTTTAGATTCAGTAACTGTATCCATTGCAGAAGACAATAATGGAATTTTTAAAGTAAGATATTTTGATAGTACTGTTTCTGTGATAACATCTGAAGGCATAATCTTGGAATAATTTGGCACCAGAGTAACATCATCAAAGGTATAAGCTTCTTTTATAGGACCCATAATCATGTATATAGTTTTTTCAATTAATTTAAAGTTTTTAAAATATTTAACGCAAATATTTGCAAACTAGATAGGTTTCTTTTGAATCTTTTTTACTGGAAAATGGTTTAAATATCTTAACATGTTTAAAAATCATTTTTGATTCTTTCATAATTTCCTCAAAAGTTGAACCCATGAAGATTTTACAAACAAAACCGCCATTTTTTTTTAAAATATCTTTTGCAAAAAACATTGCTTCTCTACAAAGTTCTGTAGTTGAAAATACATCAAGATTTTTGTTGCCAGTTGTGTTTTGCGCCATATCTGAAAGAACAATATCTATTTTTGATTCAAAATAATCTTTGATTTTTTTTTGTGATTCTTTTGCAGTAAAATCAACAATAATTTGATAAATATTATCTATCTTTTCCATTTCTTTCATATCTATAGATAACAATTTAATATTTTTAAAGTTTCTCGAAATATATTGAGACCAGCTTCCTGGGGCCGCTCCTAGATCAACTAAAGAAATTCCATTTTTTAATAATTTAAATTTTTTATTAATTTCTATCAATTTATAAACTGCTCTTGATCTATATCCTTCAATTTTTGATTGACGAACAAAAATATCTCTATTTTGTTTATTGATCCAGTTTTTTGAAATTTTGTTTTTTTTCAATTAACTATTAAAGTTATTTTGCGTTAAAGTATATCTTCGTGATTATCTTCTGTGTCTTGAATTATATTTTTTTTATTTATTTTAAAATAATGTACAAAGCTAATTGGTATAAAAATTAAATAAAACATTCCAGATATAAACATTGCTTTAAAAGTATATATTAATAAAAATCCAAAATATAAAACTATTGAAAAAAGTAAAAAAATAGTCATCGATCTTGGAACGACAATTTTTTTTAAAGAATAAGTTGGAAATTTACTAATTAAAAGAATTGAAATAGTTATAAAAAAAACTGGTACTAAAGTTTCGGAGCCAATTCTAATAAATTCAAAACCACTTAAACTGTATATTAGTGGCATTAAGACTAAAATTCCTCCTGCCGGGGATGGGATGCCTTCAAAAAAATTATCTTTCCATGAAGGTTCTTCATTAGAATTAACGTTAAATCTTGCAAGTCTTAAAGCTACACAGACAACATAGATTAAGCATAATAACCAACCAAACTTTCCTAAATTTTTTAAGAACCAAAAATACATTATAAATGCGGGAGCAACTCCGAAGCTAATAACGTCAGTTAATGAATCTAATTCTTTTCCAACTTTTGAGGTTCCTTTTATAAGTCGTGCTATACGTCCATCCAAACCATCAATCACAGCAGCAAAAACTACTGCTATAATTGCCAACTCATATCTTGCGTCCAATGCAAACTTTATAGAACTTAAACCAATGCACACTCCAACTAAAGTGAGTATGTTTGGTAAAATAATTCGAGTTTTAGTGTTTGAAACTATTTTAAAATTTTTTTTTTGTTGTTCCATAAATTTATTTTTTTGCTAATAACGTTTCACCTGCAATTGTTTTTTGATTTATTTTAACAAGCGGATTGTAATTTTCAAAGTATATATCAACTCTGCTTCCAAATCTTATCATGCCGATTCTGGAGCCTTGCTGTAGTTCTTGATTTTCTGAACTTTCGCAAACAATTCTTCTTGCTATCAGCCCAGCTATCTGGACTACAATAACATTTTCTCCATTTTTGTTAGAAATTTTATAATAATTTCTTTCATTGTCTTCGCTAGCTTTATCGAGAGAAGCATTTAAAAATTTTCCTGGCTTATAAATAATTTCAGAAATTTTTCCAGCACATGGTGATCTATTAACATGACAATCAAATATATTCATAAAAATACTAATTTTTTTAAAATTCTTATTTTCTAATCCTAATTCTTTTGGGCCATTCATTTCAGAAATATCCAAAACTAAACCATCTGCAGGGCTAACTAAATAATTTTCATCATTAATTGAAATTCTTTCTGGATCTCTAAAAAAATAATAAATCCATACTGTGAGTAATAAGCATATTAATCCTAGGAAACCACTTATAAAATATAAAACTATTGTTATTAAAGCAGCTATAATTAAAAATTTATAACCTTCTTCATGAATTTTTGGAAAAACCTTGTCTAGCATAATCTTTAATTTGATAATTTTATATTAATATGTATATAAAACTCTAAAATTCAATTATTAAGATGTATAATCATATATGAGCAAAATTAAGGTAAAAAACTCAATAGTAGAGCTAAATGGTGATGAAATGACCAGGATTATATGGGATTTTATCAAAAATAAATTAATTCTTCCTTATCTTGATTTGGGAATTGAATATTATGATCTTGGAATAATAAGTAGAGACAAAACTAATGATCAAATAACAATTGATTCTGCAAACGCCATTAAAAAAAATGGTGTGGGTATTAAATGTGCAACAATAACTCCTGATGAAGGTAGGGTAAAAGAATTTAATTTAAAAAAAATGTGGCGCTCTCCAAATGGAACTATTCGTAATATTATTGGAGGAACTGTTTTTAGAGAACCAATAATTTGTAAGAATATTCCAAAATTAGTTCCTAGCTGGACCAATCCAATTTGTATAGGGAGACATGCTTTTGGTGATCAGTATAGAGCTACGGATTTTTATGTTCCAAGTAAAGGAAAGTTAGAAATGAAATGGACTTCTGAAGATGGAAAAGAAAAAAAAGAATTTGAAGTTTTTAATTTTCCTGGACCAGGCGTTGCTCTATCAATGTATAATTTGGACCAATCAATAAAAGATTTTGCAAGAGCTTGCATGAATTATGGAATTAATAGAAAATGGCCAGTGTATCTTTCTACAAAAAACACAATTTTAAAAAAATATGACGGTAGATTTAAAGATTTATTTCAAGAAGTTTATGAAAAAGAATTTAAAGAAAAATTTAAAGAAAGAAAAATAACTTATGAACATAGACTTATAGACGACATGGTAGCATGTGCAATGAAATGGAATGGAAATTATATTTGGGCATGTAAAAACTATGATGGAGATGTACAGTCTGATACAGTCGCTCAAGGATTTGGATCTTTGGGTCTTATGGCAAGTGCTTTGATGTCGCCAGATGGTAAAACTATAGAATCTGAAGCTGCACATGGCACAGTAACAAGACATTATAGATTACATCAGCAAGGTAAAGACACTTCAACAAATCCCATAGCTTCAATTTTTGCTTGGGCAAGAGGCTTGTATCATAGAGGCAAACTCGATGGCAACGACGAACTAAAAAAGTTTGTAAAAACTTTAGAAAAAGTTTGTATACAAACTGTTGAAAGCGGTTCAATGACTAAAGATTTAGCAATTCTTATTGGGCCATCCACAAAATACTTAAATACTAACCAATTTTTAGATGAATTGGATGGCAATTTAAAGAAAAATTTAAATTAGAGATTTTAATTTATTTAAAGCATCCTCAATCTTATTTTCTTCAATACCACCAGCTTGGGCAAAATCAGATCGTCCACCCCCTCCTCCTTTGCCTCCAACAATTTCTGAAGCTATTTTAACAAATTTTACCGCATCATATTCATTTGTTAATTTATCTGTAACTCCTACTGCTAAACCAATTTTTCCATCTTTGATTGCAAACACCATTATAATTCCTTGTCCTAATTCTTTTTTACCTATATCGACAAGCTTTCTTAAATCTTTAGAAGGTAAATCAATAACTTTTTGAGATCTAACTTTAATTTTATTTATAGTTTCATCCTTAATAATATTTTTTGATTTATCACTTAAAATAGATTTAACAAAAAGTTGATCAAACTGTTTTGTTAAATCTTTTATTAAACTTTGTTGATTATTATTTTCCAAATTAGGTTTGCCGCCGATTTTAATAATTTTTTCTGATAAATCTTTTATAATCTCTTCGTTTTTTTGACTTGAAAGATCTGATAATTTTTCTTTTTTATTTAAAAATTCTTGTAATTGTTTATCTCTTAAAGCTTCTACTCTTCTTACTCCGGCAGCTATTGCTGATTGGCTTACTATCTTAAATTGTCCAACATCTCCTGTATTTCTTACATGCGTTCCGCCACATAATTCTGTAGAAAAATATTTATCTGTTTCATTACCCATAGACAAAACTCTAACTTCATCTCCATACTTTTCGCCAAATAAAGCCAATGCTCCATTATCTACTGCCTCTTTTGGTGTCATTATTCTTGTTTTTACAACCGATTTTTTATTAACCATTGAATTCACAAATATTTCAATTTTATTAATTTCTTCAGGAGAAATTGGTTTCATGTGGCTAAAATCAAATCTTAATCTGTCTGAGCCAACTAAGGATCCTTTTTGAATTACATGAGTGCCTAAAACTCTTCTAAGTGACTCATGAAGCAAATGTGTTGCGGAATGATAAGCTCTTATATTATCTCTTCTTTCAACATCAATTTTCATTTCAACATTATCATTTAATTTAACACTGCCGCTAACAACTTTTCCATAATGGACAAGCAAATCCCCTAACTTTTTTTGTACATCATTAACTTCAAAATTGAATTCACCAGAAATAATTTTTCCTGCGTCACCTATCTGGCCACCTGACTCTCCATAAAATGGAGTTTGATTAGTAATTAAGATTCCTTCATCTCCAAATTTTAAATTTTTGGTTTCTTTATTATCTTTTAATAAAGAAAGCACTACGCCTTCGGCCGAATTAGTTTCATAACCTAAAAATTCTGTAGCTCCCAGCTTATCTCTAATTCCAAACCAAATCTCATCAACCGAACTGTCTCCAGATCCTTTCCAATTCTTTTTTGCAAGTTCTCTACTCTCTTTCATTAAAGATTGAAATTTTTCATGATCAACCTTTAAAGATTTATTTTTTAAAATATCTTCAGTTAAATCCAATGGAAATCCATAAGTATCGTACAATTTGAATGCCACTTCACCAGGCAAAGTTTTATCAATTTTAGAAATTTCATCATTTAAAATTTTTATTCCACGATCAAGAAGAACTAAAAATTTTTCTTCTTCCATTCTTAATGTTTCTTTGATTAAAGATTGTGCCCTTTTTAATTCAGGATAGCTGCCAGACATTTCTTCTTGCAAAGTTTTAAAGATATTAAAAAAAATTGGTTCTTTAGATCCTAACAAATGCGAATGCCTCATTCCTCTTCTCATAATTCTCCTTAAAACATATCCTCTTCCTTCATTTGAAGGTAAAACTCCTTCGGCAATTAAAAAAGAGCTAGCCCTTAAATGATCAGCAATAACTCTAAAGCTTGCAATATTAGAATCGTTTGGTTTTTTTTTAACTACTTCAGAAATTGAATTGATTAATTTTTTAAAGTGATCTGTTTCATAATTATCGTGCGTTCCTTGCAGTAATGCTGTCATTCTTTCAAGTCCCATACCTGTATCAACAGATGGTTTGGGCAAATCAATTCTTTTATCTTTTGAAATTTGTTCAAATTGCATAAAAACAAGGTTCCAAATTTCAATATATCTATCTCCATCTTGATCTTTTGTTCCTGGTAGTCCTCCTTTTAAATGGTCACCATGATCAAAAAATATTTCCGAACAAGGACCACAAGGTCCTGTTTCTCCCATTGACCAAAAATTATCTGAAGTTTTAATTCTAATAATTTTATCACCCCCTAATCCTGAAATTTTTTTCCATAGGTTAAATGCATCATCATCCTCGTGAAAAACCGTAAAATAAAGCCTGTTTTTATCTAATCCAAAATCTTTGGTGATTAAATTCCATGCTAGCTCAATAGCTTTTTCTTTAAAATAATCACCAAATGAAAAATTACCTAACATCTCAAAAAATGTGTGATGCCTTGGAGTATATCCAACATTTTCTAGATCGTTATGTTTGCCTCCAGCTCTTACACATTTTTGTGAAGTAGTTGCTCTTTTATAATCTCTTTTTTCTAACCCTGTAAAAACATTTTTAAACTGAACCATTCCAGAATTAGCAAACATTAGCGTAGGATCATTATTTGGAACCAAATTGCTGGATTCAACTACCCTATGCTCGTTTTTCTCAAAATACTTTAAAAACGAATTTCTTATTTCATTTAACGATTTGCTAGACATATTTTTAAAATACAGCTTTTTTATTTGATGTCTAGATATCTATAAGGGAAAAAAGGCGCTTAAAATAAGCGCCTTTTATTAACTAAAAATGACTTTTAACTAATTCTTTTTTGTTGGAACTTCTTCTTTTGAATCAACTTTTTCTTTTTCTTGATCTAAAGGATTTCCTTCTATTTTTTTAGAAATTATTCCAGCTTTTTCTCTAATTGCCATTTCGATTTCTGCAGCAATTTTTGGATTTTGTTCTAAATAAACTTTAGCATTTTCTCTACCTTGGCCTATTTTTTCACCTTTATAAGCATACCATGCTCCTGACTTTTCAACTATTTCAGCTTTGGCACCTAGATCAACTAACTCTCCAACTTTACTAATTCCTTTTCCATACATTAAATCAAATTCGACAACTTTGAACGGAGGAGAAACTTTATTTTTTACCACTTTAACTCTAGTGGAGTTTCCAAT
>Ga0163108_10003525_pt1 | contig 11124 bp, 7 predicted proteins | sample Fk1155metaG_FD_109644 | JGI IMG/M metagenome (GOLD analysis project Ga0163108, IMG submission 109644) | Marine microbial communities from the Central Pacific Ocean - Fk160115 155m metaG | ecosystem: Environmental > Aquatic > Marine > Oceanic > Photic zone | place: The Central Pacific Ocean...
GAATGTCGCAGGGGGCTCAATTTGGCGGAGGGCTTGGAGGATACAGGGCGAACTTCAGCGGTGAATTCCAGGGGGCACGGAATGCTGGCATGAAGAGCTCGAAGGAGCCGTTGAAAGGACGCTGGCACTGATGGTGCCCGTGCGGACGGCAACGGTTGTCGGCCCCGGGGCCTATTCCTGGCGCAGGCTCCAGCTCGGGAGGTTCATGATCTCGCCGCCCTTCAGGGCAGACTCGTGTGCCAGGATGCCGGTGCAGGTGATGTTGGCGGACTCCACCGCATTGGGATAGGCATCTTCACCGGTGATGATCATGTTGATGAACTGGTGAGTAAGGTGCGGGTGGGATCCGCCGTGACCGGCTCCCTGGGTGAAGGAGAGGTGTTCCTCCCCGGTATCGCCGCCATAGACACCACCGGTGGTGAAGGGAGCCACTTCGTCCGGAAGAAGGTGGGCGAAATCGGGACACTCGACTTCCTCGGGGATCTCGGGCTCGGGTTTCTTGGCGGTGTGCATCACCAGCGGTTTGCCCTCAATAAGGGGCCATTCCACCGATTTCTTTTCACCATAGACTTCAAAGGACTCCCGGTATTGCCGGGCCACGTCGAAGAGGGAGCGATAGACGAAGCCGGTGAGGTCGCTGTTGTGGAACTTGATGTGGCAGCTTTCCACCGCGAAGGGCGAGTTATAGCACTCGTGCATTTCCTCATGGATGGTCCCGGAGGGAAAGCAGGAGACATACTCCGCTTCTCCCCGGGTGAGACCGAGCACGGGACCGACGCAGTGAGTGGCATAGTGCATGGGGGGAAGACCGGGCCAGTAGCCGGGCCAGCCGTCCATGTCCTGCTGGTGGGAGGCCTTGAGATATTGCACCTTGCCCAGCTCCCCACTGTCGTAAAGTTCTTTCATGTAGAGAAACTCGCGGGCATAGACCACGGTTTCCATCATCATGTATTTCAGGCCGTTGGCCCTGGAGAGGCGGACGATCTCTTCGCATTCCTTCAGGCTGGTGGCCATGGGCACCGTGCAGGCCACGTGCTTGCCGGCCTCCAGGGCGGCGATGGACTGTTCCCCGTGATTGGGGATGGGCGTATTGATGTGCACCGCGGTGATATCCGGATCGCGGAGGACGTCATCGTAGTTCTGATATCGTTTCTCCACCCCGTATTTGTCGCCGATCTCGTTGAGGCTTTCCTCCGTGCGCTGGCAGATGGCGAACATGTTCGCCTGCGGATGGCGTTGATAGATGGGAATAAACTCTGCGCCGAAGCCAAGACCGACAATAGCGATATTTACCTGAGACATGTGTGCGTTTGTTTAGTTTGCTGGTCCCCGGCATCGAACAGGGAAGGGCTACTGGTGGCTAGAAAAAACGTGTGCCAACCCGGGGCGGATTCAGCAATTCAGGGTAGTTCGAAGGGAGGTGGTGCAGAGATCGTCCCCGATGACGTGCTCCGGGGGAGAGCTCCTGCGAAGTCACCTTGCTTGAGGTGGCATCGTGAGGATCCCGGCCTTCCAGGTCCGGGGGCCGTCTTGCGCGCGTCTGCTTTTTCCCCGACTGCTGTCTGTTGTGTGGGATGGGGAGGATCAGGGGATCACCACCTTGCAGGGAGTGGCATTAATGGCAGCTGCGATCTTCCGGGGAGAGGTCCTGACGGGATCGAAAACCACGATGGCCCTGCCACTCTTGTGACAGACGGTTTCGATCCCGGTCACACCCGGAGCTGCGCGGATTGCGCTCTCGACTGCGGCGGCCAGTTTTTCGGTGGTCAGTCCCTCAAGGGAGAAGGCGGCCTGTTCGCCCGTCACCTGGTAGCCGCAGCCCATGATGATCTCCCGCAATTGCGTCCTTGTTACCTTGTCGGGGGCATGTCGTAGAACGGCTCGGCCCGACTCATGACTCACGTTTTCGATCTGCACTCCTTCCCGTTCAGCAAGGGCCCCGGTGATCTTGCGGGCTCCGGCAGCATCGGTCACTCCCTTCACCACGAAGACGACCTCCGTGCCTTTGCAGCAGAGTCTGGCGCAATCGGCCGGGCAGGGTCTGGCCGCGCCCGCAAAGAGGGCGGCCCGGCCGGGTAGTTTGCAGAGGGGGCAGCTCTTCTTCCTGATGGGGGATATCTCCCCGGCGGGTGTCGCCGGAGGTTTCTCCCCTTCGGCCAGGGTGAGCGTCGGAGCCAGAAGAGGAAGGAAGATGCACAGAAGCGATTTCATGGGGGTATGAGGCAGGGCGAATCTTGTGGGGAGAGCAGTTCTGATCCGGCGGGGAGGGAAAGGGTGAATCGGGCTGGAGAGGATCTCAAGCATCGTTTGCGTCGAGGGAGGGCAGGGAACACCCGGGCATCCCGGTTGAGCGGAGCGTCATGTTCAACGTCCTGTTTCCGCCACCCGGATGCGGAAATAGCGCTGTGTGGGCTGGGGGGCGGGCAGGAGCCAGCGGTAGCGGGCGCGTCCGGCAGTGAGGTGTTCATCGAAGGTGGGTTCCACGGTCACCTCCTGCCAGGTCTCGAGGTCGTTGCTGAACTCGATGGCGGGCATGTCAATGGCCCGGGTGGCGAGGCTGAAGGCGAGGAGAAGTTCCGTCTCGCCACCGGGAGTGTGGTTCCAGGTGAAGAAGTCGGAGATGAGGTCTTCCCGGATCTCCGGGGTTCCGAGGAGAAATTCGACGAGGGCGGGAATGCCATCGTTATCACGATCGCGAACGGGATCACCGGAGAAGGTCACCCGGTCATCGGTGCCTGGGTTGCCGTCGGCAGTGGTGCTGCTGCGCCAGCTCGAGAAAACCCCGTGATCGGGATTGGCGAGAGGATCGACCAGGATGAGAGAGTCACCGTCTCCATCCGCGGACTCGGCCCAGGGCGGATCGTCCCCGTAGCTGAAGTCGAGGAGCACACCGCCACTGGCGTCGAGGAGGATGATGCGGTCACCGCTGTTATCGAGGGCGCTGTCGAGTTGGAACTCTCCCACCACGTTGTGTGCCGTGCCGTGGACGGCTTCGAAGGCTGAGCGGTTGCGGACCACGATAATTCGCTCGCCCGGGGCGAGAGTAGCTCCCACCGGAAAGGTGAATTCCACCCCCGCGGCGAATCGGATGAGGGCGAGGTCGAGTGCCTCCACCGGATTGATGCTGAGGACTTCGATGAACTCCGCTCCAGGGTCACCAAGAGGATGATACATGATTTCGGAGAGGACGAGGTCACCGGGTCCCGGCGGCGTTCCGGTCACGTAGGAGGCCTCGTTAAGGGCGGACCACTCACCGTTTGTCGAGCGAATCCGGGCCCTGACATGAGCAGTCGCATTCAAGGAGATGGGATCGGTGTAGACGGTTCCTCTTCCATCGATGGGATCACTGCCATCCAGGGTAAGGAAAATGGTGCCCGCCTCTCCGGTGTTGTTGAGAATGGAGAGCGTGAATTGCGCGCTGACGGTACCACCGGGGTGACTGAAGGTGGGTGGTCGGAAGAATTGCGAGTCAATCCAGCTTGTCCGGGTGGAGAGGTAGTTCTTCATGTCCCCCAGTTCGGTGGCCCACTCCCTGACGCTTACGCCCTGCCGGATGGCGAGGGTGGATGTGAACTGTCTGGCCTGCTGGTTGACGAGGCCGGTCAGATTCGGAGTGGCGAACGGCCCGCGGCGCAGTTCGTACCAACGATCGATATATTCCCGCATGAACCCGGGATCTTCAAAAAAGCGCGGGTACCAGATTCGGTCGTTGCGGTAGAAGAGCTCGTCGGTGGGATTGGTCCAGTAGGCACTCAGGTTGTAATCCCAGATCGGACCGATACGGAGCTTGCGGTCCCTGGAGGAAAACCAGGGGAAGAGGCTCAGCGCCATGCTGTCGCCCTGTTTGGCAAGATTGTGAAGGTGGAAGTAGTCGATGAAGTCGCGGGTGTCGACGTAGCGCCGGTAGCCATCCACGGGATCGAGCCAGCGGGCGTCGTCATAGAGCACGTCTTCGAATTCCTTAAACCAGCTCTCGATCGCGTTGCGTTGGGCGGCATTGATACGGTAGCCGTTGGGGTCCTCGAAATTGAAGAATCCATTGTACTGGCGCGGGATATCGTCGTCGCCTTCGCGGTTGAGTTGGTTGGGGGGGGTCTGCAGGATGCGATCGGGGCCGGCAGTGTGGAAGAACTGGGGAGTAAGGGCGCCATTTTCAGCGGGGAAGCCACCCACGGGGATGGGGTCCATGCGATTGATGCTGAGGAGCCATCCACCCGTGCTGCCATCTTCGGAGAGCGGTTCGAACTCAATGCGATCGTCGTCTCTTGTGACCTTCTCGGCGAATGCGTAGACCCCGACGCGGTCGGCGGGAGTGAGATCGCCACCGTCCTGGTTGATGAAGGTGTCCACGAAGCGGAAGCGTGTGCCGTAGCGTCCGGTCTGTCGGGAGAGTTCCCAGGAGAAGGTGTTGGCAATGAGTTGGCGGTCGTAGAGGGGATGAGGATAGTAGAGGATCCAGTCAGACTCTCCAGGGAGGCCCAGGGGAGTGGTGTTCTTGTCGGCATCGTACTCGTCCCATGTCTCCAGCGAGTAGGGCTTGGGGTTCCAGGTGGAGGAAAAGGAACCGCGCACCCTGATGCCGACGCGCTCGGTGAGGTCGTGCAGGCCCGTGATGGAGGCCCTGCCGGACTCCGGGTCGGTGTCAATGAGGTGGAGGCAGGCGGGTTGGCGCGGGAGTTGCTGGAGCCCTGCTGAAGTCTGGGTGTCGAAGGACCATTCCTTGTTGGGAATGGTGCCGCCACCGAAGTTGTCGATGATCGCGATGGGAATGGGAGAGGTGTAGGTTTCCAGTCCTCCGGTGAGGCGGAGATAGCTTCTGGTCTGGGGTTTCGAAGCGCTTCCGGCCCGTAGTACGGCAGCACGTAACTGGGTGGAGGAGTCGATCGTGACCGGACCAGTGTAGGGAATCCCGTTGTCAGAGGTGGGGATTGATCCATCCGTGGTGTAAATGATCACTCCCTGGTCCTCGCTCGTGATGGTGACTTCGAAGGGATCCACGAAAGTGCCCTCTTCCGGAAGGATGCCTGGTTGGGAAGGTGCAGTCGGGAGGCAGTCGTAGGCGCCCATGAGATTGACGGGCACAATGGGGCGGGCCGGATCATTGGTGGCCAGTTCCAGGGTGACGAGGTGACACCCCGGGACCGGCTCCAGGTCGATGGTGAGTGGGCGGGAGGCACCGGGTGGAATTTCAAGCGGTCCGCCGCTGATCAGGAAGGGAGGAACCGGTGCAAGGGGGGCGATGGTCAGCGGCTGGCTTCCCACGTTTTCGATGGCGAGGGTCCGGGCCGGGATCGGTTCGTCGGGGGAAGTGCTCCCGAAGTCGACGAGGGGACGGAGTGAAACAGACGGGTCGGGGCCGGCGGGCGGCTGTCCGATGAATTTGATTTCGCCCAGTCCGACGCGCTCCCCGCCGATGCCTCGGAAAACATAGTAGTTGTCGGTGACGGTGAGCCGCACCGCGTTGGCCTGGAATCTGCGATCCAGCGGGATAGTATCGCTTTCCTCGGCGGTTTTCCTGTGGGTGACATCGGCCTGGTCCGTCCAGGTCCGCCCGCCGTTGGTCGAAAACTCCAGGGTGAATTTTCTGGCTTCGGAGTTATTGGGCGAAGTGTAGTAGAACCCCCAGACCACGAGGTGGGTAATCTGATAGAGGTCGGGGAGGGTGAAGGTGAGGGCGGGGTCCGGTTGGCCGCTGGCAAAGTAGTCACTGCCCCAGGCGGCGGTGGCCCAGGCCCGGGAGGGACTGGCCGAGCCATGCTGCGTGTTCTGGTAGTTCGTCAGGGTGGGTAGCGGGCTGAGTCCGCTGTTGTCGATGAGATTGGAAGCGGCAAAGAAATCGGTTGCCGAGGAGGACGAGGTGACCGCGGTGGGCGTGACGAGGAATTGTTCGCCGCCCGGGGAAGGAAGAGACGGGATCAGCAGCGCGGAGAGCAGGGTGGCGCAAAGGATGGACCCATTTCCTCTGTGCGGCAGGCACTCCGGAATCCTGATCTCGGCAAGCCGGTGCAGAGTTTTGGCGGTCGGTCGAGGGAAGAGCACGGGGGGTCTCTGAATTTAGTCCGCCCGGAGTCCCGGGCAAGCGGGAAACCGTCCGGGTTTTCCGGATCAGGCCTGCCGAAAGGGATCAAGGGCAGGGACTGGAAGACCCAAAGGGGGTAGGCACCGAATCAGTTGTCCTGGAACTTGGGATTCTTCTCCGTGGGAACGGGTGCCTTGGTGGCTTTGCGCCAGGACTTGAGGAGATCGTGGAGTTCCTCCCGGCGCTTCGCTTCCCTTTCCGCGAGGTTGTTCTTCTCGGAGGGGTCGCGCTGGAGGTTGTAGAGTTCCAGGGCGCCGTCCTCGAAGTACTCGATCAACTTCCAATCCCCCTGCCGGACCACCCCGCAGGGCGTGGTGCGGAAGTGCTGGAAGGGCGAGCCGAGGTCCTTGCCGTAGCCCTGGAGGTAGGCAGGGAAATGCCAGAAGAGAGGGCGGGCGGGCAGGGAGTCCCCGCGGAAGAGAGGACTGAGATCCACGCCGTCCTGCAGTTCAGGAGCCTCGGTCCCGGCCACGGCGGCGAAGGTGGGGAGCAGGTCGACCTGGTGGATGGCTGTATCCAGTCGCGAGGAGGCCCTGATCCTGCCCGGCCAACGCACGAGGAAGGGCTCGCGGATGCCCCCTTCGTAGAACATCCCCTTCGATCCACGCAGGGGTCTGGCGTTGGAGACCCCTCCGTGCGGGCCGTTGTCGGAGGTGAAGATCACGAGGGTGTCCTTCGCCAGTTCGAGTTCATCCAGCAGGTCGAGAATCTGTCCCACCGCGAGGTCCATGGCCTCGATCATGGCGGCGTATTTCGCGTTGCTGTGATGGGTGCCCGACTTGCCCGCGTAGCTGGCGGTGAGATCCGCGCGGGCCTGGATCGGTGTGTGGACGGAGTAGAAAGGGAAGTAGACGAAGAAGGGATTGTTCTTTTTCTGCGTCGAACGAATCCAATTGCAGAGTTCGGTGGCGAGGCGGGCAGGAAGGTGCTCGCCCTTGGGACCGTCCTTCAGCTTGGGATTCCTGTAGGGAGAGAAGTAGGATTTCGGAGAGCCCCACTTCAGGCCGCCGAAGTTGGCCTCAAAACCATAGGCGGTGGGATCATCGGAGAGATGCCACTTGCCCGCCACCGCTGTGCGGTAGCCAGCGCCCTTGAGAACCTGGGCCATGGTGGGCAGTTGCCTGGTGAGTTCGGTCTTGTTGGAGATGGGAACGAGGCGGCGGTGGGCGGCCTTCCCGCGGCCCGAATTTCCCACCGTGAAGACGCCGTGGCGCGGGGTGTAGAGCCCCGTCATGAGAGAGGCCCGCGAGGGAGCGCAATTGGCGGCCGCCGCATAAGCATTGGTGAAGGTCATCCCCTCCTTCGCGAGGCGGTCGATGTTGGGCGTGCGGTAGTAATCCGATCCCTGGCAGGAAAGATCGGTGTAGCCCAGGTCATCGGCGTAGAGGAGGATGATGTTGGGCTTTGCCTTCTGTCCGGATACAGCTGTCACGGAGAGGATCAGAAGAGCGGAGAGGAGGGTGGGCAGGGTGAGATGTGGCATGGGGAACGGTGTTGAGTCCTGATGGTTCTTGCTGCGAGAGGGGCTGCTCCGGCAATGGTCACTCGATGCGGATGACATGAGAGGCGTCGTAAGTGCGGCCATACATGTCCTCGGTCTGGACCCAGAGACGATGGACGCCTGTGAGGTCTTTGACGGGCAGGGTGGCCTTCCAGAGATGGTGGGAGGGAACCGCTCCCGGGAGGGTGCTGCCCTCCAGTTTATCACCGCGGCTTTCCTCACGCTTCTTGAGGGCGAGGAAATCGGGATCGGGCTCCACGGTCTTTTGCAGGGTGATCCATTGGCCGTCCTCTCCCAGTCGCATGCGCACCTTGGAATGCCGGGAACCATTGAAGACGTTGGCGTGGACCGTCACCTCCTCTGTCCCGGGTTTCACCACGGAGGGCGCTTCGATGCGAAGTTGATAATCAGCCGGTCGCCGACTGGCCTTGAAGTCGACTACCGCCCGGGTTCCGTCGAAGGTAATGGTCGAGTAACCGCGCGGGGCACCGTCTCTTCCCAGGGAGTGCGGGATGCCGAGTTCATCCGGTTCGCCCTTCCACCAGCTTCCGCAGACAGTGACATTCACGACGTGGTGATGTGGCTTCTCGCCCTTCCATCCATCCTTCCCGTCGAGATACATGTGCGCGTGCCAGTGGGTATGGCCCGAGATGGACATGGTGTAGGGGCGCTTCTCGATCAGGCGGAAGAGGCGGTTGTGTCCGGAACTGGGCTTCCGGGGTTGCTCCGAGTCCTTGAGCGGAATGTGCATCATCAGCATGAGCAGTTCGTTCTCCGGAAGGTGCGGCAGGAGGTTCTCAAGGAAGGTCAGTTGCCCAGTGCCCAGGTTGCCGGTGTAACTGCCCGTGCCACCCGATTCCCTGGAGCCGCCCCACATGACATTGTCCAGGACCACGAAGTTCACGGGGCCCCATTGGAAGGCGTGGTAGGCGGGGCCGTAGACGCGCTCGAAGGTTTCATCAGAGGTTCTGTCGTCAGGGGCATCGAAGTTGAGGTCGTGATTGCCAATCACGTTCCACCACGGCACACCCATCAGGGCCACGATGCTGTTGTGTGTTTCAAAGAGGGAGAGGTCATCGAAGAGGATGTCACCCAGGGTCACTCCGAACCTGGCATCGGTGCCGATCAGTTCCTGGATGGTGTCACGCGCCATGTAGCCGAGTTCCTTTGCGTCGCGGGACTGGGTATCGCCGAAGAAATGTGCCTTGAACTTGTCGGGTTCTTCCTGGCGCGTGAGAGCGAAGTCGATGGAGGCAGGTAGAGGGCCAGTGGGTTTCAAGCCGGGAAAGCGGCTCTCAGGAGAGCCCTTGGGTTTGTGCACGTAGTAGAAGCGGGGGAGTTGCTGGTCGCTTACGGGAGGCATCCAACCGCGCGGCTTGACCACGAAGAAGATGCAGTCGTCGCGGACCGGAAGAGACCATGAGCCGTCCGGCGCAGTGGGGACGACTTCCCGCTGGTTTGAGACCAGGACCCCGGGGAGGCCCGGTTCGCCCGTATCGCGTTTACCGTTCCGATTGCGGTCGTCGAACACGAATCCGCGGGCCTCTGGGTTCTCCTGGGCCGTGGCATGCAGGGAGAGGAGAGAAAGGAAGAGGATGGACTTGCTGTGCTTCATTTGCGGATGCTGGTTGATATTCAAGGGTGCAGGAGAGAACAGGCCGGGGAGCAGTCTGCACGGAAGGTGAATCAGTTTCAGTGCCGGCCACAGGGAAAAGTTTGTCGTTAAGAAAAGAATCTTCGCCGGAGTGGACTCATGCCTTCCTGAATTGCGGCAGTTCTCCTGATCGGAACGCCTGTGGTTGTGGGGTCCGGTCTTGCTCCTCTTCCGATCCCTGAAAGGATTGCATCCATGCAGCAGAGGCGATTGGGGACGAGCGGAATCGTGGTGAGCGAGATCTGCATGGGGACCATGACCTTCGGAACGCAGGCTGAGAAGGAGATGTCCTTCCGGATCATGGATCGGGCTTTTGAGGCAGGGATCGACTTCTATGACAGCGCGGAACTTTATCCGGTTCCGCCCACTGCCGAACTGGTGGGCCGGACCGAGGATTGGGTGGGGGAGTGGCTGGCGACCAAGCCTCGCGATGGGGTCATTATCGCAACCAAGGTGGCGGGCGCCGCTCATGGCTGGTTCAACCCGCCGGTGCGCAACGATAAGGCGGCCCTGGATCGCAATCACATCCGCAAGGCCGTGGAGGGCAGCTTGCAGCGTCTTCGGACGGACTACATTGACCTTTATCAGGTTCATTGGCCCGACCATGGAATGCGTCCGGAGGACACCCTGGGGGCTCTCGATGAACTTGTGCAGGAGGGCAAGGTGCGTGCGATCGGGGTGAGCAACGAGGACAGTTACGGCATGATGAAGGCGCTTTGGACGAGCGATGCACACGGTCTGGCGCGCTACGACACGATCCAGAACAACTTTTCGCTGAATAACCGTCGTTTCGAGGATGAACTGGCAGAGGCCAGCCGGCGTGAGCAGGTGAGCCTGCTTTCCTACAGCCCGCTCGCGGGGGGTGTCCTCAGTGGCAAGTACAATGACGGGAAACGGCCCGAGGGAGCCCGCTTCACGCATTACATGAATGCCACTGCGCCACGGCAGCGTGCGATGGCGGAGCGTTTCGCCAACGGGCGTTGCCTGGAATCGACTGCTCGTTTCATGGGGATTGCGGCAGAGGCGGGTCTGCATCCGGTCACCATGGCGATCGCCTGGAGCAAGCAGCACGATTTTGTGGCCTCCACCATCGTGGGGGCCACCCATGAAGATCAACTCGACGTGATTTTCGATGCGGCCGGACTTGAACTTGAGTCCGTGGTTCTGGAGCGGATCGACGAAGTGAGTCGCGAGATTCGCTATCCGATGGGATGAGTGTGACAGGGGAACGTCTGCTTTTGCTTCTTGCGCGTTCCAAGGTGGAGGTCTTTTCTGTGAGCATCACTGACTGATGAGCGACGAAGCCCAGGCCGCGGAGTCTCCCAAAGACCCCCTTCTTAGTCTCAACTCTCTCGATCTTGGTCCAGCATGGGCCCGGGGCGAGACGGAGAAGAAGAAAAGTGGAGAAGCCAAGGGCAGGCGTCGTCGTGATGACGACCGGGAACGTGATCGCGGACGGGGCGAAGGGAAACGGCAGGACGGACGAGATCGTGACCGGAACCGGGGCCGGAGGGATGATGGACGGGGTCCCCGTGACGGCCGGCGTGAAGGCCGGGGCGACCGGGGAAAGAGGTTTCAGAAAGGTGGGCGGGGTCGCCACGACGACGACCGGCACGGTTCGCGGGAGCGCGAAGAGGTCGCGCCACCGGAGGGTTTTACGGCAGCAGTCATGCCGGTAGAAGAAGGACTGGACGGGTTGGCCAAGGAGATCCTTGCGGGCGGGCGCACCTACTCGGTTTTTGATCTCGCCAAGCTGGTTCTTGGTGCGCGTGAACGTTTCAACGTGACCTTCCGCAGTGGCAAGGAGACCGGGGGACTCGTGCGCTGCAAGAAAGATGGTTCGCTCTGGTTGAGCCGGAAGGAGGCACTTCAGCATTTCTGGCGGGCGGA
>Ga0163108_10003528_pt1 | contig 11119 bp, 9 predicted proteins | sample Fk1155metaG_FD_109644 | JGI IMG/M metagenome (GOLD analysis project Ga0163108, IMG submission 109644) | Marine microbial communities from the Central Pacific Ocean - Fk160115 155m metaG | ecosystem: Environmental > Aquatic > Marine > Oceanic > Photic zone | place: The Central Pacific Ocean...
AGAAATAATAGGAGGCTCTCAAAGAGAAGAAAGATATGATATTTTAGTAGAGAAATGTAAGGAGTTTAATATACCTAAAGATCATATATGGTGGTACTTAGAAACTAGAAAGTTTGGTTCAGTTCCACATGCTGGTTTTGGACTTGGTTTTGAAAGACTAATAATGTTTGTTACAGGAATGAATAATATCAGAGATGTAATACCTTTTCCTAGAACACCAAATAATGCTGAATTTTAGAGAATGTTCTTAAATTTAGATGGCTACTTAATATATAGGTTTTTTATCAAAATATTAAAAAAAAATAAATGCCATTATACTTGACTTGACTTATAGTTTAGATTAAATTTGCCGCTAATTTAAAAATAGCAGGATTAATATGAGACAACTTAAGATTACAAAATCAATTACTAACAGAGAGAGTCAGTCCTTAGATAAGTATTTACAAGAAATAGGAAGAGAAGATCTAATCACAGCAGAACAAGAAGTAGAATTAGCACAGAAAATAAAATTAGGAGATCACCAAGCTTTAGAAAAATTAACAAAAGCTAATTTAAGATTTGTAGTATCAGTTGCAAAACAATATCAAAATCAAGGTTTAACATTGCCAGATTTAATTAATGAAGGTAATTTAGGTTTAATAAAAGCCGCAAGAAGATTTGACGAAACTAGAGGCTTTAAATTTATTTCTTATGCTGTTTGGTGGATAAGACAATCTATTCTTCAAGCACTTGCTGAACAATCTAGAATCGTTCGTTTGCCATTAAATCAAGTGGGCTCTTTAAATAAAATAAATAAAGCAATATCTAGACTAGAACAAGAGTTTGAAAGACCTCCTAGTGCTGAGGAATTAGCTAATCTTTTAGATATATCAGAAGATAAAGTAAAAGACACAATAAAGGTGAGTGGTCGTCATATATCTGTTGATGCACCTTTTGTAGATGGTGAAGATAATTCCCTGTTAGATGTAATGGTGAATAACGATAGTCCAAAAGCAGATAGAGAATTAATGATGGAATCATTACAAAGAGAAATTAAAAGATCTTTATCAACTTTAACAGAAAGAGAGCAAGCTGTTGTAAGTTTATTTTTTGGAATAGGCATGCCACATGGTTTAACATTAGAGGAAATAGGTGCAAAATTTGATTTAACGAGAGAGAGAGTCCGTCAAATTAAAGAGAAAGCTATTAGGAGACTTAGACATACTTCAAGAAGTAAATTATTAAAATCATATCTCGGGTAATATATTAAATATAAATCATGGAAACATTAGAAATGAAAACTGGTTACGAAACAGGACTTAATGAATATGTTAAGCAAAAGAAAGCGGTAGTTGAGCTTATTAATGCCGTAGGAGGATTAATGTATGGGAAAGGTGTAGAACTTGTATTTTACAGAAATCATTTAGTAGATGTCAGCATCTCTGAAATAATTAACTTATTTGATTATGCTGAAAAGACTGTTAATAAACCAACAGATATATATATAGCTTCTAAGCTCGCAAACAGCTTGTTAAATATAGATTTAGCACCTTCTAAAATTGATATTGGTAGAATTACTAATGAATATATTGCACAGAAAGATAATTTTACATCGGTTGATGATTTTTTAAATAAAACTTTGGCTAATTTTATCGGGCAAGATAAACATACTATTAGTCCTCAAGATGTTGTTTTGTATGGTTTTGGAAGAATTGGTAGACTAGCAGCTAGAGAATTAATAAAACAAGCTGGTAAAGGTCAACAATTAAGATTAAGAGCAATTGTTATAAGAAGTTTAGACAAACATCAGATTGAAAAAAGAGCTGCTTTACTTAGAAACGATTCTGTTCATGGAGCTTTCAAAGGCACTGTAATAGAAGATTATGAAAATAATTGTTTAATAATAAATGGACAAATGGTGCATTTAATAGCAGCAAAACAACCTGAGGATATCGATTACACAAAATATGGTATTAATAATGCTCTTATAATAGATAATACAGGAGTATTCAAAGATAGAGAGGCTTTAGGCCGACATTTAATATCAAAAGGAAGTGCAAAAGTACTATTAACAGCACCTGGAGGTGAGATACCAAATATTGTTTATGGAATTAATCATAATGAAGTAAATATAGATCAGGAGAAGATATTTAGTGCTGCATCTTGCACAACAAATGCTATATCGCCAGTATTAAAGGTTATTGAAGATAATCTTGGCGTTGAAAGTGGGCATATAGAAACAATACATGCTTATACAAACGATCAAAACTTGCTCGATAATATGCATAAAAAACCTAGAAGAGGTCGTTCAGCAGCTATTAATATGGTAATTACTTCTACTGGAGCAGGAAAAGCAGTTACAAAAGTTATCCCTTCGTTATCTGGAAAATTAACTGCAAATGCAGTTAGAGTTCCAACTCCAAATGGTTCTTTAGCTATAATAAAATTGTCGTTAAAGAAATCAACTTCTGTAGAAGAAATTAATGGTTTGATGAAAAACGCTGCTTTAACAGGTAGCCTTGTGAATCAAATAAAATATGAAATAAGCAAAGAGTTAGTATCTAACGATATTATTGGTAATACTTGTGCATCGGTTTTTGATAGTAATGCTACAATAGTTTCTAATGATGGTAATAGCTGTGTAATATATTCTTGGTATGACAATGAATTTGGATATACAAAACAAGTAATAAGAATTGCAAAGTATATTACAAAGGTTAGAAGATTAATATATTATTAATATGAGTAAGAGCAAACAATTAAAATCATGTAAAGATGATGATGGCAATAGTGTTAGTCCTGTTTTGTCTGATAAAGTTAAAAATTTCTTAATTGACATTGATGGAACAATCACGGATGACGTTCCTAATGAAGAACCTGAAAGAATGCTTACATGTGAGCCTTATAAAGATGCCTTAAAGACATTAAATGCTTGGTATGATGAAGGTCATATTATAACTTTCTTTACTTCTAGAACTGATGAACATAGACAATATACAGAAATTTGGTTAAAGAAACACGGTTTTAAATATCATGGATTATTAATGAATAAACCTAGAGGTGGGAATTATCATTGGATAGATAATCATAGCGTCAAGGCAACTCGTTATATTGGGAAATTTACTAATTTAGTAACTGAATCTAAAAATATTGAAGTATTTAAAAAATAATGTTATTTTTGTATAAAAATATATAGAAAAAAAATGAAATATATATACAATTTAAGTGTACTTGTCAGTTTTCTTATCATAGGAGAAATTTTTATATCTTGTAATAATACTACTGAAACTGATGAAAAAGTTACGGCAGAAATGCCAGCTGAGGAACAAGATGATGATGTTCAAGACATAGAAGATGAAACTATTGATGAAGATTCTCAATTTATTCCTCCATCACCATTACAAATTGCTTCCATTTTTAATAAAGCAGGAATGAATTTTGTATATGAATTACCTCATTCACCTGATTTAGTTAATAATTATACATCAAAATTCCATCAATCAGTAGTTTTTGGAGTTTATTCTTCAGATTTAGCTTACTGTATAGTTAATGATAAATATGATGAAGCGAGTTCTTATTTAAAAGTAATAAGAGAATTAGGGAATAAAATTGGACTAGAAACAGTTTTTCAATCTGATGATATTATAACTAGATTTGAAAATAATATTGGATCTAAAGATAGCATAATTAGTCTGTTAATTCATATACAAGAAAATACAGATGATTATATTGCTGAAAATGAACTAGATGACTTGTCTGTAATATATTTTTCAGGTGCATGGATAGAGGGAATGTATATAGGTTCAAAAACTATTTTAGAAAATACTGACACAAAAATTGGAGCTATTCTTTCTGAACAAATAACTATAGCAGAAATAATATCTAATGGAATAAAAAATATGTCTAATAAAACAGATGAAATAAACGACTTGTTAGATATTATTAACGATATTATTGATACTTATCATAATTTCGACACAGTAATTAATTTAGGTGAAGATGTAGCATTTATTGATGCTATTTTAAATGATGATGAAATAACTTTGTTGGCAAATAAAATTATAGAACTCAGAAATACATTAATTCAATAATTAATTATAAAAATTAAGATAGATGAAAAACATTATATTGATATTATTCTTATTATTCTTTGTTACTAAAAACAATTATGTAGCTCAGAAGGGTTACGAACTTACACCTTATCAAGAGTTTTTACTTGAATTAAAAGATTATAGAAAAGAATGTAGAAATGCTTTAAAACCATATAGATATGACGGAGCTAGAACAACACATTTCACCTATAAGGAATATAATTATGTAAAAGAAATTGAAATTGGAATTGTTCAAAAATCAGAATATCGCTTATCCTTTAACTCTAATGGTATTAAATATGATCCTATTAAAGTTCAAATTTATGATAAACCTAGAAAATATAAATCTAGGGTTTTACTATATGAAAAAGATGGTGTAGGTGGTAATGAATTTACTTTAGAAACCGGAGCAATGCTTGATAAGTTAAAGGAAGTGAAAAAAGAGAAGGGTGTTGATGAAGAAATAGTAAGTATGATGAGATTTAAAAAATTATACATAGATTATGTCATTCCTGCCGTTGATAGAGAAATTGAAGTTGATCCTGAAACTGGTGGTGAAATCAAAGTTGTTACTAAAGGTGCAATTATTATAGCTGTCGGATATAGTAATTTGTAAACTTGCTAAGAATTTAAATAAATATATTTTTTAGAAGAATCCTTTAATTTTTCCCACCAATCTTAAAATTATTTTCCTTTTTACTATGAGTCTTTATATAGTGAAAAGTATTCTTTATAGAATGATTATTTCCATCTGGAATAGGCGAATATGCAGGGGCTTGGTTTATTGTTTTGTCAGGGTTTATAAGATAATATTGAGGTAGATTCTGAACCTTATAATTATCTAATAGTTTTATATCATCATTGTAATAACAAATGTTCCAGGAATAATTTCTATGATTAGTAATATATTTTTTATAAGCATCTTTGTCATCAACACATATACTAATAAAAATAATATTATTGTAGAGTTCCTTTAGATCATAAATTAAATCCATCTGGTGAACACTGCTAGAATTCCAAGTTGAAAAGAAATTTATATAAACATATTTCCCTTTTTCATTAATTAAGTCTACTGTATTCCCCTTTTGAGATTCAAGCGTAAAATTTGGAGCTTCATAATCAATTAATAATCTAGTTAGAGTTTTGTACATTGAAGTAGCAATTTTTTTATGTTTTATATATTTGCTGTCTCTAATTATTTCTTCTAATATTATTATGATTGATTTTCTATTGTAATTAATATCATAAAACACTTCGCCCAAGCCTTTAATTATGGCAAGTTCTCTTATTCTAGGCTTTTTAAAATAATAATCATTGGCGAGCGCCTCATTAAGTTTTATATAATTACTATTTGTGTCATTGATTGCAGTTTTTATATTATTATAAATCTTGTTATCTTTTGACTTAAATATTTCATTATAAAATTGATTAAAGAATATCATGTAAGCATCATTTTCATATAATACAGGAAAATGTTTTAGATATTCATTATATATATAATATTTTGTTTGTTCATTATTTTTTGAGGAACTAAGTTGTTCAATTGAAGCTATAGAATATCTTATATAATTGTGTAAGTATTTTATTTTATTGTCATTATAAATATTTGCTATCTTTATTTTAAAAACATCTAAACTATCTTTAAATTCTTTACTTTGAGATGCCATTCTAATTAGTTTATTAGTGTCTCCATATAGAAAATAATCTAAACGTAAGTTGAAATCGAGGAGTAGGGTGTTAAGTTCATTATTTGCAAAATCTTTATATACTAATTGAACATTCTCTTTTGCTAGTTTCGGAATGTCATCTTTATTTTTAATAGGAAAGTAAACTTCATATTCTGTTGCTTTAGAGTCAATATACAAATACCCTATTTTATTTTTTATTTGAAGTATGCTTAAAAATGAATTATCAGGCTTTATTGTAAATTCAAATTTACCTAAAGAGTCTATTATACAAGTTTGAATTATCTCAGTTTGATAATTAAAATAATCTGAATATTTCAGAAGTGATATTTTACAATTTTTATATGAAGACGCATGTCCAAATATCTTAGTATTATTAGTTGTGTCTTGTGTTATTATATTGTTAGAAAATAGTAAAGAAATACTAATAAATATTGAGCTAAATATTTTCATTATCATATAGAATTAATCTAAATTAACTGATGATGGCAAAAATTGCTCCACATTACCTTTGTTTTTTATGATGTCTCTAATTATAGTAGAAGAGATCATACTATGTTCGGGTTCTGACATGAATGATATCGTTTCTATTTTGTTATTTAAAGCTTTATTCATTATTCCAATTCCATGTTCGTAATCGAAATCTTGAGATGAACGTAATCCTCTTATTATATAATTAGCATTAACTTTTTTACAGAAATCTACAGTTAGACCAGAATATGTATCAATTTTAATATTAGAATCATTTTTAAAAGTATTAGTAAGCCATTTTTTTCTCAAATCTAAACTAAACATATTTGTTTTGCTAGAATTTGTTCCAATTGCGACAATTACAATATCAAATAATAAGCTTGCACGATTAATTATAGATTGATGACCTATGGTAATTGGATCAAAAGAACCAGGAAAAACAGCTATTTTTTCTTTGTAAGACATAATTAGTTGCTAAAAAATGAAAAATTAACTCTACTATACGTTCTTTTCTCAGTAAAGTTGTATAGTGAAGAGAAATTATTTTCATTACCGTGCTCTATAATTAATATTCCATTATCATTTAATAAACCTTCTGAAAAAATCATTTTATGTATATCTATTATATTTTCTAAATTATATGGAGGGTCTGCAAAAATAAGATCAAATTTGTTGCTACTATTATTAAGAAATTTAAATACATCGGCTTTTCTACTAATTATTCTTAAATTCATCTCCGCTGATGTAGATTTAATGAATTTAATTAATTTATAGTTTTTGTCTATGCTTATTACATCTGCTCCTCTTGAAGCAAATTCAAAAGAAATATTGCCTGTTCCACAAAATAAATCTAAGACTTTTAATTTATTATATGATATTTTGTTATTTAAAATATTAAATAAAGCTTCTTTTGCAAAATCTGTTGTAGGTCTAGTGTTTACTGTTTTTGGTGCAGATATTTTTTTTCCTTTATGTTGCCCTCCAATGATTCTCATATAAGTAGATAAAAAAAAAGCAAGCTATTAAGCTTGCTTTTTTTTAAAGTTTTTGTGATATATTACAGATTAATTCTGCTTAATCATTTTTTTAGTCATTGTAAATTTGTCACTTATAATTGAATAATAATATATACCTGATTTTAGTCCATCAGAATTAATATTTATACTATGCTTACCAGTTCCTAATAAACCTAGTTCCAAGTGTTTTACAACTTTTCCTGAGATATCAGTAATTTCAAGCGCTATATCAGATGAAGAAATAAGTTCAATGTTTATGCTTGTATGGTCCTTAAATGGATTAGGAGTATTTTGTCCTAGGACAGCATTTTTGTTGTTATCATCGATAAGTCCCCAAGAAGGATCAAAATTCATTCTTACCATTGGAGTAGCGGTTGTCCAATACCAATCTAACCCAGAGCTACCATTTAAATATATTAATGATGTTCCAGGAGCCGATGTTCCTGAAGTTGTAATTCTAAGGTCATCAGTTGTACCACCATCGCCATAAGCACCAGCTACAACTAAATATCCTTCACCACCAGTTAAACTTAAAGGTGAAAATAAAGGAAGAGAAATCATATCACCATTACTAACATTTGAAGAAGTAAGGATATAATCGTCTGTAGATTCTTGCCATACAAAAGCTTGCGAATTTGCATCATATAAATATACAGCTCCATATACTACCGCTCCTACATTTGCATTAGTACTTATATTAATATCTATATATGTTAATGTTTGATTAGTTATTACATCAAAATAGTTACCATATTCATAAGCCTCTCCACCATTGTCTCTTCCGCCATCAACAACATCCATATCTCTTGCAAAGATATTGTCAGTTACTTCAAAACTACTTGTACTTGTGTTATTTGATATTACATTGTCAACAGAATCTGAAGCTATTGTCCATGTTATAGTATGACTTCCTAATGAAGTTGAAGGTGTATATTGTGTGCTACAAACTAAAGTATCTATATTTCCACTAACTGAATATACAGAATTACTTGTACCTGTAAAAGTGCCACTATTTACATCAACGGTAAGAGTTGTATTAGGTTGGTCTACACCACCATTATTAAGAGATACTGCATAAAAATCAATAGCTGATACTTGCTCATCAGGAATTTGGTAATAAGGCAAGCCTAAAGTACCAAAATAAGATGCAGTATTTATTAAATCATTATCTAAACTCTCAAATAACTCAATGTCATCAATCATCCAATAGTAATGTGAATCATTGATTTTGTGGAAACGAATGTAAATATCACCAGTATAATTTCCTCCTGCAACAGCAGAGATGTTTACTTCTGTCATTTCCGGATCAGCCGAACCAGCATTAACAGCTACACCTGGATTTGCTTCATACGATATAGTAGTTGCCCCAGGAGTAAACGCTGCATCTCTAGAAACCTGAATGGTCATTGACATGCTATTACCTGAACAACAGTTTCTGAATTTTTGTTGCCAACGAATAGAAACAGCTGGATAACCAGTTCCACCACTCAAAGTTCCTAAGTTAATTGCTGATGTTTGAAAGTATGCATCCATAGCTGTACTCCCACCTCCCGTGTTGTAATTATCTCCAAACAACAACATGTAGTTTCCACCTGATGTAGATGCAATTGCCGTAGTATTTGTGTAATCAGCTGTTATATTTGATGCACTAGAGATTGTCCAATCGTATGACATACCATTGCCATCAACCACTGTCCATCCAGCTGGCATTCCACCAGTAAAATCTTCAGTCCAGATTGTATCACCTCCTGCCTTTAAATTTGTCACATTGTTGATATTTGTGCTATTATGCATTTCAAGTTCTTCTTGATCTTGTAGGAAAATATTTGATAGTTGATTCTGTGCTATCATTCCAAAAGAAAGGCAAATAGCTAGCGAGCTGAGTAGTAATTTTTTCATTTTTTTCATAATTTGATTATTAATTTTTTTTTTCAAGTGCACAAATATAATAATTATTATATCTCTATGCTAAATAACAATGAAAATATTTATTAGTTGTCTGTATGTGATATCACTATTTTATCAATTAGCCATTTCACTCATAAATTTAATTTTCATTAATCTGAGTTCATCTTCGGTAAAATCGCCATCAAATTCTTTGTAGGCTTTGCTAATGTCATCATCTTCCGCATCTTCCATAAAATAATCATATATTTCTTCTTGAGAATCTTCGTCAAGAATCTCGTTAAGGTAATATGCTATATTTATTTTTGTGCCAGAAGACACTATGTTTTCAATTTCTAAAATTAATTCCGATATTTCTTTGCTTTGACTTTTGGCTATTTCATCTAGAGATAGGCGTTTATCAATATTTCTAATAATATTAACTTTGTTACTACTTCTATTCACTACTGACTTTACTACAAGATCTTGAAACCTTTCAATGTCATTTTCTTCAACATAATCGGCAATTAAATCTATAAAAGGGGCTCCATATCTTTGTGCTTTTCCACTTCCTACCCCAGTTATGTTTTGCAATTCTTCTATAGTAATAGGATATTGAATAGTCATGTCTTCAAGTGAAGGGTCTTGAAAAATAACAAATGGAGGTACATTCTTCTTTTTGGAAATAGATTTTCGTAAATCTTTTAATAAATTAAACAGCTTTTCATCTAAAGCTCCACCTCCACCTTTCTGATCTGTTATTATATCATCATCATCAGTGTCAGTAAAATCATGTTTTTTAATTAACATGAATGATGATGGATTATTAATGAAATTTTTGCCTTTTTCTGTTAAAAACAAAGTCCCGTAATTTTCAATTACTTTTCCTACAAAACCAACGACAATAATTTGTCTATAAACAGTATTCCAATAGGTTTCATCTTTTTCATTTCCTAAACCAAATAAAGGATGTGCATCATGACCATAAGTTTTAATTTCTGAAGTTTTATTACCCGCCATAAAATCCGCAAAATATTTTACTTTATGTTTGTTACTAATGTCTTTTACAGCATTTAATGCTAATAAAACCTCATCTTTTCCTTCGTACCTCTCTTTAGGAAATTTTGAATTATCGCACATGTCAGCGCCTTCTCCATTTATTGTGTCGAATTCTTCTCCAAAATAATGAAGAATAAATTTTCTTCTATTGACACTTGTTTCACAATAGGCAACAACTTCTTGAAGTAATTGATGACCTACTTCTTGCTCTGCAATTGGTTTTCCGTGTAAGAATTTTTCTAATTTTTCAATATCCTTATAACTATAAAAAGCTAGGCAATGACCTTCACCACCATCTCTGCCGGCTCTACCTGTTTCTTGATAATAACTTTCTAAAGATTTTGGTATATCGTGATGAATTACAAATCTTACATCAGGTTTGTCTATTCCCATTCCAAATGCAATAGTTGCCACAATAATGTCAATATCTTCCATCAAAAACATATCTTGGTGTTTTGCTCTTGATACAGCATCTAACCCTGCATGATATGGAAGAGCATTAATTCCATTTACTTGTAAAACTTGAGCTAGCTCTTCAACTTTTTTTCTACTTAAACAATAAATAATACCCGATTTCCCTTTTCGTTGTTGAACAAATTTAACTATCTGTTTTTGAACATTTTTTTTAGGTTTTATTTCGTAATATAAGTTAGGCCTATTAAACGATGCTTTATATATTTTAGCATCAGTCATTCCAAGATTCTTTTGAATATCGCTCTGAACTTTAGTTGTAGCAGTTGCTGTTAAAGCAATAATAGGCACGTCATCAATAGCCTTAATTATTGGCTTTAGCCTTCTATACTCAGGCCTGAAGTCGTGTCCCCATTCTGAAATACAATGAGCTTCATCAATAGCAAAAAAAGAAATTTCAATACTAGTTAAAAAAGCAATATTTTCTTGTTTTGTTAATGATTCTGGTGCTACATATAGTAAT
>Ga0163108_10003529_pt1 | contig 11118 bp, 12 predicted proteins | sample Fk1155metaG_FD_109644 | JGI IMG/M metagenome (GOLD analysis project Ga0163108, IMG submission 109644) | Marine microbial communities from the Central Pacific Ocean - Fk160115 155m metaG | ecosystem: Environmental > Aquatic > Marine > Oceanic > Photic zone | place: The Central Pacific Ocean...
CCCATTCACCGTATTTATCTCCCCATTGTGACATAAATATCTAAAAGGCTGAGCTAATTTCCAGGATGGGAATGTATTTGTTGAAAATCTTTGATGAAACATAGCCATCGCTGTTTTAAAAGAGTTATCTTGAAAATCCAGATAGTACTTTGCTAAATTTGGCGCTAGAACCATTCCCTTATAAACAATAGTTCTAGAGGACAAAGAAGGAATATAAAAATCATCCCACTCTTCTTTAGTATTTTTTAATTCAATATTTATAACTTTCCTAATAACATAAAGTTTTTTTTCAAAATCATGCTCATTTTTAATATTTTGTCCTTTCTCAATGAACACTTGTTTTATTACTGGCTCATTAGATTTAACTGTTTCACCTAAAACAGTATTATCAACTGGCACATCTCTCCAGCAAATTATTTTTTGCCCTTCTTTTATGATTATTTTCTCAATTAATTCAATTAGTTTCTCTCTTCTTTTCTTCTGTCTTGGAAGAAAAATCATTCCAACCCCATAGCAACCTATTGAAGGCAACAATTTCGATTCTATCTTTAAAAATTTCCTGAAAAATTCATGGGGAATTTGAATTAAAATACCCGCACCATCACCAGCAAGTGGATCAGCCCCAATTGCCCCTCTATGATCTAGATTATGAACGATTTCTAATGCCTGATGCACGATCTCATGTTTAGGAACATTATTAATATTAGCTATAAATCCAAAACCACATGAATCTTTTTCAAACTTTGGATTGTATAACCCTTGTGATTGAGGAAAGCCTAATAAACTAGCTCTTTCATTTATATTCTTTTTCATAAAATTAATAATTATCTGTTTAAGCTAATAAGCAAAAGGTCAAATGAATTTCTCTTTACTTTAAACAAAGGTAATATACACTAAACTGCAATGCATTTTTTGCATATAACATATCTTATTATTTAATATAATACATATTATAGTTTTGATATTTTTTTTAATTTCATTGATCGATACAGTCATAAATTGTAATAAGCAATTGTTATGATTTCATTTCAAAATATAATTTTATTGTCCTTTATTCAGGGTGCAACCGAATTTTTACCAATTTCGTCATCCGCACACATGATTCTATCAGCTAATCTAACCAACAATCCTGACCAAGGCAGAGTTTTTGATGTGGCTGTACATTTTGGGTCTCTACTTGCAGTAATGGTGTATATGTGGAAAGACTTATTTAACATGTTAATTGGCGCTCTATCTCTTGGTAACAAATCAAAAAAAGAATTTAAGTTATTTTATATTGTCCTAACAGCGTCTTTACCATTAGTAATATTTGGATATTACATACAAAAGAATAACTTCATAATGCTTAGATCCATAGAATTAATTGCTTGGTGTACCCTAATTTTTGGAATACTTCTTTTCATTGTTGATAAATACTTTTTGAAAGTTAAAAAAATTGATGACTTAACGCTAATGTCTGGTTTATTTATTGGTCTTTTTCAAATTTTAGCCTTTTTACCTGGAACAAGCAGATCTGGCATTACAATAACAGCAGGCAGATTTCTTGGCTTTGAAAGGAGCTCTGCAGCAAAATTTTCTCTTCTATTATCGATACCAGCGATTTTAGGGGCAACGACTTTAGAAGTTTATGATTTATATAAGTTAAATAGTTATGATTTAAATTTTAAAATTTTATTTGCATCTATGGTTTCCTTCATTTTTTCTATAGTTTCTATTTCCTTTATGATGCAATGGATTTCCCACTCGACTTTTACTCCATTTGTAATATACAGGATCATATTAGGAACAGTATTATTATTAGCTATATATTTTTGGTAGAATTATTTTAAGATAATTTAGAATTTTTTAAGATATTTTTGCATTTCAATCTCAATAGAAGATGGTTTTATACTCAAGTCCTTTAAACTCATAGTATTTGTTCTTTGCGTTATGCGCACTTTAAATCTTCGCAATTGATCTAACGTAATTACCGGGTTAGGCAAAAATCCAAAAAAGAAAGCTGGAATGGACAATAGGGATATCGGCATTGGTATTAAAAAAATTTTTGTTGTTACGTTTTTAGAAAAATATTGCATCAATTCTTTCCATGTATACGATTTTGGTCCAAAAAGTTCAAAAGTCTTTAAATGAAAGTCTTTGTTCACAATTATTTTTTCAATAGCTTTTACGACATCTTTTACAAATACTGGTTGGAAAATAGCTTTGCTTTTTGATGGCAAAGGGATGATTGGCAAAATTTTAATTATTTTAGCAAACCTGAAAAATAATCCATCATTTTTACCAAACAACACATCAAGCCTTACAATTGTTACATTGTTAAAAACTTCTTTAACTAATTTCTCAGCTAAACCCCTGCTTTTAGAACTTTCACTAAAAGAGCTTTCATCTGCCCATCTATCTGAAACATGTATGAGATGTGTTACATTATGCTTTTTTGAGAGTTTTGCAATTTGTACTGGCGCATCAATGTGAATATTTTGAAAGTTTTGTTCACCAAATTCAAAAAATATAGCAACAAGGTTTACTATTATGTCACATCCGTTGATAAAATTATTGACTTCTGTTTCATTGTTAACATTTCCAGAAATAATCGAGATTTGACCTATGTCACCTAATAAACTTAAGTTTTGTTTTGATAATGGGTTTCGTGAAAAGACTTTTATTTTGTATCCTGACTTACAAAGCAGAGATACTAGCTCCAAGCCAACAAATCCAGATCCACCGATTACTCCGACAACTTTATCTATCATAGAATTTAAAAATTTCTATTTTTATAATTTTTGTTTATATACAATATTTATAATGATAAAAAATATTTTTCAAAACAATGGATAATTTTATAACTTTATTGTTTGAAAAAAATAATTTATAGAAAATATATGACAATTTATCTACATGAAGACGATCTACCTAATAATTTAAACTTTAATCATTCAATTGCAATTGACACTGAAACAATGGGGTTAAAGACAAAAAGGGATAGGCTTTGCCTAATTCAAATTTCTTCTGGTGATGGAAATGCCCATCTTGTAAAAATAAAAAATGCAGTTGTCAAGTCAACGAATAAACATAAAAATTTGATTCAAGTATTACAAAATAAAAATGTTTTAAAAATTTTTCACTTTGCGAGATTTGATCTTGCTGCTCTTAATCATTACATTTGTAAAGTTGAAGGACCAATATGGTGTACTAAAATTGCAAGCAAGTTATCAAGGACATATACTGATAAGCACGGTTTAAGCGATTTATGCAAAGAATTGCTATCAATAGAAATTTCAAAAGAACAACAAAGTTCAAATTGGGGGAAAAATAACATCTCTAAAAATCAAAAACTTTATGCAGCAAACGATGTTTTGCATTTGCATAAAATCAAAGACGAGTTGAAAAATTTTCTTATACAAGAAAATAGGTTAGATATAGCTGAAAAAATTTTTAAATTTTTACCTATACGGGTTGAATTGGATTTAAAGGGATTTAATGATTTGGATATTTTTGCTCATTGAAAATGTAGTATGATAAGACTGTTTAAAAATCATGTCATTAATTTTATATATAAAACATCCTCTCAAATTAGCATTTTTCTTTCGATAATTGTGCTGGCTAGTTTCTTTTGGTGGCAAATAAAATTTCCTACTTCAAAAATAAAAATTGATTCAACTAAAAATAGTGTTAACCCAGTTCTTCTAATTGAAGGAGCAAACTATAAAGGAATCACAAAAAGTGGGGACAAGTTTTCAATTTCAGCAAAAACAATAAAAGAAAATCCTAAAAAATTTAAAGTTTTGGATTTGATTAATCCGAGTGCAATTATTAATTTTCAAAATAGCTCTATAGCATTATCATCCAATAAAGGAGAGTTTGATTTTAATCATGGAAAAATAGAATTAAAAGACAACGTGTCTTTTAATGATAAAAAATTAAATTTAAAGGTCTTATCTGATAATTTATATGGCAACTTTAATAGTGGTGAATTTTATTCAATTTCTCCAGTAACAATAACATTTCCTTCTGGGACAATAACTTCGGACAACTTTTCATTAATCGAAAAAGAAAAACGATTATTTTTTTCAGGAGCAACTAAACTTTTCTTGTTAAAATAATTTAAATCAAATATTATTTTTTATTATGATAAGAAAGAATTTTCTCTATAATATCCATTTTTATCTTTTTCTAGTAATATTAATTTTTACTTTTAATGTTACCAAGTCTCAAAATTTACCAGATAATTCAATTGAAATTAGTGCAAAAGGAGCAATGGAATGGCACCAACTAGAAAATAAAATTCTTGCTTCTGGAAACGCTGAAGTAAAATCCAAAGATTTTGCAATTTTTGCCAATAAAGTTACAGGTTTTTATGAAGGCAAAATAGGTAATGGAAATATTAAAAAATTTATTGCTAGCGAAAACGCTAGAATTGAAACTAACCATGGTATAATTAATGCTGATTATATAAATTACGATTTTCATCTAGATAAAATATCTGTCAAAGGTGATAATATCTTGATGAATTTAGATCAAGGCACTATTAATGCTTCTAATAACTTAGTATTTATTAAAAAGGAAAACCGTATTAAAGTAACAGGTGATGTAAAAATTCTTATTAACGAAAAAGGAGAAATTCACGCTCAACAAATTATTATTCACATTGATAAAAAAGGAAATATTAAGGTGGTTGAAGCTTATAAAGATGTAAAAATTTTATTAAATTTAACTCAACAAAAAATCACATCAAACGAAGCAAAGTTTGACAATAAAAATTTACAAATTAATCTTATAGGGGATGTGACATTGAAGCAGGGTAGAAATTTTCTCAAGGGTGATAGCGCGTTCTTGGATCTGGATAAAGGGATCAGCAAAATACTTTCAAACACAACTAACTCTGTTAACGGTGTTTTTTATTAACCAATAAAGAGATAAGAAATTGAACAATGAACCAATAAAGAAACCTGAATTAATAAAAGATACAAATTGTTTAAAAATTAATAATTTAAGTGTTTTTTATAAAAGAAAAAAAATTCTTAAGGACATAAGCCTAAATGTGAAGCAAGGAGAAATTGTTGGTTTATTAGGGCCAAATGGAGCAGGAAAAACGACATGTTTTCAATGCATAGCAGGTTTACAGCTAATAGACCATGGAAATATCTTTTTAAATGATATCAATATTTCCTCTTTGCCAATTTTCAAGAGAGCAAAACTTGGTTTAAATTATTTGCCCCAAGAAACATCAATTTTCAGAGGTCTTTCTGTAGAACAAAACATTTCAGCAATAATACAAACAACAAATTCTAATGCTGAAATAAGTCATCATGATTTTTTAAATGAATTGCTTCATGACTTTGGTTTAGAGCATCTAAGACATGCATCCGCTCTAACCCTTTCGGGTGGAGAGAAAAGAAGAGTTGAAATTGCAAGAGCCCTTGCAGCAAAACCTAAGTTCTTGCTCCTTGATGAACCTTTAGCTGGAATTGATCCTATAGCTCTTTTAGACATTAAAAATATCATCTATAAGTTAAGGGAAAGGAATATTGGAATTTTAATAACGGATCACAATGTAAGAGAAACTCTTGAAACTGTTGAGAGAAGTTATATCCTCCATGACGGCGGGATTATCGCATCTGGATCATCAGATAGGTTATTAAATAATAGTGATGTAAGAAGAGTATACCTAGGAGAAAGATTTAAATTATAATCTATTTCTTTAGTTTTGGTGGAGCTGATCGGGATTGAACCGACGACCTCTTCAATGCCATTGAAGCGCTCTCCCAACTGAGCTACAGCCCCAGAATTTATTTTTTTATCTTATATTTCTTTTTGATTAACCTCCTTCAGAATCTATGCTTTGTGAATTATCTCCAATTGACTGAAGCCCATCATCTTGATCTACATCGACTTCAATGACATCATCGTTTTCATTATTATTCTCTTCTAAATTAGAGCCAACGCCAATGTGTTCATTTATAATGTCATCATCTAAAATTATTGAAATATCTTTTTCATTATTTTCTAAAATTTCTGTTTCTGGTGAGCCATCTTTTGAAGGTTTTGCATTATTTTTTTTAGTTGCTTTTATTCTTACTGGTATTTCTAACACTAGCTCTTCTCCACAACTCGGACACAATATAGGATTTTTGTTAAAATCATAAAATTTCGATGAGCAACTCAAACAATTACGTTTAGTACCCCAATCTGTCTTTGCCATAAAATAACTCCGTTTCTTTGTATTAACGAAATAAAAATAGTATAAAAAATGGATTTGACTTATTTATTTAAAAGTGTCAAAGGCTTTTTTAATTTTTTTTTTTCAATAGGTCAATAAAATGAAGTATATTTTATCTCAAAAATCTTCACCCTTACTGGGGACACCTCAAATTCCAGGAGATAAATCTATTTCACATAGAGCCTTAATAATTGGCAGCATGTGTATTGGCAAATCTTATGTTGAAGGTCTTTTAGAGAGTGCGGATGTTTTTTCAACAATGAATGCATTAAGAATGCTCGGGGTAGAAATAGTTTTTTCAAATAATAAATGGGTAATTAAGGGTGTTGGTCTGTCAGGTTTCAGGGAACCAGATGAATATATAGATTTAGGTAACTCAGGAACAGGAATTAGGTTGATTTTAGGAGCCATAATGGGTTCGAATATCTTGGTTAACTTTAAAGGCGATACCTCCCTCAGTAAACGCCCTATGGAAAGAGTTCTAACTCCACTTCAGCTTATGGGAGCAAAGGTTATATCAAGTAAAAACGGTAAGCTACCTATTACTATAAAAGGGCCTGAAGAAGTGCTGTCTATAAACTACATCTCAAAAATATCTTCAGCTCAAATAAAGTCCTCGGTCTTGTTATCTGGTCTTTCTGCTTCTGGAAAAACAATTATAAAAGAGAAAAGGGAGAGTAGAAACCACACAGAAACTTTGTTATCAAAACTTGGTGCTAATATAGTCTCTAAATCAATTGAGAATGGATCAAATATTATAGAATTAGATGGTAGACCTTTGTTAAAAGGAAAAAAAATTTCTGTTCCAAGTGATCCATCATCAGCAGCATTCCCAATTGTAGCAGCCATGATAACGCCTAACAGCAAAATAAATTTACATAACATCATGATCAACCATGGCAGGAATGGTCTTATTGAGACTTTAAAAGAAATGGGCGGTAAAATTAAAATTTATAATGAAAGAAATATAGATGGTGAAAAAAATGCTTCAATCTATGTGGAATATAGTGAGTTAAAAGGTACAATAGTTCCATCAGATAGGGCGCCTCAAATGATTGATGAATATCCTATTTTGTCCATTGCTGCTGCTGCTGCTGAAGGCAATACAACTATGAAAGGTATATCTGAATTGAGAGTGAAAGAATCAGATAGAATAAAAATTGTCTCTGAAGGATTAAATAATGCGGGAATTAAAACTATAGAAACGGCAGATAGTTTAAAGGTTTTCGGAGGTCAAGTACTTGGTGGATGTACAATAGATAGTGAACTGGACCATAGGATCGCAATGTCATTTGCAATTTTGGGATTAATTTCAAAAAACCCAATTAAAATATTAAGGCCAATCACTATACTGACAAGTTTCCCAAATTTTATTAACATGATGATAGACTTAGGGGCAAAATTAACAAAGTATGAATAACATGATAATTGCTGTTGATGGAACTGCCGCTTCTGGTAAAGGTTCATTAGCTAAAAATCTTTCAAAATCACTCAATCTTTTGCATCTCGATACTGGCATTTTATACAGGATACTGGCTTATAAGGCTGTTAACTTTAGTCATTTAAAAAATGAAAAATATATAAATAATTTAATAAATTTTGCAAAAAATCTAACAATTAAAGAAGTTGAAACAATTGCCTCTAATTCAAATATAAACCTTAAATCTGGGATTATTAGTCAAAAATCATCAGAAATTGCTATGTTTGAATCCGTAAGAAAGGAATTAACAAAACTCCAAAGAAGATTCTCAAAAATCAAACATTCTAAACATAGAGGGATAGTTTTAGATGGAAGAGACATTGGAACAGTAGTATTTCCAAACGCTAAGTTTAAGTTTTATTTGGATGCAGACATAAAAATAAGAGCAGAAAGAAGAACAGAAGAGTTGATTCATCTAAATTATAAGGTTATATACCATGAAGTATTAAAAGACCTTATTATTAGGGATGAGAGAGACAAAAATAGAAATATTGCTCCATTAAGAAAAGCTGATGATGCAATTTTTATTGATACAAGTGTAAAATCTGAAGAAAAAGTCTTAGAAGAAGCTTTAGATTTTATAAATAATTAATTAGAATTTGGACTTAACTCTAATTTTTATTTTAACATAGCTGGTAAAAGCCATTGAATTTATTTCAAAGTCCATGGAGTTCCCATCAACCAGCATGGGGATAGCAATTATATAATAATGATTTCTAATTGCTAATTTTCAAAGAGGATTAATAATTTATCATGACTAAGGCAAATAAAATTTTAGGAGATGAAACGTTTGCAGATTTACTAGCTGAAAGCTTTTCTGAAAACTCTAAAATAGAGGGAACTGTAGTTAAAGGTTCAGTTGTAAACATTGAAAATGATGTCGTTTTAGTTGACGTTGGTTTAAAATCTGAGGGAAGAATATCTCTAAAAGAGTTTTCTCCTCCAGGAGTAAACACTGAGATTAAAATAGGTGATACAGTCGATGTTTATATTGAAAAAATAGAGGGAAAAAATGGTTACACTGTTTTAAGCAGAGAAAAAGCTAAAAGGGAAGAAACTTGGTCAATTTTAGAGATAGCACAAAAAAAGCAAGAGCGTGTGAATGGTATAATTTTTGGTAAAGTTAAAGGGGGATTTACAGTTGATTTGGATGGTGCAACAGCTTTTTTGCCTGGAAGTCAAGTAGATATTCGACCTATCAAAGATCTAAATACTATTATGGGAGGACCACAAGCCTTTTTAATTTTAAAAATGGACAGAAAAAGAGGTAACATTGTTGTTTCAAGAAGAGCCGTACTCGAAGAATCAAGGGCTGAAGCAAGAACTGAACTGGTTTCCAACCTTGGCGAAGGTCAAGTGCTAAAGGGAATAGTCAAAAATATTACTGATTATGGAGCTTTTATTGATTTAGGCGGAGTAGATGGATTATTACATGTAACTGACATTGCCTGGAAAAGAGTTTTACACCCTTCTGAAGTCCTTAGTTTGGGTGATACTATAACTGTGCAAGTGATCAAATTTAACACCGAAACACAGAGAATATCTCTCGGCATGAAACAACTTCAAGATGACCCTTGGAATTCAATTGAGACTAAGTACCCAGTAGGCTCAAAAACAAAAGGAAGAATTACAAATATTACTGACTATGGAGCCTTTGTTGAATTAGATCCAGGCATCGAAGGATTAGTTCACATAACTGAAATAAGCTGGACTAAAAAAAATATTCACCCTGGGAAAATAGTTTCAACTAGTGAACAAGTAGAAGTGATGATATTAGATATTGAAGAATCAAAGAGAAGAATTTCTCTCGGTTTGAAACAGTGTGTTAATAATCCTTGGCAAGAATTTCTTGATAAGCATCCTATAGGCTCTGAAATAGAAGGAGAAATTAGAAATATAACTGAATTTGGTTTTTTTGTTGCAGTTTCTAACCAATTAGACGGTCTAGTTCATTTGTCTGATATTTCTTGGGAGGGAACCGAAGAAAAAATATCAAAATACAATAAAGGTGATCTAGTAAAAACAAAAGTATTAGATGCTAATGTTGAAAATGAAAGAATTTCTCTAGGAATCAAACAACTAGAGCCTGACCCTTTTGCAGATGATTCATTAAAATTAAAGCGCGGAATGATTGTAACCTGTATAGTTGAAACCTGCAATGACCAAGGACTTGAAGTAGAAGTCAATGATGGTTTGAAGGGTTTCATCCGTAAATCAGAGCTCTCAAGAGATAGAGATGAACAAAGACCTGATCGTTTTGCAAAGGGAGATAAAGTTGACGCACAAATTACTAATATTGATAAAAATTCTAGAAAGTTAACTCTATCAATCAAAGCAAGGGAAATCCTTGAAGAGAAAAAAGCAATGAAAGACTATGGCTCTTCTGATAGTGGAGCAACATTAGGTGATATTTTAGGTGCTGCATTAAATGTTGATAAAAAAAATGAAAAAGAAAAGTAAAATATACCTTGTTGATCTTGACCAAACTTTAAAACTTATGCAATTTTATATCTAAAAGGGGTGAGTTTATGACTAAATCAGAATTAATTGCAAAAATAGCTTATAAGTACCCAACCCTGTATTTAAGTGATGTGGAGAAAATTGTTCTTACTATAATAAAAACTATTTCAGAATCGATCACTTCAGGTAATCGTGTAGAGCTACGTGGTTTTGGAACATTTGGTTTAAAAACCATGAAGGCAAGGAAAAGCAGAAACCCTAGAACTGGCAAAACTGTTTTTGTAGAGTCTAAATCAGTACCCTATTTCAGGATGGGGAAAAAGCTTAAAGAACGAATAAATAATTAGTTTTAAATAATTATGAGAAATTTGACAAAAGTTTTTTCATTTATTTTGACACTGCCATTGATGATATTTTTCTCAATTTTTACTATATCAAATTTACATATAACATATCTCAGTTTTTGGCCTTTTGAACAAAAATTGTTTATGCCTATCTGGGCTTTATCTATAACCTTTTTTTTTCTAGGTTTATTAGTTGGATGTGCCATTATGAAATTTACTTTTATTAAAAAGGGACTGTTTAAATAAGACATCAAAAAATTATTATAAAAGTTTGGATAACCTAAAGTTTATGGTTGAAATTAAAATATGTGGGATAAAAAGAGAAAAAGATTTAAAAACCATTATAGATCTTAACGTTACTTGGGCTGGGTTTGTGTTTTATCATAAATCCGTTAGATCCATAAATCGAAATGATCAAATAAAATTATTCAAAATTGCAAAAAACAAAATTGGCATCGTGGCTCTTTTTGTAGATCCAGAAGATACACTTATTGAGGAAGTTACCTCATTCATAAAACCTGATCTTATTCAGTTACACGGTTATGAGACGCCTGATAGGTGCAAGGATGTAAAGTTGAAAACAGGTATACCTGTAATGAAAGCTATACAATTAAATA
>Ga0163108_10003530_pt1 | contig 11118 bp, 9 predicted proteins | sample Fk1155metaG_FD_109644 | JGI IMG/M metagenome (GOLD analysis project Ga0163108, IMG submission 109644) | Marine microbial communities from the Central Pacific Ocean - Fk160115 155m metaG | ecosystem: Environmental > Aquatic > Marine > Oceanic > Photic zone | place: The Central Pacific Ocean...
GGGGGATCTCCTATGAGATTACACCTCGAGATGGATCCCCAAGATTGAGTGGCGATTGCAACCGTCCTATTCTTAGAGGCGCATCGTATTATGATATGCCCATATATTTGAGGTCATCGAATCATTATGGATTTCAATCGAAACAATCAGAGAACAAAGATACTCGGTATATCAATTTTGGCTTTAGGGTCATGCGAGAAGCGGATTGAATAGAATCAAACATATTATTTGCGTTCTTTGTTTTGGTATTATTTTCCCTGCTTCTGTCAATGCTGCCTCTTTGGATATCGATTCAATGCAGCTCTGCCAATCCTGTCATGGAGCGGACCTAGAAGGAAACAAGATGCTTGGGGCGCCATCGATTTCAGGAATGCAAGAATGGTATCTCTATAGACAAATGAAGAACTATCAGAAGGGACTACGCGGAATACACTCTGAGGATCTCTCAGGCCAAGTGATGCGTATGAGTATTTTAAATTTTGATGATGCCCAGTTACTCGCCATATCTAGGTATATTGCTCAGCTCGAACCAATGAACTCAGAGAGAACGGTTCAAGGGGACTTGGTAACCGGTGAATTTGTTTTTCAACATTGTATTTCTTGCCACGGTGAATATGCTGAGGGCGATGCAACAATCAGTGCGCCTAAATTAACAGGTCAAAATGACTGGTATATTTATCGCCAACTCATGAATTTTCAAAAAGGCATCAGAGGTCAGTACCCAGAAGATTTATATGGAAGGCAGATGATGGAAATGGCAGAAATGTTTAACGAAGAAATGTTTAGAGACGTTACTGCTTATATCTCATCATTAGATCAAGACTCAGAAAAAGAATAATTGTCTAGAGAATTTCTTTAAACTTTTCTTCGATTTTCTCTAAGACATCTGGAAAGCTATCTTTAAGAATTTCTATATTCATTTTTGGGAATGTTTTACCTGATATTTGTTCTGTTGAGTTTCTGGTGGCATTGATGACTATTCTGCTGCCCTTTCCTTTTTCAATGGAGCTTGGGTCACCAGATAAACCATTTGCTTCATCAATGATTGTAGAGGAGCGACTTGGCTGCCAACGTGAACCGATGGCATGAAGAACCTCATTAAGGTTATGAATGTCGACATCCTCATCAAGCAAGACTGTGATTTTTGAAATTTTAAGTGATTTCGTGATTGATTCACCTATTTCTAAAGCTTTCTTGATATCGGTATTTTTTATTCTCACGAAGCAAAAACCTGGATATTCCAAAGGATAATGCAAACCTATAAATTCATCATATTGATCACGAAACCTTCTATTTAGATTGCCTTCTATTGGAGCGGTCAGGCATCCTCTCGTGATCCCTGTGAATTGATTGGGAATGATCGGATTATTCCGGTGAGTGATTGTCTTGACGTGAAGGAGAAAATTCTCTTTTTGCTCTGCACCCAAATATCCATACATTTCCCCAAAAGGTCCTTCTTTCTCAAATTTATCAAGTGGAATCTCTCCCTCAATGATCAGTTCAGCATGAGCGGGTACTGAGATGTCGTTTGTTTCACAAGAAACCACTTCAATAGGCTTGCCCATTAGACCGCCAGCAATTTCTAGCTCGTCTTCACCATATTTGGCCACCTTTGACCCACTCAAAGAGAAGGTTATCGGATCAGTTCCCAAAACAATGGCTGCTTGAGCATATTGTTTTCCTTGATCCTTTAACTTTTTGAGAAATTTCCAGCCGTCTTGATTGACCTGTGGATTGATGCCAATTCTTTTTTCGCTTTTGATTTGGCACCGATAAGTGCCAACATTTCTTCCCAAGTCTTCATCTTCGAGTATTAGGCTCCCGGTATTAATATAGTGACCATTGTCTCCTGGATTGGTTTGAAGGAATGCAAAATCCAATAGGTCTAACTGACTTTCATCCACGATATTTTCTTTGCATGATGCCAATTGAGCATTGATAGTCTTTGGCTCAATCGTTGGCCATTTACCATTCTCGTTAATGTGATCCTCTATGGCATTAAGAGCCATTTGATAATGTTTTTGTGGCGAGGATCCATCAATCGGCAGCCCAAGCGCCAATGCTTCTAGTTTCCAATTTCCAAACAGATTTCCAGTTGAGGCATTATGAAAGGTTTGATCAGCGGATTGAATTTGATCAAAGAAGACAACCGGCGCGCTAACGACACCATATTTTTCTATGAGTTTATAAATAAGTGCTGTGGCTTCGAACTCATCTTGATTTATATCCCCGATATGAATTCCAAGTTCGAGTCTTTCTACGGCATCTAAATACTCTCTGATTGATTTAAAGGGACCCGCATTATTTTTACCCATGATCAATTCTTTGCTTTTCTAAAAAGGCTTCACTTGGCCTAAGAAAGCCATGAGAATAACTAGGATCCAGATCATTAATGCAGCTTTATTGAGGGTTGACTGCTCTTTTTTTATCTGGCCTTCTGCAAAATCAACGTCGGACATATTTTGAACCAAGAGAATATATTCTCTCATTCTCCCAACAATCATCCTGATCCAAATGCCATTCATAAGAATCAAACCGAAGATCGAAATTTTCAATGACAACCAATTGCTTTGGATGATCAAATCACTGAAAAGGCTAAAAATACCTAGGCCAATCAGAGAAAAAGAAAGTACGTATCTTATACCCAGATCCAAAAGACGAAACACCTCACCTTCTTTGGTTTCGCGCTTGAAGTGAACAATCCATATTAAAATTAGCCATAGAATACTGAAAGCCCAGACCCCCATTAGTAAGGTTCCATCAATGGAAGAGCCATAAGCTGTTGATAAGGTAAAACCAATTGGTAGCAAAAGAACCAAACTCGTTCTGGCAGACATATCCACAATGAAACGCATCGATCTTACACGAAGCCTTTCCTCGATGGGAAGTTCATCTTTAGTGATGTAGTTACCGATATAGTAGACAGCGATATCTCCGCCTATGGCATAAACGAAAAGCACGACATGAAAGAATGCCATAAGGTCATGAAAATAGATGTTCATTACAATAGTTTAATCAAGAAATCATCAATCAAACAGAGGGTATAATATTTCCATTTAGCCTGAAGAGATTTTTTGGGTCGTATTTATTTTTTAGTTCAACCAACCTACCATAATTCTGACCATAACTTGTCGCAACAAATTCTTGTTCCTCGTCCATGAGTTCATTGATATAGATTCTCTCAGCTGTATATGGTGTAAGAGCTTTCCAGTAATCTCTTCCCCACTGAGTGAATTCTTCGGTTTTATCATCGTTCGTCCAGTGGCCCCCAACTTCAATATCCCATTTGGCATTTCTTCCAGACCAGGCCGTTTCACCTTCGGCAACTTCAGAAATTTTTCCGCCAAATCGAACAACCCTCATTGTATCAAAACGCTCTTTCTCATATCCCCATCGATCCATTAGTTCTTCGGTCATCTTGGGGTTATACTCATCGATCTGCCTTCCTTTGATATAATACTTTCGATAGTGTGCATTTCTCTTATCGGCTATTTGCTGATGTTCGCTAAACTGCTTGCTCTCTAATTCATCCACTATGGGTTTTCCAAAATTTCGAATGGTTTTTAGTGCAGAGTCTGCTTTAGATTGATCACCCATATACATCGCACCAAGAAAAAACAAGGATTCATCTGGACCTGCATTCCACATTCCAGCATTCAGCATAATCTCATTTGGCATGTCCTCTGAATAGTTATAATAGAAATCCCAAATCTCTTTAGCATATTTCATTTCATAGAGCCTTGTTCCAACTATGATTTCTCCATTGGGATTTGGCATTGGGTTCAGCTTATATGTGAAAGAGGTGACTACTCCAAAGTTGCCTCCGCCACCTCTGATGCCCCAAAAGAGATCGGGATTCTCATCCGCGCTTGCTTTCCTGAATACTCCATCAGCAGTGATGATATCAACGCTTAAAAGATTATCGATTGTGAGACCTCCCATTCTCATAAAAGATCCAATTCCTCCACCCAGCGTTAATCCAGCAACACCTGTATGAGAAACAACGCCTGCTGGAACTACATATCCATGTGGCAAAGATTTTGAATCTAGATCGTAAAGTAGGCAGCCCGCTTGAACTTCGACAATTTTTCTTTGGAGATCAAGATTTGTTTTTCTCATCTGAGAAAGATCAATAATCAGGCCGCCATCACATGTTGATTTTCCTGAGATACTGTGTCCACCGCTCCGTACAGCGGTTAGTAGATTCTGCTCCCTTGCAAAATTAATCGCTCCCTGAACATCTTGGACAGACTCACAGTATGCGATTAATGCGGGTCTTTTATCCCAAACACCATTCCAAACGAGCCTTCCTGCATCATAGTTATAATGCTCCTCAGAAATCACGGATCCTTGGAAACTTTTCATAAAGTCATGGATATCTGAACTGCTTAGAGTGATTTCATTCCCATTCAGTGATATTGCCGATGTGTCTGGTATGGAAGCTTTAACAAAGTTGGAGTAGGGCATGCTTGTCGCTGCAGTTATTGCGACAGTATTTCTCATAAAATCTCTTCTTTTCATAGCTTTTTTGATCCTAATTTAATCTTAATTCTCTGTATGGAATTGCTCTATTATCGTATTGTAAGGAATTGTAACGTTTTTTTCTTATTAATCAATTGATCAATAAGCTTTACATATCTATACAATTTATTCTATTATCTTATTAAGCAGATGATAAATTATCTGGAATACTATTAAATTGATGCAAATCAATTAGTGATAAGAAATTATTAATTTGGGGTAAAAAAATGAGTATTGTTAAATCTACGAGAAGAGTAGGAGCATTATTTGTAGCTATAGCTATGGGGATGCCACTCTTTTTCACCACTGATGTATTGGCACAGTCTGGCATTTCTGCAATCGAAGAGATTACGGTAACAGCAAGACAGAGAGAGGAATCTCTCTCAGATGCGCCATATACCATCACAGCTTTAACCGCTGATCAAATTGAAGTTCGAGGAATCAACCAACTACAAGATGTGGTTGGCTATACTCCGGGCTTTTATTTCTCAGACAACAACGTGGGTAAGAATTCAAGATCACATAAACGGTTAATCTTTAGAGGGATGAATCCAAGAACGGATATTCCAACAAGGCAGTCATCGACGATGTTTATCGATGGTGCAGCAACCGTTGGTGCTGAGTTTGGTAACATGGATGGCATCGAACGAATTGAAGTTCTTAGAGGGCCTCAAGGAGCTCACTTTGGTCGTTCAACCTATACCGGTGCAATTAATGTGGTCACCAGTGATCCAGGCGATGAATTTTCAGGAAGACTAAATGTCGAAGCTGGAAGTCATGGAACACAGAGAGCAAGCGTTGTTCTTGACGGTCCATTGGGTGATAGCCTTGGTTACAGGTTGGCTATCTCAGATTATGAAATGGATGGGATGTATGATAATGCCAATGTGCCTGGTCAAAAGTTGGGTGCACAATCAACTGATGATGTTGCATTAACATTGGTCTTTGAACCGTCTGATCGATTTAAAATTAAGGCAAGATACCATACGTGGGAAGACAGCGATGGTCCTGATGCCGCTACTGCATATGACTATAGGAGTGGAACGCATAATTGTTCACCAGGCGGACTGGTAGAAAGATGGGATCCTGTTCAAGTGCTAGCAGCTGCAGCATACAACTTTAATCCCGCAACCAATGTTCCTCATACAACAATATGCGGTCAAGTTCCCGTTCCAGATTCAATCGGTCAAGATACTGGCTCTGTTAGAGCGCTCTCTTTGTTAGGGACAAGAATTGACGGAAGTAGATTTCCCATTGCCAATGGTTTGAGACCCGTTCCTGATTTCATGGTACCGGATCATTTTGGTCTTGAAAGAGAAGCAGAAGAGCTTAGTGTTGTTATTGATATCAATTTTGAAAATGGCATGAATCTTAATATTGTTTCTGCTCAGCATGAGAATGCTTATTCAACCCATAATGATACCGACAGAAGAGTGACTGAAGGACTTCATCTTCAAGGACTGGGTGGGGGTGTTTTCGGTGGATTTGGTGCAAACCATCCAGCCGATGCTTTTGATTTAAGAATGAATTCCATGGAAGATGAATCCATTGAGTTCCGATTAAGCTCCTCAGATGATCAATCATTTCGTTGGATGATTGGTTATTCTCAGTTGGATATGGAATGGTTCACTCAAGTGATTGGTAACTTGATTGTTTATTATCCTTCATCTGAAGACAATGCTGTAAGGCAGGCTGCGGGAGAAATGCCAGTTTGTTACAATCCATACTGGCCATTCTATGGCGCTGGACTTGCAGGAAGTAATGCCTGTGGTGCATATGGTGATACCACTTCAAATAATAATGATATGAAATGGGATTCTGTAGATAACAGCGCATACTATGCAGCTTTTGAATATGACATCAGCGATAATTTAACGCTAAGTGTTGACCTCAGAAGACAAGAAGATGGGATCACAACAGGTGGCGTTGGTGCCTATACAGGCGACTTCCCTAAAACATTGGGAACACTTGCAAATCAACAAAATGGAACATTTAAGAGAACACTTCCACGTGTAATACTGGACTACAAGCCTGATGAAGACACCACGATATATTTCACTTACTCAGAAGGTTCGCTTCCAGGTACATTCAATCCATCTTTAGCAACGCTTACTGAATCACAGTTGGGAGAGATTGCACAACAAACTGGTGGCGCTGGTATTTCAGTGGACGAAGAAGTCTCTGAAAATATAGAAGTTGGAATTAAGAAGACCATTCTAGACGGCAGAGGATTTTTATCAGTGGCACTTTATGACACTGACCTTACCAATGTTCACACACCGTTCTTCAGCCCAACTTATACTGATGCTGATGGCAATCAAGCCCTTCTTTCAGGTAATATCACCTCACAAGGCGGGAATGCAAACCTATCAGGTATCGAGATTGATGGTACGGTGATATTGAATGATCTATGGTCACTTGATTTCACATATGCGATCAATGACAGCGAAATTGGTGCAGGATTCCAGAGTGCAGACACTTTTGACTTGGATGGCGATAGATTAGCCGCAGTTGGGAATATGTTCTCAAGATATCCTAAGAACAGCGGTAGTTTGTCTTTCAGTTATGCGAAAGAAAATACAGCTGATCGAGAAGTATTTGCGAGAATAGATACTATCTATACCGGTAAAATGTGGGCCTCAAATGCGATGCATGCACACACTGGTTCAGGTACAAAATTCAACGTAAGAGGTGGATTTGAGACAGATTCTTATCGTGTAGAATTGTACTGCACGAACTGTTTTGATGACAGCCAACCAAAAGGTCTACAACAATTATATGACTTATCTGGTATCACTGGCGGTTTCGGAGACGGAGCTGTCACGGCTGGAGGTATGAGAGTCGTATCAATTGCTCTTGCTGATAAGAGAACAATTGGTATCAGAGCTTCATATAAGTTCTAAATTAGGTTAACCCCCTAGGTAGAAAGAAGGAATGGACGAAAGTCTGTTCCTTTTTTCGTTATTTATGACTTATTACTCTTCATCACTTGGAACGATTCCTTCATGATGATGTAATATTTTCCATTGTTCTGCATCCAGAATAAATATGTCAGTAATCCTTACTTTCCCATTTAATGCATTAGGCGCCCTATAATCAAATGCAAGGCAGTAGGTTGCTATGGCAAAGTCTTTTATTACTTTGATCATTGGTTCTTCCAATTCAATGCTTAGATCACCCCTTGAATCTTTTTGGGCCTGGTCATTTTTGTGAAACGCCTTTAATTCTTTTTTGCCAATGATGAGTTCTGGAGTAAAAACATCCCAAACACTTGCTTCTTCATGGAGGTGCTTCTCGATTTCATTGGTATCACCCCTTTTAAATGCATCAAAAATAGTAGTAATGATTTCTTTAATCTGCTCTTTGTGTTCCATGTTTATTGAAATTATGTTTCTAATTAGTCTACTATTTATTAATCGTTAATAAAGGGGTTGGTTTATGAGTAATTCGTTTCTCTCAATCAAAGTTTTAGGCAGTAGTAAATTTAGAATCGATATGGTTGATGGAGTGACGAAAACCCATTTTCTCTCTATATGTTATGCAGCATTAACAACTATTGGATTGCTCACCTTTATTTCATTTGCCACTACCTATGTTTTAGTTGCCAACCTGGGTTATGCGAAAGAATTTGATGAAGCAGGGAGATACATAGGTCAATTAGGAAGAGCAGTTGGAGACCTACAGGTGGTTAGTGAGATTGCTCTTCTCTTGATTTTTCTCCCAGTCGGACTCATTGCAGATAAGATTGGTCGCAGTCAAGTTTATGCCTTTGGCATGTTAACCATGGGGCTTTCTTACGTACTTTATCCTCTGGCGACTGGTATCACGGAGCTTACTGTCTATAGAATTGTTTATGCCGTAGGAATGGGTGCGGCAACTGGAATGTTAGGAACGGTCACTGCAGACTATCCTCAAGATCGAACACGCGGCAAGATGATTGGGCTCACAGGGATCATGAATGCTTTAGGTATTATTTTTGTGACCTTAGTTTTTGCAAGATTGCCAGAAACATTTAAAAGTATGGGCTACGATGACATTACTTCGGGAAAATTTGCGATGATGATAGTAGCAGGAATGTGTTTCATCACAGCAATTGTTGTTGCGTTTGGCCTAAAGAAGGGAACTCCTACCGAGGAGCAAAAGAAGATTCCATATTCAGAACAAATCAAAGCTGGATTGGCAGAAGGAAAGAATCTGAGAATTCTACTTGCTTACTTTGCCGCTTTTGTTGCTCGTAGCGATCTAGTTATTCTTGGTGCTTTCTTGGTTGCTTGGGGAACTATCAGTGGCATGGAAAGTGGCCTAGAACTTCCTGAAGCTACTTCTAAGGCTAGATTATTATTTGTTGCCTCAATAAGCGCAGCTTTAGTTGCCTCACCTTTTATTGGTTATCTTATGGACAAGGGGGATAGGATTATTTGTGTCAGTATATGTATGGCAATGGCTGCAGCTGGTTATGGTTCCATGATGTTTGTAGAAAATCCTTTGGAATCAAAATTTCTGTCTCTTTTTATGCTTTTAGGCGTGGGTCAGCAATGCGCATTTTTTGCAGCAACAACCCTTTTGGGTCAGGAAGCCCCTAAAATTAAACGAGGAGCAGTAGTCGGAGTATTTAATCTTTCTGGCGCCTTAGGGATATTGATTTGTTCATATATTGGAGGTCGAATATTTGATGCCATCGATCCTTCTGCACCTTTTGTATTTATGGGCATTTGCAACATCATCGTTAGCATGTTTGCAATCTATGTGTTTAGGAAAGAAAAAAACGCTGAGCAGGTCCCGATAGGGAATACTGACTAACTAAAGAGCTAATTAAAATATCAGTTATTGGCGCGCCCGGAGAGATTCGAACTCCCGACCTTGTGGTTCGTAGCCACACGCTCTATCCAACTGAGCTACGGGCGCAATAATTCCATTATAAAGGAATAAGATTGATATCAGCGATTCAGAATTGATCTTTACGACTTCTTATCTCTGCAAAAACCTCGGATCTACTTGATGCCATCATACCTAATTCTAATCTAATTTCTTTATCATCAGATCTCAAAAAAGGATTTGTTTTTTTCTCTATATCAAGTTTTGTTGGGATGGTTGGAATGAATTTTTTTCGCAGGGCATCTACTTCAGATTTCCTCTTGAGAAGATCTTTATTCTTTCCATCAACTGTGATCGCAAATTCAGCATTGCTTTGAGTGTATTCATGAGCACAATAAAGCATGGTTTCATCCGACCATGACATGATGATGTCAAGAGAATCAAGCATTTGCTCAGGAGTGCCTTCAAACAGTCGCCCACAACCCATTGCAAATAAAGTATCGCCAACAAAGGCAATATTTTGATCCTCAAAATGATAAACCATGTGCCCAGTGGTGTGTCCTGGCGTATGAAATCCCTTAACTCTAAAAGACCCAAACTCAAATTCTTCTGCATGCTCAATGGTTCGATCAATGCCAGGAATTCTATCTTTGTCTTGCATCGGCCCAATGACTATGCAGTTTGTTTCCTTCTTTAGTTTCAGATTGCCCCCCGCATGATCATAATGATGATGCGTGTTAATTATATAGTTCAGCTTCCAATTATTTTGATTCAGCGCTTGCTCGATGGCATGAACATCCGGCGTATCAATTGATGCTGTTACATCTTGGATAGGATCATGAATGAGGTATCCATAGTTATCCGACAAACAGGGAAACATGAACACTTCTAGTCGTTCACTCATTTGAGTTTATTCCTCCTTTAATCGAGGCATTAATTCCACAAGATTGCAGGGCTTCGTTCTACTGTCCAATTGATCTTTGATTAAGAAATTCCAACCATCCTTGCATGCACCCGGTGAGCCGGGAAGGCAAAAGATATATGTCCCATTGGCAACCCCTGAAAAGGCTCTGGATTGCAACGTTGATGTTTTAATGTTTTGATAAGAAAGCGATCTGAACATTTCGCCAAAGCCGTCAATGGTTTTATCCAAAAGAGGCAGGATCGCTTCTGGCGTTCCATCTCTGCCCGTGATTCCAGTGCCACCAGTGGTGATGATTCCATGAACGTTTTCATCCAGAATCCATTGCGAGACGATTGCTCTGATTTCATAAGTGTTGTCTGTGCAGATTTTTCGATCCTTTAAAAAGTGCCCTTGCTCTTGCAATGCAGAAACCAGATATTCGCCTGAGTCATCTTCATCAATACTTCTGCTATCAGAAATGGTCAAAACAGAAATATTGATTGCCTTAAATTCATTATTTTTATCGCTGTTCATTCCAATAGTTTATTTGACATTTCGAGACATATCCATTGATTGAGTAAGAAATTAGTGAGTACAATAGCTATATATTTTTTTGAGGGCAATTTTATGAGCAATGCGTTACCAAATTTAGAACATTATTGGATGCCATTTACTGGCAATCGATATTTTAAAAAGAATCCAAGAATGCTTAAGAAAGCCAGCGGAATGCATTACACAACATACGATGACAAAACCGTCATTGATGGCGTTTCAGGTCTGTGGTGTTGCAATGCCGGACATTGTCATCCAAAGATAGTTGAAGCCATTCAAAAGCAAGCAGAAACATTGGATTATGCAACTGCATTTCAACTTGGACA
>Ga0163108_10003532_pt1 | contig 11114 bp, 13 predicted proteins | sample Fk1155metaG_FD_109644 | JGI IMG/M metagenome (GOLD analysis project Ga0163108, IMG submission 109644) | Marine microbial communities from the Central Pacific Ocean - Fk160115 155m metaG | ecosystem: Environmental > Aquatic > Marine > Oceanic > Photic zone | place: The Central Pacific Ocean...
AAATAACTTCATTGATCTGGTCTGAAATAGATTCGCTATTCCATTTGTAGTGATTTGATGGGCCGCCAATTAATATTAAACCCATTTGTTTTGTTTTGTTTTTGTTAAATTTTATTGAGTTTAATGCACCGGTAGTTTCAATGATATTTTTCTTTTTCGGTGGACAATCATGTTTTGGAATGATGCAGATATCGAATAAATTTAGCGGCAAGCTTGGCTTCATTAAAACTATTATTTTACCTTTTCTTATATGTCTTGCTGTTAACATTGAAAAATGTGTTCCATGACCAGCACCAACAATAATATCAGGATTTGGTAAATTATTTCCCTTTGGAAATTTTTTAAAAAGTAAATTTCTTAGACAATTTGTTAATGAGTCAACTGGTAAATCAAATTGCTTGATTGACGATAGTTCTCCAAGCGCCATGCATAACCCATTGCTCTGAGCATCGTGACCAGGTTTTCCATCGGTAAAACGCCAAATATTTAATTTCATGCCGATTTTTTAAAAGTAGATTTATTTTTCACTCAGCACATATTCTGTCCCGCAGTAGGGGCATTTCACTTTTTTAAAAGCATCTATTGGTAAATAAACTTTTGGATGCTGATTCCATAGATTTATTTCTGGCAGTGGACAATGTAATGGTAATTGGTTTTGTTTAATTTGAATCAGGGCACTGTTTGCATTTATTTTATTTTTCATTTTTTTAAACGATATAACTTAACCAATTTTTATATTCTTTGAATTTTCCAGCAACACAGTCAAAATATTGCTTTTGTAGTTTTTCCGTAATAGGGCCTTTTTTACCATCCCCAATAATACGACCATCGAGTTCGCGAATTGGTGTAACTTCAGCAGCTGTGCCCGTGAAGAAAGCTTCTTCTGCGATATAAATTTCATCTCTTGTTATTCTTTTTTCTTTTACTGAAATATTATTTTTAGTAGCAAACTGAATAATCGTGTCTCTCGTTATTCCTTCAAGAGCAGACGTTAAATCAGGAGTATATAAAATACCATTACGAGCGATAAAAATATTTTCACCACTTCCTTCAGTAACATATCCGTCAACATCAAGCAATAAAGCTTCGTCGTAGCCAGATTGTATTGCATCTTGCAAAGCAAGCATCGAATTTATGTAGTTGCCATTAGCCTTTGCTTTACACATTGTTATATTTACATGATGTCTAGTAAATGAGGATGTTTTAACACGTATTCCTTTTTCTAAGCCTTCAGTACCAAGGTAAGATCCCCATGCCCATGCCGCAATAATCACATGAACTTGCAGGCCATCTGCTCTTAAGCCCATGCCTTCTGAACCATAGAAACACATTGGTCTTATATATGCGGTCTCTAGGCTGTTATTTTTGACTGCATTGAGACATGCGCTACTTATTGTGTTTTTATCGAAAGGGATTTTCATATTCAGTATATGTGCTGATGAGAATAATCTATCAATGTGTTCATTAAGCCGGAAAACAGCAGTTCCATCTGAAGATTTGTAGGCACGAATACCCTCAAATACCCCCATTCCATAGTGAAGGGTATGAGTTAAAACATGCACTTTAGCGTCTTTCCATGGAATAAATTCTCCGTCAAACCAGATTACACCATCACAATCATCCATTCTCATGCTATTTTTTCCTAAATTATTTATTTAATACAGCTTATAAATTATTATTAAACATAGTAATTTATAAAATAGACTTTATGTTAATGCTCTAATCAATTGCAATCAATAAATCTTTGAAAAATATATTAAATAAACAGGCAATTTCTAATGGTTAAAGAAATAAATTCAACGAAAGCATATTCAATATTGCAGCAATCGGGAAATACCGTATTAATAGATGTCAGAAGTAGCATGGAGTATGAATATGTCGGGCACCCCATAAACGCAATCCATATCCCAATAAAGGAGTCTCCTGATTGGGAAATACGAACCGATTTTATAAATAATGTTAGATCAGAGCTGGAAAAAAAATTTCCCGATATTCAAAATCTTTCAGAGGTCCATATCATATTATTGTGTAGAAGCGGGAAACGATCAGGACAAGCAGCAGTGATGTTAGAGTCAGAAGGATATAAAAATATAATAAATATTATAGATGGATTTGAGGGAGATAAAGATGCAAATGATCATCGCAGCGTTATAAATGGTTGGCGATTTAATAAATTACCATGGGAGCAGGGCTGAATATATTTTTAAATTTTTAAATATTTACTAAAAATTAAACCAACTTCAAACAATAACCACACCGGAATCGCCAATAAAACTTGGGAAATAACATCAGGCGGTGTTAGTAGCATGCCTATTAAAAAAGCGAAAAATATTACATAGGGACGATTAGAAGATAATTTTTCAGCACTAGTAAAGTTTGCTTTAATTAATAAAATTGTCGCGATAGGAATTTCAAAAGATATACCAAAAGCAAAAAAAAGTTTAAGTATAAAATTTAGGTAATGATTAATATCCGTCATAATCTTAATCCCATCAGGAACAGTCGCCGTAAGAAATGAAAATAAAATAGGAAATATAATAAAATAGGCAAATAATACACCCAAATAAAAAAGCAAGGAGCTACTCATTAGTAACGGTAGTATTAATCTTTTTTCGTTTGTGTATAATCCGGGCGCAATAAAAGACCATGTTTGATAAAGAATGTAAGGAAAAGAAAAAAATATCGCGCAAAACAGCGTTAACTTAAAAGGTGCGAAAAAGGGGGAAGCAACTTCAGTTGCAATCATATTACTGCCTTCTGGTAATTTTTCAATTAAAGGTATCGCAATAAAACTGTATATTTGATTTGCAAATGGAAACAGAATTAGCGTTACAAGCAAAACACATATAATGCTTTTTAGGACAGCTGTTCTCAATTCGAATAAATGGTTAATGAGGGGTTGTTCTGGGCGACTTTTCATAATTTCTTAAAATATATTTCATTTTCAGTCACTTAATTTTTTCATCATCATTATTTTCTTCTATAATTTTTTTGTCTGGCGAATTCTGCATAAGTCTATCAACATGGTTAATACTATTTTGAAGCTCATTAATTTCTTCAATTTTAAATTCTTTTGCAAGTTCCTTTTTTGCGCTGTAAATAAAATTACGTAACCTCGCTAAAAACTTGCCAGCATCTTTAGCAAGTTTTGGTAAATGCTCCGGGCGCACCATAATTAACACAATTAGTGCTATAGTAATTAATTCCCAAAACCCTATATCAAACATTAATTAATCGTTATGTTTATAATTTTTATCAGAAATTAATATTTATTTTTCTGATTCGTCATTTCCTTTATTTGACTCGTCTTGTTTATCATCATCTTTTAAGGCACTTTTGAAACTTTTAATCGCGCTTCCTAGGTCGCCACCCATCCCACGAAGCTTCTTTGTACCAAATAATAAGGCGAAAATTACTAGAAGAATTAATAGTTCTGTTGGTCCAGGCATACTTTGCCCTCCTATTTTGTCTGATTTTAATGCATAACAGTTGAGCATAATCGTGCGAGCATAAGCAAGTCTAGAGTATAACCAGTAGAGAAGTGCTTATTTATTTCGATTTGCTTTTTCTTCGATACCAGATATACCTAACCGTTTTTCAAGCTCATTAAGCACATCTTTTGTGGTGAGACCATGATATTTGAGAAGAATGATTGTATGAAACCATAAGTCGGCAATTTCATGAATTATAGCAGCATTTTCACTGCATTTAGACGCAATTACTGTCTCCGTGGCTTCTTCGCTTACTTTTTTTAGAATATTATCAATACCCTCGTTAAGTAATTTGGCAGTATATGATTTTTCAGGATTTGCTGTTTTACGTTTTTCCAAAATTTCATCAATACAGTCAAGAATATGCTTTTCCACGTTTTCTTTATTTGCCATAAATATCCTTTGGGTTCTTTAATATTTTCTCAGTTTCCACCCAAGAACCCTTAACAAGTTTTGTAAAAAAACAATGGTATCGGCCCGTATGGCACGCAATACCCTCCTTTTGTTTGACGGTTATCAAGAGAGCGTCATTGTCACAATCAGCTTGTATGGATTCTACAAATTGATAGTGGCCTGAAGATTCGCCCTTAACCCATAGTCTCTTGCGAGAACGTGACCAATATGTAGCTTTGCCACTTTCAAAAGTCTGTTCCAGAGAATCACGATTCATCCAGGCGTGCATAAGAATCTGTTTTGTACCGACTTCTTGTACGATTACCGGTACTAAACTATCATCATTCCAGTTAATTTTGTCTAGCCATGCATCCATTGAAAATTTTTTATCCTTAATTAAAGACGAACTTCTATGTTTTTTTCGGCTAAGCTCTTTTTTGCTTCTGCAATGGTATATTCGCCAAAATGAAAAATACTCGCCGCCAAAACTGCATCAGCTTTACCATCAAGTATGCCTTCAGAAAGATGGTCAAGATTTCCGACTCCACCAGAAGCAATAACCGGTATACTAACAGTTTCACTAACAGTTTTCGTTAATTCAACATCAAAACCATCCTTTGTGCCATCTTTGTCCATACTTGTTAACAGAATTTCTCCTGCACCTAAGTCTGACATTTTTTTTGCCCAATCTATAACATTAATGTTTGTGTTGTTTCTGCCGCCATGCGTGAACACTTCCCAACATAGTGTATTGTTTTTGTGCTTAATTTTTTTTGCATCTATAGCAACCACTATACATTGAGACCCAAATTGTTTGGCTGCATCTCTGACAAAATTTGGATTATTAACAGCTGCTGTGTTGATACTAACTTTATCTGCACCGGCTTTTAACATTCGTTGTATATCCAATATGTTACGTATTCCACCACCAACCGTAAGAGGTATAAAAACTTGACTAGCAACTTTTTCTACAACATTAATTAATGTATTTCGATTATCGCTACTAGCAGTAATATCCAAGAAAGCAATTTCATCAGCACCTTGTTCATCATAGCGTTTAGCAACTTCAACGGGATCGCCCGCATCACGTATATTTATAAAATTTACTCCTTTCACAACTCGACCGTTGTCAACATCAAGGCACGGTATGATTCGTTTTGCTATTCCCATTATTTTTTTCTATTTATCTTTTTATTTACTAGATTTTGTGCTTCTACAAAACTAAGAGTACCTTCATAAATTGCACGCCCAGTAATAACGCCCAAAATACCCTCTTCAGATATTTCACATACGGCGTGTATGTCATCAAGATTAGTAACACCGCCTGCAGCAATTACAGGGATACTAATTTCACGACAGAGGGTAACGGTCGCCTCAATATTTATACTATTTAACATACCGTCACGACTAATATCGGTAAAAATTATTGCAGCAACTCCTTCTTCTTCAAAACGTTTAGCCATGTCATTTACATCATGATTTGATAATTTTGACCATCCATCAGTTGCTAATTTGCCATTTTTTGCATCTAAGCCAACAATTATATGCCCAGGAAATTCCAAGCAAATATCAGAAACAAAATGGGGTGTGGTAACGGCGCGGGTTCCAATTATGACGTAGGAAACACCAGCATCTAAATATGTTTGTATAGTATCTTCATCACGAATACCACCGCCTACTTGTAGCGGGATATCCGGAAATGATTTTGCTATTGAATGAATCACGTCAATATTTACTGGTTTACCTTCGATTGCTCCGTCTAGATCTACAATGTGTACTCTTTTAGCCCCTTCTCGAACCCATCTTTCAGCAACTTCTATCGGGTTCTCTGAATAAATTGTTTCTTTATCCATTTGTCCCTGAGAAAGACGAACACATTTTCCGTTTTTAATATCAATTGCGGGAATTATCAGCATGTTGTTATTGTCGATGAGTATCGATTATTACGAGAAGTTATAAATCAATATTTCTGAATGTTACCTAATATATTTCTATTGTAAAAGTAGTAATTTTGAATTTTATTTTATTATGATAAAGAGTTTGAAAAGATTTTCAATGAGCCTCATCCCAATTATTTCCATGACCGATGTCAACTTCTAAGGACACAGTAAGGCAATTATCTTTTACCATACGCATTTCTACCTCTTCAACAAATTTTTTTAATTTATTAGAATGCACTTCGAATACTAGTTCATCATGCACTTGCATGAGCATTTTTGCGTCAAAATCAGTTTTATTTAGCCATTCATCTATGTTAATCATTGATTTTTTAATGATATCTGCGGCAGTGCCTTGCATTGGAGCATTTATTGCAGTTCTCTCAGCATATTGTCTTTGGATAGCGTTTTTCGATTTAATTTCTGGTAAGTATAAGCGACGGCCATAAACAGTTTCCACAAACCCATTTTGTCTTGCTTTATCTCGTGTTAGACCCATAAAATTTTTAACACCCGGGTAACGACTAAAATATAGATCCACGTATTGTTTAGCTTCATTTCTTTCAATCCCTAGTTGTTTGGCAAGGCCAAATGCCGACATTCCGTAAATTAAACCAAAATTAATTGCTTTTGCCGCACGCCGCTGGTCTTTAGTAACTTTTCCAATATCAACCGCAAATACTTCAGCGGCTGTTGTTTTATGCACATCTAGTCCTTTTTCAAAAGCAGCTAGTAGTCCTTTATCTTTTGAAAGATGTGCCATGATACGTAATTCGATTTGAGAATAATCTGCCGCAACTATCACATAATCTTTTGGAGCAACAAACGCTTGCCGTATTTTTCTTCCTTCTTCAGTTCGTATAGGTATGTTTTGTAAATTTGGGTTCGATGATGAAAGCCTACCAGTAGCAGCTACAGCTTGATGATATGATGTATGAACACGACCCGTTTTGTTATTTATCATTTGAGGTAGTTTTTCCGTATATGTGGAACAAAGTTTATTCATACTCCTGTACTTAAGTATTAATTTGGGAAGTTCATATTGTTCCGATAGTTCTTGTAGGACAGACTCAGCAGTGGACGGCTGTCCTTTTGGTGTTTTTGCAAGAACTGGTAAATTTAATTTATCATACAAAATAGATTGAATTTGTTTTGGTGAACTTATATTGAAAGATTCTTTAGCTAAATCATAAGTCTTGGTTTCAATTTCTCGCATTTGATTTTTTAAATCTGTTGTTTGTTTATCTAACATTTTTGAATCTATGTTAACTCCATTTCTTTCAATGCGACAAAGCACAGATAATAATGGAATTTCAATATCACGATATATTTTTCTTAGCACCGGTACTTTTTTTAGTTCAGAAATTAATACATCATGTAGTTTAATTACAATTTCTGCGTCTTCAGCAGCATATGGAGCCGCTGCTTCAACGCTAACTTGACTAAATGGTATTTGTTTAGTTCCTTTGCCAGCGACATCTTCGTAGTGAATTGTTTTGGTGTTAAGATAATTTAGAGCAAGCGCATCAAGATTATGTCTGCTTGCTGTACTATTTAAAACATAAGAGGCAAGCATTGTGTCATGCTGTATCCCTTTTAGATTAATATTATAATTAGCGAAAACTTCTTTATCATATTTTAAATTTTGCCCCACTTTTTTTTTCGTTTCATCTTCTAATATTGGTTTTAGTTTTTCTAAAGTATTTTGTAAAGATAGTTGTTTAGGGGCACCAACATAATTATGTTGTAGAGGTATATATACGGCATGATTTGTTGAAACAGAACATGAAATCCCAACTATTTCTGCTTTCATGTAATCAAGACTTGTTGTTTCGGTATCAATAGAAATTAGATCAGTACTTTTAAGTTTACCTATCCAAAGATCTAATTCAGATTCCGTAAAAATTGTTTCATATTTTGGTTTACTTGATTTCGAAGGCTGGTTACCCCCTGGGTTTTTATCAGCGCCACTTTCCTGACTTAGCTGTTTTACCCATGACGTAAAATTCCATTTATTATACATTTCTAGAAGCACATTATTGTCAGCTTCGCCAATTACTAAATCCTCGGGATGTAAATCGAGATCAACATCGTATTTAAGTGTAACGAGTTCTTTGGTTAAAGGAATTTTTGGCAAAAACTCTCGTAAATTTTCACCGACCTTACCTTTTATTTTATCGGCATTGTTAACAATTTGATCAAGATCGCCAAACTCATTCAGCCATTTAACAGCAGTTTTAGGGCCTACTTTCGGTACTCCGGGGATATTATCAACGCTATCTCCGACAAGAGTAAGATAATCAATAATTCTCCCCGGGGTCACTCCGAATTTATCTTTAACACCATCAGGGTCGAGACGGACATTACTCATTGTATTAATTAGGTGTATATTTTGATCTACAATTTGTGCTAAATCTTTATCGCCAGTTGAAATAATCGTTTTAATTTTTCTTTTTGCAGCTTGTTTCGCAAGAGTTGCGATAACATCATCGGCTTCAACGTCATCAATTACTAAAAGAGGAATACCCAATGCCCGAATTAGATCATGCAAAGGTTTTATTTGAACCGCGAGTTCTTCCGGCATAGCAGGTCTATTAGCTTTATATTCTTTATAAAGATCATTTCTAAAAGATTTGCCTTTTGCATCAAAAATAACCGCGAAATAATCAGGGCCGCCCTCCACTAGGTGTTTTTTTATCATGTTAATAACACCAAAAATAACACCGGTAGGGTCGCCAGAAGCATTAGTAAGCGGCGGCATTGCGTGGTAGGCTCTAAATAGGTAATAAGAACCATCAACAAGCACTAAAGTATTATCCGTCATTCGATATTAAAGATTGTGTAATTAGCTAACATTTTGGATAGCTCAAATTATGACAGGATAAATGAATAAAGCCCATTGCACGATGTTTATATTGATCTACTTTATATGCCTAAAATGAGATGGTAAAGTGTGGTGATAATATTCATTAAGGACGGAATAATTGTGGGAAAGCCAGCAATATTACTTATATTATTTTTCGTTTTTTTTAATTTGATGACGATTGTTGTAAGCGCAGGCGAACCTGTTCCTGTTATAGAATCCCCTGATCTTCCAAACATTGTTGAGTCAGGCGAAGCGATCGAGCCCCAGGTTACGATAATACGCCAAGAAGATAAAATAATTGAAGAATATAGAATTAATAATAATCTATATATGGTAAAGATTACTCACATCACCGGTATGACTTACTATTTAATTGATCATGACGGAGACGGTAAGTTAGACGTAAGAAAAGATGAGCTTGATGATGTTATTGTTCCACAATGGGTATTATTTACATGGTAAGCGTTAGCCGGTTCTATTTTTTTAAAAATTAAATATTACTATTTAGTTCTTAAAGCGTGTAATTAGTAATCTTAATTCAAATCTAAAATATTTTTATTAAAAATTTATGTCTGTTTATACAAACGTTTCGCCACATGAGCTTGATGGGTTTTTAGAAAATTATTCACTTGGCCAATTGCAACAATTTGCTGGCATTAGTGATGGCATCGAAAATACAAATTATTTTGTAACAACAAGTAAAGGACAGTATGTTTTAACTATTTTTGAGCAGTTGACCTCAGAAGATCTACCTTATTTTCTTAGGCTCATGGCTTTTTATGCAGAAACTGGGATACCAACAGCACATCCGGTTTCTGATAATCAGGACCGTTATATAAATGTTTTGAATAACAAGCCTGCCGCATTAGTAAAAAGATTAAATGGCGTGAGCGTTGATATGGCTAACGCCAAACAATGCCGGGAAGTAGGAAGGCAAATAGCGAGAATGCATGTTTCAAGCGAACAATTTTCTATGTCGCGCAAAGCATCACGAAATAAAGAATGGCGTTGTCAGACAGCAAAACTCGTAATGCCAAAGTTGAATGAAGATGAACAAATGCTTTTACAGCAAGAACTCAATTATTTAGAAGCTAAGAAAATTGATGATTTATATACTTCCGTTATTCATGCTGATTTATTTCGGGACAATGTTTTATTTATTGATAATGAACTAACAGGGATCATAGATTTTTATTATGCATACAATGGTTTTTCTATTTACGATTTAGCGGTAACCGTAAATGATTGGTGTACAACAGGGGATAAAAATAGCGACAAAGAAAATATAATAGCTTTATTGTTGGCTTACCAAACAATACGTCGCATAGATCAAAATGAACGTGATGCGTGGTGTTATTTTTTACGTTTGGCCGCATTGAGATTTTGGCTATCAAGACTGTGGGACAAATACTTTCCTCGTGGTGGAGAAATTACACATATCAAGGACCCAGACAGATTTAGATTGATAGTTCAAGAACGTTCTGAAAATGAAGACGAAATAATGAGCATCTGGGACTGTTGTTAGTATGTTTAGCTTATAAGAAAAATTGTTGCTAATCCTAAAAAAGTAACAAATCCAACAACGTCTGTAACTGTAGTTAGTATTACTCCCCCTGCAATAGCTGGGTCTATACCATACCGTTTAAGAATAATAGGTATTGTTGCTCCAGCTAGTGCCGCAATAACGAGGTTTATGATCATTGATGCACCAATAATAACTCCCAGAGAAAGTTGCCCAAACCACAAAATCACTACTACAGCTACTATACATGACCAAAAAATTCCGTTTAATATACCAATAGACAATTCTTTAATTAACAAAGGTTTGATATTTGTTTTTGCTATTTGACCTAAAGCTATCCCTCGTATTGCAATAGTAAGTGTTTGACTACCAGCAATACCTCCCATTCCTGCTACGACCGGCATCAGGATAGCTAGAGCAACAAGTTGCTGTATAGTGTCTTCAAAACGACCAATAACCCACGCGCCTAGAAACGCCGTTAGCAGATTAATACCAAGCCATATTGCTCTACGTTTTGTGCTAGCCATAATAGGTGAAAACATTTCTTCACCACTCAGTCCCGCCATGCTTCTTACAGCTTGTTCAGCCTCTTTTTGTATAACATCAACTACATCATCAACAGTTATTCGGCCAAGTAAAAAACCATTTTCATCAACAACAGCCGCTGAAACTAGATCACGTTGTTCAAATATTTTTGCAACCTCAGTGGTTTGGGTATTAACAAAAATATATGGCTCTTCTTCCATCCATTGGCTTACTTTCGTTTCTTGGTCTCGTATTAATAATTCAGCCAACGGCAGAACACCTAAGTATTTATTTTTTCGATCAACAACCATAATATTGTCAGTTTTTTCAGGGATCGTACCCAATAGTCGCAAATATCGGGCAACAACATCAAGAGGAAC